>Ga0310786_10012033_pt1 | contig 10746 bp, 10 predicted proteins | sample AusTroGonzalo_MG_FD_203881 | JGI IMG/M metagenome (GOLD analysis project Ga0310786, IMG submission 203881) | Bovine rumen microbial communities from tropical cattle in Woodstock, Queensland, Australia - Gonzalo_03 (v2) (version 2) | ecosystem: Host-associated > Mammals > Digestive system >...
ACCAGGGCAACTACATTGTCACCTTCAACAGCGGTGAGCTCACCATCGACCCCAAGACGGTCACCGTGACCGCCGATGACAAATCCAAGACCTACGGCGAGGTCGATCCCGTTCTGACCGCCACCGTTTCCGGCACTCTCGGATCGGACACCGTGACATACGAGCTGGAGAGGGAGCCCGGAGAGAATCCGGGGGTCTACAAGATCATCGCCACCGGAGATTCCGAGCAGGGCAACTATGCCGTGACCTTCGTTCCCGGGGCCTTCACAATAGAACCGGATCCGAATGTGATCATCGTGACCGCTGACGATAAGTCGAAGACCTACGCTGAGGACGATCCGGAGCTCACGGTCACCATCACCGGAAAGGCCGATCTCCCCGCGATATCCTACACCATATCCCGTGAGGCCGGTGAGGATGTCGGAACGTACGTCATCACCGTCACCGGGGATTCTGAGCAGGGAGGATATAGGATCGTGTTCGTGGACGGAGTCTTCCTCATCAATTACAGGGAGGCCACCGTGGCCGCCGATACGGCTACCAAGGTCGTCGGAGCCGACGATCCTGAATTCCATGCGAGAGTGACCGGTGTACTGCCTGCCGACTTCATCGAGTACGAAATAATCAGAGGAGAGGGAGAGGACATCGGTTACTACTATCTGTATGTCGTCGGCGAAAGTATCCAGGGCAACTACCATGTGAACTTCGAAAGCGCTTACTTCATGATAACCTCGGAGCCGACCGTTGAGAAGACGGACGACGGAGTCATCGAGACCACCGAGGACCATTTCGTAGAGCACGATATGGAGTTGACCGTTTACACCCAGAAGTTCACCAGGGACGACGGATATGTCCGCGAGAGGGTGAGCATAACAGCCGAGGGCGAATATGCAGAGGTCAAGTTGACCTTCATCGACTATGTGGAGATCGTCACCGAGGACGGGGACGAGACCGTGACACACATCCAATCCGAAACATCCGATGGCTGGGCCGAGTTGCGTAGCGAGATGTATGAGACCATCACCTATTCTGACGGAACCTCCAAATCCACGGAATGGCTCCAGTCCGTATCCAAGGATGATCATCCGATCGCCGTCAGCGCTTCCGCGGATGCTGAGAGGGCCAAGGTCGAGGCCAACCTGACCTACATCGATGATAAGGAGGAGACCGTCACTGAGAGCGACATCGACAGCGCGGTCGAGAGGATGGAAAAGCTGGCAGGCGGGAAGGAATGGTATGGCGAGGCGCTCAAGAGGGTCTCTGTCACCTGCGCCGGAGAGCCGGCCGCTTCCGTCCATCCGACCGGCTTCGCCAGGATGTCCGAGCTCGGATTGAGTTTCACAATCCACTCCGGTAAAGGAACCCTGTCCTATGACTCGGATGTCGCAAAGCGCCTGTCCCGCGAGTTCAGCGAGGTGTATCTCTCCATGGAGCTCTCGAACGAGGACAGTCTGACTCCCGAACAGCGTAAGGCCATGCCCGAGCGTGCGACCTTCGCGGTCGTTCTCGCCGGCTCCGAGGGAGTCGCGATCCACGATCTCGGAGGGATCGCGACCGTGACGTTCCCGTTCGACAATTATGGTGAATGGGAGATAGTCAACGTCTTCTACATGGTCGATTCGGGGCTTTCGTTCCCTGTTCCTGGGGCCTACTATGACCCGCTGACCGGCATGGTCTATTTAGAGACCGACCACCACTCGGTGTTCTATGCAGTGGGATCCAATCCCTCCGAGGTTACCGATGTGGTCGTTACCATTAACCAGACCGAGGACCACCTTTCCATCCTTCTGATCGCGGATGCGGGTACGGTGCCCCACGGTACCATCACCGTGGATATCTCATACGCTGAGTACGATGATGAGCTCGAGCTCTACGTGGCCGGTCATGAGACCAAGGACCTGCGTGTCGAGTATGACGGCTACCAGGCCGTCGTCGTCGGTACGATGCTGAGTGACATGGAGCATTTCTCGGAAGCGTTCGCCATCACTGCCACTTTCGTGTCGGATCCCATCGAGGAACGTGTGATCTCAACCGAATCCAAGAAGATCCAGATTTCCCAGGCAGAAGAGGACGTTGTCGTGGTGTTCGCATCCAACAGCGAGGATTCGCTTCTGTGTGCCATCGCACCGTACGGGACCCATGTGATTCCGGCCGGTACCATGACCGTCCTTGTATCGTACATCGTTTACGACGAGGAGCTGGAGATGTACATCATGAGCTATCAGACCAGTGACGTCCTCAAAGTCCCTGGTGGCGAGGATATCATCTTTGGCTGCCTGATGGATCTTGAATGGGTGGAGCACCCGGACAGCATTTTCTGGTACACCGTTCACTACATATCGGAGGATGGCTCGATCAACGTCTATTCCAACAAGACCTTGTTCGGATGAACCCAATAACCTCAAACACCCCCTCCCTCTGGGAGGGGGAAACCCTTCTACGGTCCGGGACCGGATCCGATCCCTCAGCAGCAAAACGCCCTATCGATTTCTGAGTGACTGCTTACGGGGCGAGTTTCATTTCACACCGCGCAATCAGATGGTATCAGTGGTGTGGCGACCACAGGGTTCGAAGAGGCGGGCACGCTTCCCATCATCCGGATCAAGGCACATCTCGCCTACGGCCTCGATTAGTTCAGGGGGACGGTTCCTCAGATCCAGATCAATGGAAGCTACGCCATAACTCCCAAGCTCATCGATATTGGACAGCAGGTCCACATCGGAAGAGTTCTGGATCCTGGTGAATCCCAATGGATCCTTGCAGGCATGGAATATCATCCCCTTCTTGTCGGTCATGATCCAGATTCCGGCCGACGGTTCGCGGGTATACATGACCTCCACCCTTCCGAACGCTATCACTTCGATCCTGCCTTCGGTGCACCTCATGAATTCCCCCATCCCCTTGGCCGATAGCTCGATGGAAAGGGCGGTTTGGTACACGTCGGGAACGGCATAGGGGTTGAAGATGTTCATCACGTTGCTGACGTAGATGCGGGGCGAGTCGCGGCAAAGCAGATATTGTCCTGGATTGCTGATCATGATAGGCCTGCCATCATCCCCGTATTCACCGAAGACATCGAACCGGGGGAGCATCCTGACGAACTCCATATCGCTGCATCCGTCGGAGGCTTGACCGTCGAGGCCGGGTCATCGAAATATTCCTGTCGGCGTATGGCAACGCGGCATCAAGTGCCTCTATATCGGATAGGTAGAACGGTAATTCCGGTTTGCAAGGGGCCGCATGATGTTTCCCGAGCCTCAGACAGCGAATCCCGCATCCGTGAGAGCAACCCTGTTCTAGGACCAATCGCCGTCTTCACCAGGACCATCTTGAACCTCTCTAGCTTGTGGATGGCATCTCCGTAGGTGCAACCTAGAGAAGTCCCAACGAGTCGAGGCACTTGTATACTCTGGCCGCCATGATGGCGGCCAAGTAATCCACGAACTCGCTATGGTGGCGTAGGTGCTATGCTCGTGTGTATTATCCACCTCGAGGATATCCCTCTTGAATCTGAAATAGAAAATGGGGTCTGATTGTCATCAGAAGGTGTCCACTATGGTACTTTCCCGGAAACTTATGCCTTATCCTTGTCTGTCTTTTTCTTTCTCTTGTAAGGATGGCTTCTTTTCATCAGGGTAAACAAATCACGTCTAGTTTTCATAGTTGGCGTTTCGAATAAAGCAAAGGTCATCTCGAAAATGTCATCATTCTTCAGATTTGGGCTGATGTACTCTTCCTTGAATGAGAAGAGACGATGCTGACCGTCTATGGCATCTATCGTTCCGGCATACATCCCATACTCTTCAGGCCTGTCCGGAATCCATATGTAATATTGGGTTGTCTGAAATTCCTGTCCGTCCTCTGTAGTTACCTTGACTGATTCGCTTTTCACTTCTATCTTTTTCTTGTGTTTGTTAGCCTGTTTTGTAGAGATCAGAATATTCGACGGAAGAATGCCTTTGTCTTTGCCAACATATTTTGCCACTCTCTGTAAATGATTCCTTTTCAAAGGTCTCTGTGCATCCTGAACGTCACCGACCTGAATATCATCAGTCAGATGCACCAGTATTCTCGGGTCGGCCTTTCCCACATAGAATGTCTTTCCATTCTGTGTTATTTTCATCAATAACACTTTCTGCATCTCGATCCCTCAGTCGCCCTTCTTACGGCTTTTCTCTGCAACATGCAGTATGCCTAGAACTCTTGTGTGTTACATCAAATACAAAGCATTTGATGATTGTCCTGGAGACGTTATGGAGGAGAGCGAACTCATCCCAACTCTTGAATCGCTATCTATCGTTCACTCTACTACAGATCCAGACATGACAATTTCGCAGCGAAGCCGATCAAACGTAGGCAGGCCAGTCATCGAAACGTGTAATAAAGAACTGTCCTGTCGGGATGTTTCCAGACACAGGGCGTATATTGTTCCAATCAAGGGCCTGGGCCGTAGAGAATATCGAGACCGGTGGGTCCGGCAGGTAGGCTCTGCCGAGGCGCCAGCCTAGCCCAGGACAGATTAAGTGATCGAAGCGAAGTGTGATTCGGACAACGTCTTGATTAGGTTGACCTGAGTTTAAACTTCATGAAAATACAATCCAAAACTGTTGAATCATCCGGTTATCATTGGATTTCAGACATGTCTGGCATGGGTTTTGTGAATGATCAAGAATAGTGGAAGGAATCTGGGATGTCTTCTGTACCTCGGCATTCTGGTGTTTTTCAGCCCACAACAGCCATCTAAATCTGGGGTAAGTGTTATCATATCATCATGAGCAAGTCTGGTGATGCATTCATGAAGCTCGACAAGACTCTATATGCGGGTGAATTCGTCGGTATGTGTGAAGGTATTATCGTAGCGCACTCCAAGTCGTTCGATGAGGTGTATGATGCAACGGTCAAAGCTTGCGGCGACGTATACGTTCCTTTTGTGACCCAGGTCCTTCCTGCGGATTGTATGCTTCTATGATAGCGTAACGTTGAATTTCAGATACTGATTTATCCTGAGTTCTGCTGAAATCCAACACTATACCCTCTTTCCTCAAGAATCGAAAATAAAGGCCAGCAACTTGTTTGGAACCCATGAAAATATGTCGTATGACATAAAAATGGTGGGCCCTACCGGGTTCGAACCAGTGACCACTCGGTTATGAGCCGAGCGCTCTACCTGACTAAGCTAAGAGCCCATCGTTCCGAGGTTAAACTGACTATACATAATAATCTATCGAACAACCTGGCGAGATTTCAATCGGGGGTAGCTCACCCATCGCTTTATATCCGTAAATTAATCAGCACCCATGGCGGCACTCCAGTCGAGTAAAAGTTCCAAGATACCCACGCGCACCCTGGTGACGTATGGTATCCTGTTGGTGATTACAGTCATCATCACTTTGTTCGATATCTCGACGAACAGGGTGAACCAGCTTCTCCTTTCGGTGCCGATCGCGCTCATGCTGTTGATCGCTATTATAACCGACCGCGAGGTCGCTCACGTGCCGCCGCTGATAATCGTCGCGATGATCGCGGCGATGGTACTTGCGGTGCTGTCGGCCATCCTCCAGTTCCATACGTTGCTGGCGATTCTTTCCAGCGTATTGACCGGTGTGAGCCTGATGATGATGGGGCTGGTCTTCGTCTATACGATCCTCCATTCCGCACCCGGGAACCAGAAGGTCAGTCGTCTATCAATCAACATCTTCGCCCTTAGTATAGCCATGGCCGTCCTGCTGCTGATGTTCCTGGTCCAGCTGGTGTACAACAACATGACTGGCAATCCCGGATTCGATACATGGGACGCGACGATGGATATCCTGTTCTCTCTCCTCGGCTGTTTCCTGACCGCAATACTCTCCGAGCTCGGCCTCGACAAGCTGCTCATGGAGAACAGCATCAACAAGATGATGGAGTCATATTTCCCTCAAGAGTATTCCAACGAGCTCGCGAGGGAAGGCATTCTGGAGATCATCAAGTCAGGCGAATCCGAGATCCTGGAGTTCAAGTCCACGATATGCACAAATCTGCTGACCAAAGAGGTGGACAAGAGGATGGAGAAGGCTGTGCTGAAGAGCATGGTGGCCTTCATGAACACGTCGGGCGGCATACTTTTGATAGGGGTCACCGACTCGGGCGAGATATGCGGGGTGGATGAGGAACAATTCGATTCCAAGGACAAGATGTACCAGCATCTCTCCCATCTGATATCCTCGAAGATCGGTGATGAGTTTTCCCCTTACATCACGCTCAGGCTCATCGAGATGGGTGACGGCAAGTCGGTCGTACGTGCGGACTGCGAGAAATGCAAAAAGCCCGTCTTCCTGAAAGAGGGCAAGAATGAGGAGTTTTATGTTCGTTCCGGTCCTTCGAGCATCATCCTGTCCGGATCCAACCTGGTCAATTACATCACCAACAAATCCTCCAGACAGAAGCAGGGCATCGTTAACGAGGCCAAGATGCGTGAGTACATGGACAGCATGGACAAGTCCCCGTGAAGGCATGTCCACACAGGATAGCGAGATCCGATCGCATAGGGACGCCAATATTCATGGAAACCGAAAAAGGAATGGCGCCGCCGCACGGATTTGAACCGAGGACCTTGTGATTAACAGTCACACGCTCTACCTACTGAGCTACAGCGGCTTGGTAGTAAGGCTTGGAATGATGGGCTCATATTAAAATGTAATCCTTGGTCTGGTTGCAGACCTGGATGATGCAGAGGCGTATCCGCTCGAGCGGATGCCTTTCTGTGCGAGAATGGCGGAGATGTGGCAGATTCCGTGACAGGCGCACCGATCAGATATGGTCGAGGAGCTCCTCGACCTTGGAATAGAGCCCGTGGACGTATTCGGAGATGCTCTTCAGGAACTCGTCGTATCCCTCTGTGACGGTCGCACCTTCAGGGGTGGCCTTGATGACCCCCTCTTTCTCTAGGAGCTTCAGGGAATAGCGGACCTTATGCTTTGGGATTCCAGTGGTCTCCGACAGTCTGATCAGACCGATGGGCTGGTTGTTTTTGACGGTCTTGAGTATAAGGATGTGCCTCTCAAGGAGCGCGAACTCTTCCAGTATGGAGCCTATCGGTTCTTTGCCGTCGGTCATGTTCCTAATACCAACTAAGATGTATAGGAAATAGGGTTAAAAAGGGTTCAGTAAAGGTACGGTCTCATCTTCCGTACCAGTTCTGCTTACCCCATTTGCCGTAGTTCGTCCACCATCCCTGGATGAGCGATCCGCAGCAATCGAGAGCCTTCTGCTCTCCCTCAGCACCCTTGTATACCTTGTAGCAGTTCAGACACTGCCACCTGAGCTCGGGCTCTTTGGTCTGCTTCATGGGATGTGGATTAGGAAGTCGGTTAATAAGGGTTTGGTTACATTACAGCCAACTGGCCTCATTCTCTCCCGTCGAGGGTTGATTCTGACTAATCAAAAAACTAGTAGTTATTTGCCACGGACAAACTTTCCTACCCATGATCCGCTGTTTAAACGGCGGGAATCCAGCAGAGAAGTTGAGAAGTATAGCGACCATCTCGGTTTGATTGCACTAGAGGAAGTTGAACAATATTCTTTTCTAAGTCGACGCTTGTTGCATCCTCATGGTCGGAGAGGGAACTGCCAGCAGTAAACGCATAGTCACATTGGATGTTCTGAAAGGAGCGTTGATGATAGGGATTGTCCTGATACATCTGTTCTATCTGTCGGACGCCCATACTTCCAGGCCGGGATCCGTATCGCCGGTCTACATCCAGATGCTGTATCTCGGTCTGATGCTGTTCTTCATATCCGCAGGATACTTCTTCCGGCCCGACAGGGGTGTTGTGAACAACATCAAGAAACGTGTGGTCCAGTTGCTCATACCGATCCTTGTAGGGTTGATCGTTCTTCCGACTATCCTCTTCGCCTATCTGACGGCGCTAGGTCAGGCCCCTACATGGGATGACCTCTACCCCAGCTACAAGGCGGTCTTGGGTGGCGTTCATGTATTCGACACATACACGTCCGCCGGCATCGACATAGGGATGTGTTTCGTCTACAACGGGTACTACTTCCTTCAGTTGATGGTTGTCGCATTCATCCCGTTCTACATTCTGGCGGAGAAGGTGTTGGACGATCCCAAGAAACTGTTCGTCGCCATATTCCTTCTGGTCACCTGTACCGTCCTGCTTCGCGAATTCGTCGATATGAGGCTCCCCTTCTATGCGCAGCTTTCCCCTCTGGCGGCGGCATTCATGCTGTTAGGAGCGGCCCTCGGGAGGAAAGGTCTGCTGGAGCGGATCGAAGGCGCCAGTCTCAAGAGCGGTAAGCTTTGGGCGTTCTTCTTCATATCGCTGGCCATCGGGGCGGTCGTGGTCCTAATCTTCCCCACTGGAACCGGGTTCGACATGACGTATTTCGGTGAATACGGGGGCTATTCGGCATATCCCTACTTCATCGCGGCCACCTTCACTTGTCTCGCATTGATTGTGATAGGTTCGCTGGTGGCCAGGATACCTGTGCTGTCCAAGGTCCTCGCGACCGCCGGAAAGCACAGCATCGCTCTGATCTGTCTGCACATATTCGTCATCAAGCTGATGATGGCACCTTTCCACCACCTCTCGTCCGTGAACGTGTTCCCAGCCGTCTCCACTGCAGAGAACATAGCGTACTGGGCGGTCTCGGTCGCAGTGATCGTTCTCCTGGCCGAATACCTGCCCGGAATCATCAAGAAGAGGATGGATTCCAAGCGTGAGAAGGAGTGAAACGGATCCTCCGGTCAAAAAGAGGCCGGGGGATGCCCGTCATGATCGCCAACGGGGCCGATCGATGACATTCGTCCTTGTCGGTCATCAGGACCATCCAGGGCATCGACGGAATGGTCCGGGGGACGGTCCGTCAGCGTTTAGATTGTTAGATTCGGTACCAAAATCCTTGATAATCGGTCAATTTCCCTATCTTCGCCGTTAGATTCTCCCCGTTTTATAAATAAACGTAACGGCATTAAGTTGGTTCATGAACAGAATAAAGGTCATCAATGAACCGTCCGAGCTGGTTCCCATGCTCCGGTCCGTTGACACACCCGTCAAAAGAGAGGTGTTGAAAGAGGTGACCTTAGAATGGAGAACAGCCGACGAGATCGAACAGAACTACGGTCGCGAAGGCAGGGATGCTATCATCTTCTTCGAGAAGATGAAGCTCGTCGAGATGCGTTGGCTATCCAAGGATGGCAACTATCCCGAAAAGTCCTACCATACATACTACACCTCGTTCAACATCAACGCGCAGTGGCCCGTCTATGAGATCAGCGATGTTCTCACGGCCGCCATGATGAGCGATGAGGAATATTCCGAGATAGAGTCCAAGATCCTCGCCGAGGTCGGCAAGGACGGGAAGTTCTCAGGAGACATAGCAGAGACCCTGGGTCTGTCTTCAACGATGCTGAAGAGCCTTGTTCGCAGATCCGTCAAGATGGATTACCGCGGGCACAGGATCGAGCTCATCAAAGAAGATTGAGATGTCAGATATATGGATCATGAGAATAGGTCACCGTCCCGAGAGGGACAAGAGGGTGACCACCCATGTGGCCCTGTCTTCAAGGGCCCTGGGGGCAAAGGGGATCTATGTGGACACATACGATCCGGTGCTGGAGGAGAACATCCGCAGCGTCGTGGACAGGTTCGGTGGCGATTACGTCATCCGCACCGGCGTCACGTGGAAGGAGGCGATCAAGGGATTCACCGGGAAGGTAGTCCATCTGACCATGTACGGACAGCAGGTGGTGGACGCCATACCGAAGATACCCAAGGACGAGGACATAATGATCATCGTCGGCGCCTCAAAGGTCCCCTTCGAGGTGTACGAGAGGGCGGACTTCAACGTTTCCGTCGGCAATCAGCCCCATTCGGAGATAGCCGCCCTGGCGATATTCCTGGACCGTTTCACCGAGGGCAAAGCCCTGTACGAGGACCGCCATGGCAAGATCAGTGTCGTGCCGAACGAGAGGGGGAAGACGGTTGTCAATTCCGAGCGATCGCGAGTGCATAGAGTATCTCATCGATGCCGGTTGCAAGAAGAGGGTGATCATCCACTGCTGCACCGTAAGGGCCGTGGCCGATGAGATCCTTACAGGCATACCCTCGGCCGACAGGGACCTGGTGGTGGCCGGTGCGCTGCTGCACGACATAGGGCGCGCAAAGGACCACACGATATTCCACGCCTACATCGGTTCCAAGATGGTGGAGGATTACGGACTCCCCCATGAGCTGTCTGAGATCGTCCGCAAGCATACCGGGGCCGGTCTCGACGATGATGACGTCGAGGAGATGGGCCTGCCGCCCGGGGACTATATCCCGAGGACGCTGGAGGAGAAGATCGTGGCCCACGCGGACAACCTTGTCAGCGACAACAGGGTCGTGGATCACAACCATTCCGTTTCCAAGCTGATCAACAAAGGTGCCTTCCGCGGAGCGGACAGGGTGGAGCTCCTCCACATGGAGCTCTCTGACCTTTACGGTGCGGATCTCGACACGATCCCTAAGAAGATTGGTGAGTACCCCAAGCTCAAGACGGTGGACCAATTCGACCTGGATTGAGATATTTCAGACCATCCGATCGTGGTATGGCCGCATTCGCTGTAGCTTGCGATAGGCGCACCCATATCCGCGGTCGGATGGCGCCGGCCAACTACGTTCTTTTTGGGATGATCGAGCTCGAATGTTCTCGATTCTTTACTTTTTGTGTGCTGGTCCTCTTTTCCGTAATCAGTTCGTAACTAGT
>Ga0310786_10012034_pt1 | contig 10746 bp, 10 predicted proteins | sample AusTroGonzalo_MG_FD_203881 | JGI IMG/M metagenome (GOLD analysis project Ga0310786, IMG submission 203881) | Bovine rumen microbial communities from tropical cattle in Woodstock, Queensland, Australia - Gonzalo_03 (v2) (version 2) | ecosystem: Host-associated > Mammals > Digestive system >...
CGGCTCCATCTTTATACGGTATGCTGGAATGCGGACTGGTAGCTTCGTATTCAACAAGCAATGAACCTCTCATATGCGTTCTTCTGTTGTTAAACAGCTTGTCTGAAACCAGCAGCGAATACACAAACGAACCCCGCCGCAAAGACCAGGAAACAATGTCAGGCACTTTCACTATGATGTGACCAGCTTTGCCATTGTCCAGCTCTATGCCGTCATGCCAACCGCCAGTCCAAACTGCTTCATCCGAAAATTTCTGGTCGCGCAAACAGAACGACACAATGCTGTTTTCCGGGGTAACCGGACGGCCCTCCCAGTCACAGATGAAATCTTTGAATACAATGGTATCTCCTCCGGACACCATAATGATATCCTTTTTGGGCTTTGGCGGGTTTACGCCAACCGGAAAAACGTCTATATCCCCAAATGGATGCATTCTAAATCGAGCTCAAAGTATGAACGACTTCACGTGTAAAATCGTCAATATGGGCGTGAAGTGACGTGTACGCCGAACTAATGTCGCTAACGACTTTATTAGCCCACACGTTAGCAAATTCCTGGGCATAAACCGTGTCTCTTGAATCAAACGAAGCCGAAATAGACTCTGTTTTGATTCTGCGCCAGCAATCGTCCAACGTCACGCTTACAGGTTCGCCGCCCGGGCGCTCGTAGACAACCTCACCGCCGATATTGATCTCGGGCTCGCCGAATTTCTCCATCAGCCTGATATCGTTTTCACTCCAGTCCTCGGTATGAACCGACACGCGGTAGATATTGCCCTCCAACCTGTAAAAAATGCGTATTTTCATATTATTTATCCTCGTCATCCGACAAATCAACCTTGACCGTTTTCTTAGCGGGGAGAGTACCGCGAATCTCACGAAGTGTCTTTTCAGCGTCCATAAACGACCCGGCATCAAACGGGCTATAACCACCACCGCCGTTGTGGACGGCCTGGCGCAACACCGAACGAACAACTTCCTTATTATTGGCAAGTTCAGGTGACAACTCGGCAAAATGACTGTAATAGCCGGCAATCGTGCTCGGATCTTCTTCAGAAAGATACGGGTCGTTGTTGATAAGGTCTGTGAGCACCATTTCTCGGTGCATGTTCACAAATCTTTTGTTAGCATCGTCGACTTCTTTGTCGACTTCAGGCGAATGTTCGCGCAGCTCTCCCAGTCTTGCTGGAAGGTCCAAGATGGTTTTTGCAAGAACCGCCCGACCAAGTGTGCTTGTCAAACCGTCGCCGGCCCGCTTCTCCGGTTCGCGAAATTTGCAATCACCACGAACAAACTGGTCCATTTCATTAACATGTTTGCCGTTCTTCAAATGAGAGTCGACAATGCCGTCAAATTCACCCGAAGCCTTTTTGCAGGCTTCAATCTTCTCTGAAGCCTGTGCAAGCATTTCCTCGGCTGCTTTGCAATGTTCGGCAATACCGCGAACCAAAGTGGCCTCCTCTGGAATTGTACGGTCATCGACGACGTGTGCGCGTTTGACGTCACAATTCAAGATATAAGAAGGAAGATACTTGGAAAGATTGTCAAAAACGCCGACGTTTGCAGGTTCGGCGAGCAGGCAAACCACAGACGCAATCTTTTCGGAATTACCAGCCGCATAATACGAAGAAAGCTTGTTTGCAAGCTTGGATAGCTTTTCATGCGCGTATTCAAATTCCATCCCAGCTTCGTTTTCAAGATGTTCGGCTTCTTTCTGCAAACGAGAAAGCTGCTTTCTCATGCGGATCGAATTTGCATTCAGATCAGGAATATCGTGTTCGGTGCCGGCAAAAACAGGATCAAAATCAAAATCCTGAGCGGATTTGCAGCCGTAGAAGTCGGTTTCAGGTCGGGTGTAATCTGACGCCATGTCGTATTCGCCGTCAAATTCCGAAGCCATCTTTTCGTTGGACGTATCGAACAGCAATTCCAAAACGCCAGCCTTGTCAGCCAGGCGGAACGGGGCCGCCTTGTCGGAAGCGTTCTTTTCGAAATGGTGCAAAGTCAAGCTGGTATTGTATAACTCGACAAGACGTTCGGTCTGGTTTTTGTTGAAATTCAGATCAGAAGCCGCTTTGGCGATGGCCGTCTCTTCATCCATCCCGGAATTATAGTTTGCAACCGCATCCTCCAATCCGCCAAGAAGTTGCTCTTTCAAAATAGGATCCATCATTGTTTGCTCCCGGTAGTACTGTCGATGAGTTTGAATTTTTCCCGTTTAAGCTTGTTGAATTCTGCTGCCGCAGCCTTCGCGTTATCGTCATCGGAATTATGACGCTCAATGTTCTTCTCCGCAAGAAGTTTTTTCTTTCCCGCCTTTACTTCAGCCTTCTTTGCCTGCTCGGTTTCTCTGTCACTGGCAAGCTTGGGTGCGATAGCCTCGAAAATGCGTCCGAGTGTCACGTATGCCTGCGAACTCATACCGTCGACACCATCCGCATTGTCCTGCATCTTTCTGTAGCCCTGCCATGAGTTCATGTATTCGACAAGACTCTTGAACCCAACCGTGTTGGCCCGCAATTGCTGCTCCATGTTTGCCCCGGCAAGACTCATGTTTCTGTCGAGAACCGTGTATCCTTCATCAAGTTTACCGTGTGCGACACTTTCAGTACCCCAATTACGGACAAGCGCGGTATATCCGTTGCGGACCGCGATTACGCGCCAGGAGACGTATGTGGGCAGCTGTTTTGCATCGTGCGAAATTTCGCCGAATGCAAAAGAAAGACGGGTCTCCATCGGGAGAACCATCTCATATTTATCGACTTCGGATCTGCACGCAAAATACAAATCGCAGTACAACTTGACGACCTTCTCATCCAGCTGCAAATCGGCGGCAACAACGTCTATTGGCTGGTCGGTGAGCAACAGAGCCTGCAAATAATGTTTGGTCTTGGAATTGTTGTTCTCGGCTGCCCAGTTCATTACAAGGCCGTTTCTGCGATACTTGTCGTAAACCGCGTCCACGTCGCCTTTGCTTTTAAACGCAGAAAGGAATTTGGCGTGTTCGAGAACATAGCGGTCTTTCAACTGTTTGGGCACTTTCTTCTCGTCGTAACCTGACGACAGCACTTCGGCAACCTGTGCACGCCAGTCAGGTGCGAAAGAAGTTGGATCGCCGCCCAACTCTGTGAATGGAACGGCGATTGATGTTGACCCAAACTGCATGTCAGTCTACTTCCCTGACCCCGTCGATCGCCTTTTCCTGCAGACGCAAGACCAACGACCCGAACGACTTGAACACGTTGCGCAGCAAATCTTCCATCCCGGCCAGATCCTGCTCGCCGTACCGCTCGGCAAATTCATCGTTCTTCCAATAAAAGATGAACAGAATACGACCGATCCGGTCCAACGACTTGGTAAGCTCTGGTACGTACATGTCAATTGCGTAGCCGATGTCGTACAGTCCGGCCAAACCGGCGATCGTAGAATGGTCGAAAACGTGTTTCTGACCGGCCTGCGAAGCCTGGTCGGCAAGCTGCATGACTTCGTCAGGCAACACACCAGGAGCTGCACCGCCGCTACCAACTTCCATTGCGGACTGCCCGCCGTCGGCAAACCCGGGCTGTGTGGCGTCCTGCACCGGGGGAATACCGGCGAAACTGCCCTGCTGGAAATCCTCGTAAGGCTGCTCCATCGGAAGGCCCATCCCGGTGTAAGGATCGGTCCCGGGGCCCGGAGGCATGGGCATAGGCATGTTAACACCGACAAACTGTGCAATCTTCACGGCCACTGGCTTGTTACTGCCGGTTTCGGCACGTGCAATAAGCTCATCCATATCCGGCACGGACAGCCCGCAATCCCTAACCAGCTTGATGCAGGCCTCTTTCTTGGAAAGACGACCTGAAAACTCGTTATTGACGCGAACGCTGTAATCGGTGCCGTCAAATTCAACATCGAGACGGCTAAGCCCGCTGTCGAGCATATTGGCGTCAAGAGTGGCCATGGTACCGAGGAACAGACGTCCATCCTGACCGGAAAGCTTGATTGCCCGGAAATTACGTGGCAAAACAAGCGTGTCGCGATGCTGCATGAGCTTCTTGCCGCGCAAATTCGAGATCTTCAAATATCTAGGATGGGAGCAACATTCGCAAGAAACAGGCTCGTCATAGCGAGAAGAATCGAAACTCTCGGAAGGAGTAAATCCAAGGCCCGTGGATTCGGAAGGCTTTTTAGGCAAACCATGTATATTGTAAATCGAGAACAGATGTCCGTCATGACCAGACATTCTGCGATCGAGACTAACGACAAACCCGGCCTTTGCGTCAGGATCGAAAATACAATAGACATTCTTGCCCCAATTATCGCTGCCAGGCTTAAGCTGTTCATTTTCGCCAGGGGCACTTAAAGACGACAAAGGCTTGCCAAAATCTTCTAGTGACTTGTTGAACCTGCGGGACGCGATAGCCTTGGCCGGATCACCATAACAGTATTCTTTGGAGTTGGTTGCAATGAATACCGTCGAACCTTCCCAGTCTTCGCCCATCATGGGAATTACGGCTACATTGGAAAATTCGTCCGAATCAGTCCAAATGTCGTAAATGCCGGCCTCGTCGGGAACCGAAAAAATACCGGACAAATCCTGCGAATACACCGCGGATTTGTTGTCCTGCTTGCGGTTGTCAATAACGGCAAATCCATCGGTGATGAGCCGCTCTTTTTCGCGGCGATTGGAATCCTTGTCCTTGACGTCGGCGTTGACATCTTGGACGTTTTCGGTAACGCGAAGATCCGGCTTCACTTCAAGAGGAGCCAGCTCAGCCGCATACTTGGTAATATTGAACTTGGAAATGTCATCGTAAAACTCGAAAAACGCATTTGCGTACTTTACGTTCTGCAAACTACGTAAAAACGCTTCCTTGGTTTTCGGACCGCCAAGATTTTCGATAAATGGAACAATCGCGGATTCCGCTGTCTTTTCAAGGGATTTACCCTGCATGGCGGCGACAGCACCGGCAAACGCCTCCTGGAAGGCTTTATCGTTGGCAAGCGCGTCCGCCGCAATCTTTTGCATGGAATTCCAGGCATTGTGTGCCAAATGGGCTGAAAGATCGGCAGTGGGCTTGTATGAAGCAGTCTTGCCAGACATGAGCGGGGGCTCGATCATATCCGTCAGGTCAGGAGACTCGAACTCTTGCTGGACCTCATCAGACTCGACAGGTTTGCCAAGGCGAATGCCGGACTTGTTGATCACGCGATCGATCCACTCTTCCTGCAAGGGCATGAAGTTGTTGGTCGTCTTGCTAAACAAAAGATCCATTCCCTTGATCTGGGAATTGATGAAGAAAGACGGAACGTAATAGTAATGACCGGAAATGTTAAATCCGAAAATACCAACAGCCTTGGACCCGTCCTCGTCACGGTCGACGACTTCAAACCCGAGCAAGTATGGAAGAAGCCCGGCGGCCCGATCTTGCAAAAACGCAAAAGCGAGCTGCGAAAAATCTCTCTCGTGTTGTTCCCTATCAGGCGACTCGACTGCCTGTTTCAGAATCGGGAAATCAGCCAAAATTTGGTTTATTCTTGACATACTCTATTCTCCTGTTTGGATCGCCACCAAGTGTACAATCATGCCGGTGTTTGTACAAGATTTTTATTGGACTTGTCGTCCTTCTTGTTTTCATCTGCCGGAACATCAATATATTCGGCCCATTCGAGATATGCAACATATTTATATGTGCCGTCACATTGCACAAATTGTTTGGGCGGGCGATCGAGCAAAAGCAGACTTCCGGCCTGACAATTTATGACGGCCGCAACGTCTTTTTCATACTGTTCGCGGTCGGCGGTTTTTGAAAGATCGTAAGTTTTTGAAACAACTTTGGCCACACGTTTCGATTTCGGCTTTGGCCCGTGGATTTCCGGCGCCTCCAAAATCTTCATGGCCGCCGACATAACGTCGTCGCCCTCCTTCTGGCGCATTTCCTCTTCGAACGAAGGCCCAAACCCGGCGAACTCTTCCATTGAAACTTGTTGCATTTGCATGTCCTTTCTATCATTACCTAAATCAATTATTCGGAACACCAGGACGATCTAGATATCTGATCTTATCGGCAACGCGGTTCCGCCCTTTGACGCCGACAATTCCGGAACAAACCCCTGTCTTGGATCGCCACGATTAACAATCAATTTAATTGTCATTCCCAGCCCAAGCTGATCGCAGCCGTTGCCAGAATGATCCTTGCTGATACCTCCGTCATATGTCGCCGACACTGTGTATCTTACTGGGTTTATCGGACGCCCGTCTGGCCCCCAATATTCGCCCCTGTTGTTCGGAAAAAGAATCGTAAAATGCACTGTACACGTCGGGCTGACACAAAAACTGCATTCTGGGTTGGTACTGATATTATCGACGGCCATCAAGTAGAAACTAAACTTAAATTCTGCTCCGCCGGCATACAAATAAGCTGGTTCATCCGATGTTGGAACTTTCCCGCACCTAAGACTGTTGGACATGAAGCAACCACTACAGCCACTGCTGGTACCGGATTGTGGGCCAGACGGCTCTGCACCGGAGAAATAGAACATCCCCCACGGCACAAGACCACAACAATTATCAGCAATTCTATACCACACATCATCAGGCCTAGATTTGCAAACATAAGGCGGTTCGCCCTTATCAGGCACAAAAACTGTAAATTCAGCAGGCATTACGACCCTCCTCCGCTACCGGATCCGCCTTCAGAACCACCGCTATTGCCGCCGGGGCCGCCCAGGCCGGCAACATCCATGCAATTGACAACATTTACCGTCAGTCTTGAATCTTCCCATGGGGTACCATTTTTACAAACATAATCCAACATATTTTTTTCGTCATAACCGTCGATCTTAAAATCTGCGTTGCAAAAATCGAGCAATGTCATAAATTTTACAACGAATCCTAGATCACCCTCATCCTGACAAATCGCGCACATCCCGGTAAAATCCTTACCCCAAGTAACAGTGTTTGGTTTACCATTTGAACCCATGCCCTTTACTTCATATTCCGGAATATCTGGTCTATACCATTCCAACCCGGGCACCTCGTCAAGTTCTACCGGCTCGCCAGGAGTAAACTCAAACGAATAGGTTATTGTTTTACATCGTCGATTAGTACCCTGACACTCAATGCATAGCTCTTTTTCGCAAGTGAATTTAACGCCAGCCTTGTCGGCCGCCTGCTCGCCCGGGTTATAAGTCCACAAACACCCCTCTGTATTACAATCATCTCCTTCAATTGTAAGTTTGCATTTTGGAGTGGATACGGTTACGGGCTTGTAAATAAGGATATAACTCGGACACCCGGTGCTATCGGCACCACCTATAAGTTTCATACTGCCTGGTTTAAGACGACGGCACCAATAGTCCTGGCATCTGTAAATACCATCTTTGTTCTTTTTACACTCGCAAAAATCAAAACTTGGGCTACAAGAATGAAGATTCATGCTGATAGCTGAATAATCCAAATGCAAAGTCCAGGAACAGCAATCTGCAGAAGACGTAAAAGAAACATACGGGCTGTCGGCACGCGGACATGGGCATTTATATTCAACAGGCGGAGCCGGATCCGGAGGCGGAGTAGGGTCGGTTGAAATGTAACTGATCTCTTGGCTAAATTTACAAAAATCAGGAAGACTGGCGATTTCGATGGTGATATCGTCAATATCCGGAATCGGCGGGCAAGAATCGCCGAACTGGAACGCCCTGCGGCTGTTAGCTGAATTGCCCATGCTCAACTGCCCCCGCCGTCAGAACCGCCATCCCCGCCTTCGTCCTCTCCGCAGTTGCAAGTCTGCGGTATGAAATTCCATCGACCGGCAAAACTACGTCTTTCCTGGCCTTTTACACATCTTGTAACGTAAAACTCAATAACGCCTTTTTCAGCTTGCCTGATGGATACATTTCTAACCATTCCTTCACGAATGTAGATCGGCCCAGTTTCACCTATTTTAATTCTTTCGCCGCATCCGGACCCGGCTTGTGTTGCAGTGCAGCCAGGACATAACTTGGCAAGATCAATGGTACCAGGATTGGCACCAGCTATTGAAAAACTTATTGGAATGTCAACGCATTCGCCGTCTTTTTTAATTGTATCCTCATCTGCAGTCTCACCGCCGCAATACACACAAATTGTTATCTGCGGACATGACCCGGCAACGCCGTCCTTGACACTGCCAACCAATGAACAGTCCTCTGCGAACACATAAGCTTGGCAAGACACAGAACCGCCCGACCAGGGCCTTATGATGAGCTTGCTGTGAGCACAACCACCGCTATCCTTGTATGACTCGGATTTGACGCCGCCCTTAGGAATATCTTCGCATTTCCAGCGAGTGATTTCCTTTCCATTTCTCCAAATAGTATACGACCCACAACAATATGGATCTCCTTCCGGACATTCATTACAATAGCATGCACTAAATGATGGACTGCATGCAGCCGCGCTAATCGCCTGATAATTCAAATGTAAAGTCCATGAGCAACAGTCTGCGGACTTGCTAAACGTTACGAATGGGCTGGCGGACTCTGGACAAGGGCAAGTGTACTCAAGCGGTGGATCAGGCTCCGGCGGCGGAATCGGATCAATTGAAATATAGCTTATTGTCCTGTCAAACTTGCAAAAATCAGGCAGTTCCGCAACGTCTATAACAACATCGTCGATATTTGGGATTGCCGGACAAGAACCGCCAAACTGGAAAGCCTCTCTTTGTGACTTTGACATTTCACTTTACCTCGCAGCTGGCGGACGAATTTTCAATAAGACTTTGGTAAATATTGAGGACATTGGTCCCCTCCACAGGATGCACTTTTATCCCGTTATCCCCGGCCAACGTGAAATCCCCAAGCGGAGTAGCCGACACGCCGTTTATCGTCTTCAGACCATAAAACGGCAATGTTTTTGACAGGCCGGCAGTACCACATGCCAAACCATCCTCGCCACCGCCAAGATGTGCTGATACCACAATTGTATTTCTATCCGGAATGACGTCAAGCTTGGTATTATATCCGGCCACGATTTCAACGTTGTCACAGTCCCGGATTGAAGAGCCGTTGTCATCCAAAATTGATGTAACATGCGGATTTTTCAACGAAAAAACCATACCTGAAGCAAATGGTATGTCGCAAGCAATGTCAAACGAACTGCCAGATGCCACTTTTTGAAGCTCAGCAACACTTATTCCGACGTACACGGTAAAGCAATTTGAATAATCGAAATCAGATACCCGGAACAAAACATCATCAAATTCACCAACACATGACAAAGTTACAACACCGGTGTCGGCAACTTCTTTGCCATTAAAAAGGAACGGCAAAACCGCACCAGCGGCATCCAGGAATCTGAGATCGATGGAAAACCCCAAAACATCACTCTTGTAATGAACCCCGGTAAGCTTGACGGTCTTGACCGCCCTTGCACCAACATGAACAACGCGAAAACCACGAATAAGGCTTGTTGGAAAAACAAAAGGCGTCGAATTTACACCCATTGTTTTTGTACACGACAAATCGACGTCATCGGCAAACGGATACCGACGATACGCGTTCAAATTATCAAACTGCACACCGAGTGACATTCAATTCTTCCTTTTGAATTTCAAGACGACAGTACCAGAATTTGACAGGATTGCAAGATTTTTCATGTCAGGATCTATCAAATCCATAACAGCCGAAAATGCCATTGATCCGGCCTTGATAGTCTCCACCTCGAGAGGAGTGGCAGAATCAACTGCTGAATAAGGCACGAAATCTATGTTCCCGTTTGACGGAAATATGGCCACAGGATCCATCTCTATGCATTCAGGCTCAACATAATCATCATAATGCGTATCGCACCATCTCAAACCGACTTTGCCGTTAGCATCAATATAACGCTCTTGATTACCGCAAACAGAATCGGCCGATATCGAGCTTCTAAGCAAAACTACTCCGGGGATCAACTCATATTTGCCACGCGGCGTCACGGGCGTATAAGCCATGCCAGCGCCGGCAACGATTGGACAACCCTCGGCAACAAGAATAACGTTTCTTACCGGGTCTGAACAACAGGATTCAGACACAGGAACAGCCCCTATTATGTCGATACGAAGTTTTGTCTTATCACCCTCATTTATTTTGGTGACATAAACCCCGTCTGATCCGCAAATTCTCACTGCGCCGCGAAGTTTCTGCCCGACACCGTCGGAAATCGAAAATATTGGCTGATCAGATGGAAAAAGACAAAAACATGACGGACATAATTCAGCAGAGCCAACATTAAACTCATATTCCTCGGCACCGCCCGCAGATTTACCAAGAACAACAACACCAATCTCCTGCAACGTGCTGGCATCCATGATGGCGAAAGAGCCGGGGCCAGTATACGAGAAAAACGCAACATCTGTATTGTTTATTGAAAAAGTGCCGGTGCCGCCTGTAAGTCTTGAAAGTCTTGGCGCTCCAGATCCACGCAGACAAACAGAAATGTCCAAAAACAAACCCTCCGGCAATTTGTTCCCGCCGGAATCTACCAAAGAACAGCTATCTGAAAACGGGTATTTCGACAGCCCGGATTCATTTTCAAATTCAACGCTAAAATTCATCGTTATTCCCGCTATGTGTTATGAAATCTTACGGGCCGTCTAACAACAAAATCAGCCGGATTAGTAAGCTTTCGGTAGGCAACTTCAACATAGACACCAACAATATCCGAAAAAGCTATCGACCTTCTTATTCTATGTGAAAAAATTATAGGTTTATCCGGTCCGCCGCTAGATTCAAGCACGGTATTACT
>Ga0310786_10012035_pt1 | contig 10746 bp, 7 predicted proteins | sample AusTroGonzalo_MG_FD_203881 | JGI IMG/M metagenome (GOLD analysis project Ga0310786, IMG submission 203881) | Bovine rumen microbial communities from tropical cattle in Woodstock, Queensland, Australia - Gonzalo_03 (v2) (version 2) | ecosystem: Host-associated > Mammals > Digestive system >...
TTTGTCATAGTTACCCGAGACGCTGAAGGAAATGGCCGATGCCCCGTCGTGGAAGGCGAAATCCGTTCCCTCCAGATAGGCCTGGGCAAAGGGCTGGTCGGCCACCAGGAAGGTAGCATTGGCCTCCAGCAGGCCGTCTTCGGCCTGAATGGCCTGTGCCGGCCAGGCCGCGTACAGATAATCCGGCTTGGTCATGTACTCCAGAATATCCCCTTCCAGCCGCAGCGTGGCGGTCTTTCCGTCGGCCGAGATATTGGCCGCCTGCAGGGTATAGGTCTTGGCGGCGGGCCCGTAGGAGCCGTGCACCCAAATCTGGTCGCCGGCTTCCCACTTCCCCTTCAGGGGAGAAACGGTGAAGGTATAATCGCCGGCCTGGGGTTTGGGATCTTCCTCGGGCTCCTCCGGCTTCTTTTCTTCCTCCTGGGGATGATTGTCTTTCACGCAGGAGACACAACAGGGCAGGAAAGCCAGTGCCGCCAGGGTGGCGAGCATAGGGATAACAGTCTTTTTCATCTTCGAGTTATGATAAGGCCATGGTGTAACCGCGCTCTACAGTACCGTCTGCGGCCACCACGAAGTAAATGGGGGTCAAATGTATGTCGAAAACGGCCGAAGCGTTCTCGGAGGATATGTATTCCCAGGCGGGGACCGCCGGTTCCGGCCCATATCCCAGGCCGATGGCCACTTTTTTGACGTCGCGCCACTGGGGATCGGCGGCCAGCTTCTCCAGGGCTTCGCGACAGGAAGGGCAGCCCAGGTCCAGCACCAGTACCAGGGTGCGGGTGCCCGGGGAAAGGCCGGGAACGACGGCCTGCGTCCCTTCCAGGTTATACCCCATCCATTCCCGACGTTGCAGGAAGGGATGGTATTCCTCTTCGCCGAGGATGCCGTCGGCCACCATCCGCTCCACGGCCTTCCCGTAAAGTGCCGCGTTGCGGCAGGGCGAGAGGGGGTGATAGAAGGCGCCGTCCATCCAGCCGGCATAGATGTAATAGGCTACCGGATCCTGGCCAAGCTTGTCAAAAAGCCGGTCCAGGGCCGTCAGGGCCTCCTCCTGCGGGGCCGATACCGCCAGTTCGGCGAAATGGGCGAACTGGTCCTCGGCAGCGCGGATGTCCGAATAATCGATGCTGTGTGTATCCCAGAAAGAACTGACGCCCTGCGTCTGGCACCCCGTCAGGAGTGCCAGACACAGGACGACAGTCTGGAAATACTTCATGGGGAAACTACTTGACGGTAGTCACCTTCATGAGATGGCCCCAACCGCTGCCGTCACCTTCCTCAGCAGAGGCGTTGGGCAGGTTGGAGAGTTCGCCCCAGCCGCCGTTGCCATAGAAGCGGATGCCGGTGTAGAAGACATCGCCCATCTTGTGCTCGGCAGGTACGGCGTTGTTGAAGAGTTCACGGATAAACATGATTTCATACTCGTTGCCGTTGCCCTTGCCAATCACCAGGCCGCCCGTGGAGGGAATCAGCTCTTTCCAGCCATCTTTCTCCTTATCCTCAAGCCAGGTCCGGAAGTGAAGGGTGCCGGTATAATCCGTCCATTTGCCGGCACCGTCGGCCAGGGCACCTTCCACGATGAAATCATAGGCGTCCAGGGAATAGCTTGCATAACCGGAAGTAAACTCTCCGTCGGTATTGATATTAAGACGGATGGGCAGGCTCTCGCCATTTTCCATCTGCTCTTTCAGCTCTTCCTTGTTGAACTTGATGTAGTAGTACACGAAGTCGGCGTCTGCACAGCAGCGGATCTCCGAGACGGCCGCCCAAGGAGAGTTGGCATTGTTCTTGGCGACCGACACCTGTTCGGGTTTGAGCGAAGCCCAGTCATCGAAATTGCCGTCAATCTTGATGGCGAGACCGGTTTCTTCCTGCGGGTCATCTTTCCCACCCTTGTTGGGATCGTCCTTCTTGGGGTTGCAGGAGACAGCGAGAACGGTGGCCGTCATGGCCAGAAAATACAAAACCTTCTTCATGATTTTTGTTACGTGTTAAAAATTAAAGTGTTATAATTCAAATAGTTTATTCCATCCTCTATCGCCATCCCACACGGCTTCATTGGCCAGGGCGATGCTATACTCCGGGCGGCCCGGCAGCAGCGGATCCTCCAGGGCCAGATAGACCGTGCCATGGGCGGCGGGAAGGGTGAAGGACAGCTTGACCTCATGCGCGCCGGGATGCCAGTCACGCGGGTCCGACTCCAGCGGGAAACGGCTGATTTTCCCGTCCTTATCCACAAATACAATCGCGGCGTTGCGGGGATTCATGGGCGCCGCGAAGCCCTTGTTCTCCAGTTTGATGGTGAGCGCAAAGTCTTTCCCCGCCTCCGGCTTGGCCGTACGGGACACGGAACCCAGCACCAGGCGGTATCCCAGGCGGGCCGTAATCTCGTCCATGCAGCCGGAAGTCTTCCAACGACTGAGGACCGAGCTGTGGTAGCCGCTGTTGAGGTAGGTCCAGTGATAGTTCACCATATCCTTGAGCGAATACGCACATTTGCAATAGTCCGACACCTTGCAGGTCTCGCCGCCCATCAGGGTATAACGGGTGTCACCCTTCCAGAAAACGCGGTCGGAGGTTTCATTGCCGAAGGTACCGTAGTCGTCGTTCGAGGCGCCGAAGCAGTCGTTGTGCCCACAGAGGCGCGACAGGGGCGATCCGTCGTGCGCCGTGGCGGCCGTCAGGGTGTCCTTGGCGGAAAGGCCGTACATGCGCATCTTGAACTGCGGGGTGCGCAGGGCCACCTGACGGCACTCCGGCAAGGCTTCCAGCAAGGCATACCACTCACCCCAGACGCCCACAAAGCCGGCCTGCAGCACGAAGATCACATCGGCATTCTTTTGGAGCAGGGGCCTCAGCTGCTCGATATGGCGCAGCGCCACGGCTTCCGTCGGATCCCAGGGCTTGGAACTCTCGCTGTTCTGGTAGGCGAAACGGAGGACGCACTTGATACCGGCCTCGCGCATGGCATCCATGGAACGCTGGATCATATCCAGATAGGCCTGGGAGATGTCTCCCTTGATGAAGTCCGTGAGATAGAAGCCCACGTACTTCAGGGTCATGCCCTCGGCCCGCACGGCCTTGGCGGCCGACACGCTCACCGGGCTGGAGGCGCTTCGGATATCGATGGCACCACCATAGAATCCTCTTTCCGGGTTTACCAGGGGCACGGTGCTTTCCGTATAGGTCAAGGTCACGCTGCTGCCGTCACCGGACAGACCCGACGGGTCATTTTCCTGACAGGCAGGCAACAGGCAAGCACAGCACAACAAGAGTTGGGCAAAACGAAGAAGGGGCATGATGGCTTATTTTAAAGGGTGAAGCGATGCAAGGTATTGTAACCGGTATTCTCATCCCAGACGCCCTCGTTGGCCAGCTGGATGGAATAGTAAGGATTGCCGCGAAGGTTTTCGCACGGGTCGGGAAGATGCAGCGACAGGGTCAGTTCACCGGAAAGGCCGGCAGGAAGGGTGAACGTCTGATCCACCGTGATCTTCTCTCCCGGCATCCAGTAACGGGGGTCGGAATCCAGGGGCCAGGTCTTGAGCACCTTGCCGCCCTTGTCGGTGAGCACCAGCTCGGCATCGCGGGGGTTCTGGCAGGGCGCAAAACCTTCGTTGTGAAGTTTGAGCACCACCCGGAAAGGCTCACCGGCCTGGGGCGTCTGGGTGAAATGGCCCTTGTCCAGCACATAGCGGTAACCCAGACGCTTCTGGATTTCCTCATAGCAGCCCTGGGTGCGCCAGCGGTTGATGACGCCCGTATGATAGCTCTGGTTGAGATAGGTGACATGGTTGATGGCGAGATCCTTCAAGGCCCCGTTGTAGGTGTCGGTTCCCACACAGTTGCAATACGGGGTAACGTCACAGGATTCGCCGCCCATGATGGTGTACAGGCTTTCCGCCCCCCAGTACTTACGGTCCGTGGGGCCGTTGTAGGTGCCCTGGTCGTTCGCGCTGGAAACATAGCAGTCGTTGTGACCGCCCAGGCGGGCCAAAGGCGTAGGCTGATGGGCCGTGGCCCGGGTTATGGTATCGGCTAAAGCGAAGCCGTAGAGTTGTCTTTTGAAAGCCGGGGTGCGGAGCGCAATCTGACGGCAGTCGGGCACCGCATCCAGCAAGGCGTCCACAATGGCTTTGCGGGACGCATTGTCATAGTTTTCGGTATAATACCATTCTCCCCAGCTGCCGATGAAACCGGCCTGGACCACCATGATCACATCATAGTACTCCTGAAGCAGCGGTTTGAGCTGGGCAATATGCCGGAGCGCCTGCTCCGGGGTGGCATCCCAGGGCTTGTCTTTCTCGGAAAAGCCGTTGGAATAGCAGAAGCGAAGGATACATTTGAAGCCGCCGTCACGCAGGGACTGGAACCGAAGCCGGATGGTTTCCAGATAGTCATCCGCAATATCGGTATTCACATAGGCCCCCATATGGAATTCCAGCAGATAGAGCGTACGGCCCATCCGTCTGTTCGACTCCATATTCTCTTTGGCAATCCCGCTGGTCGAGACACGGGAAATCTCGGAGGGGGCATAGAAACCGCGTTCAGGATTGGTAATAATAGCATCGGATGCCTGATATGTGACGGCCTGCATACCAGGGATATTGTCTTCACCGTTCTTCTCGCAGGCCATGGCCAGGGGAAGGAGAGCGATTAGGGCGAGGATGTTTCTGTTCACGGTATTCATGGTTTTGTTGTTAAAAAGCCCTGAGCGGGGACCCGCCCAGGGCTAGAATAAAGGTCTTACTTACTTAACAGTAACAACCTGGAGAGAAGGAGCGGTACCGGAAGGGTTCGAATCATCAACGGTAGCGTTGGGAAGGAGACCCACGGTCTCCCAACTCTGCTGGATGTCAAAGCCGATGGAGAAGGTGTCGGCCAGCTTGCCCACCGGATAGAGTTCACGAACGAGAGCGATCTCATACTTGCCCTCGATACCGGCACCGGAGCAGAGACCGGAACCGGAAGCCAGGATATTCTCGCCGTCGGGTTCCCAACTCCAACCGGAAGCATTGGGTTCGCCGAGCCACTTGTATGCACCGGGATCATAACCCTGCCAGGCAGAGCCGTCGAAAAGGGAACCTTCCAGGAGGAGGTCGGAGCATGCATCGCTGAACTCATCGGCATAACCACCGGTAGCAGCATTGCCGTCACCGTTGATGTACATGTGGAAAGGAACATGCTCCACATCGGGAACAGCAGTAATCTGGTCCTTGTCCCACTCGAGATACACGAACACGAAGAGTTCGTCGGCATACACTTTCACGGTCTTGAGGGCCGTGTATTTGGCATCGGCTTTGGTCGTAGCCGTGGCAACCTTGCTGGCGTCCAGCTTGGCCCAGTCGGCGAAGTCACCATCAATCTTGATGGGCTGCACATATTCGGTGTCGTCGGGGTTGTTTCCGCCGCCGCCACCGCCTTGGTTGGTCTTTTTACAGGAAACGAAGGTTACCATGGCAGCCATGGCCAGAAGAGCAAAAACTTTCTTCATAATGTTTTAGATTTAAGAGTTAATAAATAATGTTGGGTTAAACATTTGTTTCTTGCATTAACGGCGGTTCTGTTCGATGCCGCTGGAATTGATCTCGTCAAGCGGGAGAAGCAGCGCGATACGGGGATCGTTGGGCTGGATCACTTCCCAGTCGTGGCAACCCACATAATGACGGTCCATGGGGAGGTTGTTGCGGAATACGTCGAACATGCGGTGGCCTTCGTAGCAGAGTTCACGACGGCGCTCGTCCAGGACCAGGTCCAGCACGGTGGCATAGCCGCGGCTCTTGTAGTTCGTGGCGGTCATTTCGGCCTCGCCGGTGAGGCCGGCACGGTCGCGGATGGTCTTCACATCGGCCAGGGCCTCGGTTTCCCTGCCGGTCTTGGCATAGGCCTCGGCGCGGTTGAGTACCACTTCACCCCAACGCAGGAAGACCGGGGAAGTCATCATGGGCAGACCGTCCTGATAGCTGAACTTGGAGCAATAATAGATCACGTAGTCACCGCCCATGTTGTTACGGACACCATCCTTGCGGGTGATATTGGGACGGATGTACACGCGGGCCTTTCCGTCTGTCTTGACGCCAGGGAAAGAAGCATCGTTCACATAATACTCCGTATAGGTGTTGACGATAGTGGGCACCGCCGTGTAATCCTTGCTCTGGTATTTGAATACCACGCTGCCGTCCGCACTCTTCTTGCAGTCCACCACCAGACCGTCGGAGCAGGCCTTGGTCTTTTCGTTGGTCTTGATGGGGAAGACCACGGTCACCTTCTCGGTCTCGGGATAACCCTGGCCCCGGTACTCCGGCATGACAAAGTAGGCGGCGAAGCGCTTGTCCTGCGGATAGCGGTGGAAGTTGTCAATGAGGTCTTCTCTCCAATAGTGCTCACCCCAGCCGTTACCGTCCTTGATGTACATGGAGGCGATGGAAGCCTCGGCGCTGCCGCTGGCCCACTCGTGATTCTCGTCCAGGCGCAGGCACCAGATGGTCTCCGGATGGTCGTAGGTATGGGTGGGATAGTCGGCGAAGTCATAGCCGGTGGTCACGGAAGAAGGGGCATGGCCCAGCAGGTCGGTGCATTCGTTGATGCAATTCTGCAGGGACTGGTCATCCCCCATGTACAGATACACGCGGGCCAGAAGGGCTTTGGCGGCATCCAGGCTCACATAGGCCTTGCTGCCGGCCTTGATGCGCTCGGCTTCCCCGTTGGCCAGGTACTTCTTGGCTTCGATGAGGTCTTCGACGACAGCGTCGTACACCTGCCCCACCGTAGCACGCTTGGTGGTGGAGATGTCCAGGTCGCGGCGCAGCACCACACCGGGGTTGTCACGGCCCTGCACATACGGCATGGCGAAGAGGGTGACCAGGTTGAAGTGCAACATGGCCCGGAAGAAGTAGTTCTCACCCAGCAGGTGGTCGCTCAGGGCCGATGCACCGGGTTCGATGGCCGCAATGTTGGAATTGGCGGCATTGATCATCTTATAGGCAATCCACCAGGTGTAATAGATGTTCTTGGTGGTGGGGTTCTCCGCGTACATGTAGGCGTCGGTGAACGGGTCTTCGGATTTACCGGAAACGGTCACGTTGTCACCGCGGAGCTCTGCCAGCTGGAAATAGTGGCGGATATAGTAGTTGCCGCTTTCACCGCCGCTCTGGCCTTTGTAGGCGATCTTGTCCTGAAGGAGGGAGTAGATACCGTCGGTGGTATAGACAGCCGAGGAGGGGTTGGATGCCAGCTGGGCGGAGGTCATGGAGTCCGAAGAATAGAAATCCATGTTGCAGGACGCCAGCGCCAGGGCAGCAATTACGAGAACAAATATCTTTTTCATAATAGCGGTCATTTTTTAGAATTTGACGTCGATACCGAACACAACTGACAGCGGAACGGGATAGTTGCTGGCGTACAGACCGGCGTGATGATAGGTGTCACCGTCCAGGCGGACTTCCGGGTCCATGCCGGAGAAGCGGGACAGGGTGAGGATGTTGTCGGCCGCAATGTACACGCGGGCGTTGGACATCTTGATCTTCTGGATCAGGGTCTGCGGCAGGTTGTAGGACAGGGTCACGTTCCTGAGGCGGAAGAAGCTGCCGTCTTCGAGGTAACGGGAAGAGGTGCCGTTGGAACCGTCGGGACGGGCGGCCAGCAGGGCGGGATGGGTGGCGATGTCACCTTCCTTCTCCCAGCGGCTCCAGCCCAGGCCGTTGTTGATGGACATCTGGTTGAGACCGGTGTAGGCACCGTCGGAGTCCATCTGCTCACGGTTCTTGTTGTAGATCTTGTTACCTACCACGAAGTTGCCGTTGGCGCTGAGGGTGAAGTTCTTGTAGCGGAGCGTGGTGTTGAGACCGCCGCTGAAAGCGGGAGAGGCCGTGCCCACCATCTGCTGGGGAGCTTCGCTGTAGAGGTTCGTCACGCCGCTCTTCATCTTGGTCTGGGCATTGCCGTTCTCATCGATGTAGTAGATGGGATTGCCAGACTCGTCCAGGTCCGGAACGAAGGTCTCCCACATGGGCAGGCCGTTGGCGGGATCCACACCCAGCCACTTGGGCATGTACCAGGTGTAGATGTCTTCGCCTTCGCGGATGATCTGGTTCACGTCGCCGCGGTTCATCACGATATCATTGTGGTCCGGGAGCTCCAGCACGCGGTTGTTGTTGAGACCCAGGTTGAAGCCCAGGTTCCAGCCAAAGTCCTTGTTGTTGATGATGAAGCCATCGGCCGCAAATTCAACACCCATATTGCGCACCTTGCCCACATTGTCCATGACGGCGAAGAAACCGGTGGACGGGGACATGGGGGCCTGCAGGAGGATCTTGCTGTTGAGCGTGTGGTAGAAGTCAACGGTCACATTCCAGTTCTTCAGGATGGTGGCGTCCACACCCAGGCTGGTCATGTAGGCCTCTTCCCAACCCAGGTTCGGATTGGCCATGCGCTCCAGGATGGCGGTCTTGCTGCCGTTGTACTGGCCGCTGAGGGAGAAGGTATCCTGATACTGGAAGGCCGGGATGTTGTCGTTACCGGTCTTACCGTAACCGGCGCGCAGTTTCAGGAAGCTCAGGAAGCTGTTCTTCATGAAATCTTCCTTGGAGATGATCCAGGCTGCGGAAGCGCCCGGGAAGTAACCGCCGCGGTTGAGGGGGCCGAACTTGTAGCTTTCGTCATAACGGATGGAGGCCGTCACGATGTACTTGCCCAGGTAGGAATACTGGGCCTGTGCCAGCCATGCCCAGGAGCGGGACTTGTAATCGCTGCCGGAAACGCCGTTCTTCACGGTATTGGACAGGGAACGCTGGCCCACGGGGAACTGGATACCGGAGGCACCCAGGCTGCGGGAATAGCCTTCGCCGTATTCCCAACCTACGATGGCGTTCACGTCATGGTCGCCGAAGGTCTTGTGGAACTTGGCCAGATCGGTGGTGCCCCAGCCGGTCCATTCACCGTCGCTGTTTTCCAAGGTACCGCCCGTACCGGCATAGTCGTAGGTGCGGGGATCGCCGTAGAACTCGTAGAAGGAGCTCGAGGTGTCGTAGCGGTTCATGGAGGTGAGCGTGAGCCAGTCGGTCACGTTCCAGACGAACTGGAGGTCACCGGTGAGGCTTTCGCCATGGCCCTTGGAGTAGTTGTAGCTCTCGCTGTGGAGCACGTTGGAGGGGTTCTGGGTCCACCAGGTACCGCCGCCGTAATTGTCGGAACGGGTCTTACCGGACATGAAAATGTATTCACCGGTGGAGTACCAGTTGCCGTTTTCGTCCTGTGCCATCACGTAAGGGACATCCCAAGGCATGGCATAGTAGGAATATTCGAGGGTACGCCAGGAAGAGGTGCCCTGGTCGTAGGACTTGGCATAATTGAGACGCAGGGACATGGTGAGCCGGTCCGTAACGGGAATGGACAGGTTCATGCGGCCGGAGGTCTTCTTGAAATTGGTATTGATGAGGGTACCTTTTTCGTTGTAATGGTCGGCGCTCACAAAGTAATTCACCTTGCCGGACTTACCGGAAGCCGATGCATAATAGTCCTGCACCATGCCCAGCTTGAAGCAGTTGTTCACCCAGTCGAAATCCTGTTCCAGGAGGGATTCCGGATAACGGAGGTTGAACAGGGCCTTGGAATACATGGAACGGGTGTAGTCATACAGTTCCTGGGAATTCATGGGATGGAAGGTACCCATCAGGGCCTTCTTGATACCGGCGCTGGCCTTGAATTCCACATGGGTCTTGTCGTCGGAACCGCTCTTGGTGGTCACGACGATGACACCGCCGGAAGCAGCTGCACCGTAGAGGGCGGTGGCAGAAGCGTCCTTCAGAACCGTAATGGTCTCAATATCATTGGGGTTGAAAGAACCGCCGGCCACGCCGTCCACCACATAGAGGGGACCTGCGCCTGCGGTGATGGACCCGGTACCGCGGATGCGGATATCGGCATTGTCACCGGGCTGGCCGGAACCGTTCATAACCACCACACCGGCCACCTTGCCTTGCAGCATGTTGCCGACATCGGAAGTGGCGACGTCGCGGAGTTTCTCACCGCTCATGGAAACCACGGCGCTGGAAAGTTCCGCTTTCTTCTGGGTAGTATAACCCAGCACGACCACCTCGTCCAGAGCCTCGGTGTCGGGTGCGAGGGAAACGTTGATGACCGTGCGGCCACCGATGGCTTCCGAAACACTGACATAACCCAGGGAGGAGAACGTGATGGTAGCGTTGGAAGGAGCCTGGATCACAAATTTTCCGTCATAATCGGTAATGGTTCCGTTGCCGCCTGAAATCATGACACCCGCCCCGATGATGGGCTGGCCGTCCGTGGCGTCTGTAACCTGGCCCGAGACGGTGATCTTTTGTTGGGCCATTGCAGGGATTGCAAGCACAGCGGCCGCCATAACTGCAAGAAGGAAGGAATAGATTCTTCTCATGGTTAGACCAATTGGTTATTACTTATTTAAGATGAAAAAATTGTCCGTAGTGTTGCAGATTCTAGAGTAAATCGTTGAGTCCGATGAGGTTAAACGCCCGGAAGTACTTGTCCATATCCCGCTCGATGCGGCCCAGGACAATCTGCTCAGGATCTACGCCCAGCCGCTGCAGGTTGGCATAGAGGAAGCCGCGGGCGGCCAGCGGGGCGGGCTGCTGCCAGATATAGCGGCAGCAAGTGGCCACGATCCAGTCCTGGCGCTCGGGGGTGAGTTCATTCAGGTCTTTGCCCTTCTCGTCCTCGTGGAGCCACTTTTCCCAGCGATGCGAATCG
>Ga0310786_10012036_pt1 | contig 10743 bp, 13 predicted proteins | sample AusTroGonzalo_MG_FD_203881 | JGI IMG/M metagenome (GOLD analysis project Ga0310786, IMG submission 203881) | Bovine rumen microbial communities from tropical cattle in Woodstock, Queensland, Australia - Gonzalo_03 (v2) (version 2) | ecosystem: Host-associated > Mammals > Digestive system >...
CAGCCTGCATCGCCGCAGCCGCCCCCTCCAAAAAAGCCTCCGCGAAAAAGTTCAAGGACCCGCGCGACGGCCACACCTACAAAATTGTGAAAATAGGCAACCACAACTGGCTCGCCGAAAACCTCACCTACAAGACGACCAAGGGTAGCTACTGCTACAACGACGACAAGGAAAACTGCCACAAGTACGGCCGCCTCTACACGTGGAAAGCAGCCATGAAGGCATGCCCCACCGGCTGGAAACTCCCCGACCGCAAAGACTGGAATTTCTTGAGCAAGTACCTCGGCGCAAGCAAGAAGAACGGCTTTAGAGTCAAGCAGGCAGGCCAGAGAATCTGCTTCGGCAACAACGAAATGTGGAGCCCGTACTGCGAAGAAACCAAAGCATCATTCAACGCGTCTGGCAAAAGCGACACACACTTCGCCTATGAAGACATGGACAAGTCCGCATTTTTCTGGACAGCCACCGAAGAAACGACCTACATCGCAAACTTCGTGACCATCGGCGGTTACAACGAACGCTATGCAGAACGAGCCATCGAAGAGAACAACGCCTTCTCCGTCAGGTGCATCCAGAAGTAACAAGTTTATATAAAATATTAATTATAAAGCAGACAAATTTATTTGTCTGCTTTTTTATCGTTTCAGAATGCGTCTAATAAATTTCTTTATAAGTAAAAAATTCAACAGAATCATTTCGCGAACAACTTATCGATTCGTTTCAGACGCTTTTTTACAACACCTTTTTTATCTTCATAAAGAACTTAAAGAGTAGCAAACTGCCTCTTGTACTCATCCACATAATACACCGCCTTTATTTTTGAATTACAAAGGTAGATACTAAAATTGATGGCGTTGCAACCCATAGGTTGCAAAATTACGTAAAATAAAGCTTACGATTCTTGCAACTTTGATCGAGACGTTTTCTTCGATGTAGTCGGGCACGGGAATGCCGTAGTCGCCGTTGGCGTTCATCGTGACGGCTGTGTCGACGGCCTGCAAGAGGGACTTTTCGTCGATGCCCGCGATAAAGAAGCAGGCCTTGTCGAGCGCTTCGGGGCGTTCGGTGCTGGTGCGGATGCACACGGCCGGGAACGGGTGGCCGACACTCGTGAAGAAAGAGCTTTCTTCGGGGAGCGTGCCGCTGTCGCTCACGACGGCGAATGCGTTCATCTGCAAGCAGTTGTAGTCGTGGAATCCGAGCGGTTCGTGCTGAATCACGCGCTTGTCAAACTTGAAGCCCGAAACGGCGAGGCGGTTACGGCTGCGCGGGTGGCAGCTGTACAGAATCGGCATGTCGTACTTTTCGGCCATCTTGTTGATGGCGGTAAAGAGACTGTTGAAGTTCTTCCCGTCGGGCGTGTTCGGAATAAGCCATGTTCACGTCGCTGATGATATCGACGATGCGGCGGTTAGTCTCTTCGGGGAGGCATTCGTCCTTGCAACGGTTGCCCGCTTCCATGTGGAAAATCGGATTATAGGAAAGGGAGAAGAATCTCCCTCGCTCCAGCCCCAGCAAGCCGGGTCTTACGCTACCCTCTCTAGCGGAGCCTCAGACGCCGGCCCCGCAACGCCCCGCTTGCACCCAAAATGTATTTTTATTATATTAAGACAAATTCTTCTCTAAAGGTGCGTATGGATACGATAACCAGTTTTCTCGATTCAAAAAAAGCAAAAATCACCCGCTATATCAACAAAGGTGGTTTCAAGCAGGTTTTCGAAATCGAAATTAACGGGACAAAAGAGGCTCTGAAGGTTACCAAACTGTTCGACGAAAATGAAATCGACCCCAACAAACAGGAAGAACTCAAAAACGAACTCTTGGCGAGATCTACAAGAGAAGTAAGCCTCATCAAGAAACTCGGTGGCAACAACATCGTTTCTCTGGGGAGCATCGACGCCACGGTTATCGATGCCGATGACAAACCGTTTTTCCTGTACACAGAGGAATTCATTCCGGGCAAAACGCTGGATGTCGCAATCCGGGATAATGGCACCAACCTGCCAGACTTCGACCAGGTCAAGACACTCTTCAAAACTGGACTTGAGATTCTGCAGACCTTCGAGCAGAACAAGATAATCCATCGCGATATCAAGCCGCAGAACATAATGATGACAGATGACGCCACAAGGCCGTTTGTCTTTTTCGATCTAGGCATCGCATTCGACCAGCAGGGAACATCCTTGACCGCAAGGACTTTTGCGCCGGGAACACTGCGTTATAGGGCTCCGGAAACTTTGGACCCAGACTACAAATCCAGCATAGATATCCGCAGTGACCTTTTCAGTTTTGCCGCGACAACATTCGAGTTTGCCGCAGGCGTACACCCGATTCACCCCTCGAAAGCCACTCCGGGCGAAACATTCTACAGACTGTTGAAGGTCAACGCTGAACAGCTCGCCTCTAAGCGGGCGGACTTCCCGGCGGCATTCTGCAACCTGATTGACCGTTGCCTAAAGAAAAAACCTGCTCTGCGCCCAAGACTTTCAGACGCCATCCAAATAATGGAACAATTATAGGAGGAACTATGCCTGTACTTGCACAACACGGATACGGCGCCGGCTCGAAAATACAAACCGCTCTCGAGAACGGGTACATTGACGGTTGCATATTCAGCTCCAAAGATATCCCGCAAGAAAAATTCTTAGCGGCAATCGCAGATATCAACAAATCGAAAGACAAAGCAAGCATCTATTTCGACCCGCAATATTACGCCACGACCATTGCACAGGAACCCAACGCAAAACTGGGGTACCTGGCATCCGACTATACGAACTATTTCTCCAGCAAGACATTAAGGGATTTGAGACGCGAGAAAAATGTGTCAAGCGAAGCGGAAAAGGTCATCAGGTTCCAAAAAGAAACGCTCAATCTCTCGAACATCATCGCCCCGAACATTCTGATTCAGGACGGTCTCAACTCGGCATCTTCGAGCATTTCCAAAAACTTCCTTGAAATCGGCGCCGAAAAAGCCACCGATGCATCGGCAGAAAAACAGACGCTCCTGACATTGGCCCTGGACCAGTCCTGCTTTAGGAGTTCACAAGACCTGTTAGATTTGGTTGACGAAATTACAGGTATGAACCTGAATGTCAAGGGATTCTACATTCTTGTAGAAACATCCAAGGAAGACGGCCCGAACCCCTGGTACACTCCAGAAATACTCGCCGGGCAAATGTACTTGGCATACGCGCTTTCGCAAAACGGCTACGAAGTCGTTTTCGGGTATTCTTTCTTGCCCGCCCCATACCTATGGGCTGCAGGAGCCAATTCTATCGCATGCGGATGGTTCAACACGCTCCGCTATTTTTCGATGAACCGTTTCAGGGACTTGTCCAAAGGCGGGAGAAAAGCAAACCGTCGCTACCTGTCGAATGCGACATGGTACCCGATGGAGTGGACACAGGTACAGATGCTCCCCCGTTCACTAAACCTGATGAACGGGTTTGAAACGGACAACCTCTATACAAAGCCGCAAGGCGACAAGCGCCCCAACGAAGAAGACGAAATCCTACAATATTGGGACTCGCTGAAAAACAAAGAGAAGTATGTGCTAAAAGCACCTTACGCCGAAGCACGGACTCAGCAATTACTCGAAGACTTGAAGCGGCAAACCGTAGCCCTCGCCGGAATCAGAACTGGCGGCCGAGTTCCCTATGCCGATGAAATGCTCAGGGGTTGCCTGCGGAGCCTGGCGTTATTTGCGGAGTTCGCGGAATTTACGCTTACGGTTTAGAATTTGCAGTGCACGACTGTAGGCATCAGCACTTAGCGGCTTTGCAGGCTTCGAGGGCATCAGCAACCGAATCTCTTTGTTGAGACGGTTGAACGTGTATATGCCGATATTCGTCTGCCTCAAGAATTCCGCAGCGGCCAGCACCCTCTCGGTAATGGTATCGGGCACGACCAAGAACGAACGCCGCGCGTAGCCGCGGTAGCGCATGGCCTGCATTAGGCCGCCCTTCCAGTCGTGGAGTTTGAATTCGAAGGCGTCTATCTGCCCCGCCGGATTGACCCAGATATAGTCGGCAATACCATAGTTGGACAATTCGAACTGAGACCCACCAACCCCCTTGCGGTTTGACTTGCGTCCCCAAACTTCTAGAAATTCATTCTGGAAACGGACCTCTGCCAGCTTGGAACGGACCGTAGCAGGAAGGTTCTTGCGTGGATTGCGGGAATTGAAGGCTAAAGACATTGTGGAAGGCATAAGAGATAAAGTATTTTTCCCAATCGCAATTTTTTTTCTTTTAAAAACGGATAATGACGTGTTTAACTTGGAATATTAGTATCGGCAATGCTATACTATTTTCTCTCAAATATAACTTCTTCGAGTTCCTTGTAAACAGACATTGTTGAATCAATCAGCTTAGCAAGGTTCCTTTTGAAGGTTTCAGGATTTACATTCGCTATTATGTTACAAAAATTTTTGATACGCCCTGTACAATCCTTAACATGTTGATTAACTATATCTGTAACAAAACCATCATAGGCGGGTTCATCGAAAGTAGTGTTGTTTATACTACAGTACTTTTTAAGTACTTCTTTATCGTAAAGGTAATTTTCTATTTCGAATCGCTTTAGCACTCGGTGGTTCTTTGGATTGTTCTGGAGATATTGTTGTCTATCAGCCTCGGTTATTTCCTTTCCTGATGCCATATCACGATCTTTTAGTACAAGTATTTCAACATCTGCGAACACCTTTGATAGAATCTTGATTGCAATCTCGCTTCGCTGGTCCAATTCGGTGTTTCCACCACTCGATATAAACAATGTGTCAGGATATTTTTCGCCAAAGATTGAATTGAAAACATCGGCATCAAGTCCGCGTTCACCGCCTCTACAAGTCGGCTCAGCTCTTCCTTCGCAATAGACAATGCATTTGGGCGAAACCAATCCAGTCAAATCATCTAATGCAGTGGCGAACAAGTTCCGCCAATTGTTACGACTCTTTATCATAGGGCTTAGTTCATAAGTTTCAGAAGCCCATCTATTTTCTGCCTTGAATTCGATAATTTGTGAAAAATCAGATAACTCTTCCTGTAGAGCTCGTAAAAAACCAATACTGTGCGTTGCTACCCATATTTGGCAATTTGTAGGAACCATCTTATTGATTTCGATTAACAATTTCCTTTGAATCGCCGTATTCAAATGAAGTTCAGGCTCGTCAATAATATAAATTGAATCCGTATATTCGTCTTTTCGCAGATACAAGTCAAGAAGAATATCAACAACCTCTTTTTCTCCTGCAGAAAGTACATTGTATTCAAAGGAATTTGGTGTATCTTCCTTTCTGAAAAATATTGTTCCTTGACCAGATTCAATATTGCCGAGATTATCAATTTTTAACATTAAGCAATTACTAATAGCATCATTCAATTCGCCAATAATGTGAGCTTTTGCTTCAGATGGGCGACAATCATGGTCATTTAAATATTTATTGTATTTTATGTTCAAACGACGATAATTCTGTTCTATTCGCTGATCTATGTCGGATGCGGATGATGCTCCAAAATCGTTTTTTGTGATTTTGCTAACAGCTCTCGCTTCTTTAACATCTAGAGTTCCGTTATATCTGAATGAACTTCTAAACGAGATCAATGCGTTTTGCTTACCTTCAACTGATTTTGCGTTTCGAATATCACCAAAAGCACCTTGATCAAATTGAACATCAATATTCTCATATCCATAGTTAGGTACACTGCCCAGTGTATGATAGGATAACTGCTTGGCGCCCGAATTCCCGATACGGTCGTAAGCATTGTTTAGAAACAATAGAGCGTCAAAAACGCTACTTTTCCCACAGCCGTTTGGTCCCACTAAAGCCACAATACGCTTAGGACATTCACCAAGGTCAATCGTTAGGTCCGCAAACCGTTTGTATCTCAGAAGATGTATCTTTTTTATTTTCATATCGCTAGACCTTTTTATTCTATAGATGAATAATACTAATTCATTTTGACACTTTGTGACAAAATGGGATTTTTTTTGGAAAAGCGGGCCATATAACATCAAAATGAGGGGCGTTAGCCCCTCTTTTTGCGTATCCTCGCGCATATTCAGCCTCGGCGAAACAGGATGCTTCGCTTACCCTGCTTTCCAGGAGCTGTACGGTTTTCCTTCCAAAATATCCGCAATTCTCTCACAAGCATGGCCGTCGCCGTAAGGGTTGCATGCATGACTCATTTTTTCGTATTCAGCCTTGTTTTCAAGGAGAAGTTTGAAGGTGTTATAAATTGTCTCCTCGTTGGTGCCGACAAGTTTTAATGTGCCGGCATCAACTCCTTCCGGGCGTTCGGTGGTATCACGCATCACGAGGACCGGCACTCCATAGCTCGGACATTCTTCCTGAATTCCACCAGAATCGGTAAGGCACAAGTACGAACGAGCCTCAAAGTTGTGGCAATCGAACACTTCAATCGGCTCAATGATATGGATTCTGTCGCAACCACCCAATTCTTCTTCTGCAGCCTGCCGTACAACAGGATTCATATGAATCGGATAAACAGCCTTGCACTCCGGATGTTCGTCTAAAATGCGACGGATTGCTCGGAACACGTGATGCATGGGTTCGCCTAGATTTTCGCGGCGGTGAGCCGTGATGAAAATAAGCTTGCCGTCACCAACCCAGTCCAGTTCCGGATGGTTAGCGTCAAGATTCTCTCCGTCGGTATCGATTGATGACGACCGTTTCGAAAGGAACGAGTCGAAGTTTGAAAACCTTGTCTGTTTTACCATCAGTGGCAGTATGTGCAAATTTTGCACATACTGAAAATCCTTCTATTTCATGAATTTCAAAAACATTCTTTTCTTTCTGTAACACGCACTTTTCTCGCCTTGGCGGTATCGCCTTTCATTTCTTATCACCTCCTAGGAAGATTACATTCTTGCCGAGAAGAAGTCAAGTCCCCTTCTTTTTCCTACATAAAAAGGAGATCCCGGCATCCTTCGACTTCGCTCAGAACAGACTCTGGCCGGGATGACAGGTTCTGGCGGAGACGACAAGCCCCCCCCCAAAAAAAAGGTAAAAGTGAAAAATGAAAATACTCGGTTTCATCTATGGTGTTATTCTCAGAGCGCTTGAAAATAAAATTAGTGCAGATGACGCTTTGGATATGATTAAAACTATACTAACGGAAATAGACAAGGAGGTTAAGGAATAATAAAACCATCTCCTTCCTCCAAAATAAATAACAAAACAGAGCAACGCGTTAGCGTTGCTCTGTTTTAATATTTTTCGCCTGATTTTATTGGCAGCGTTACCCTTTTCTCCACACCATCTTGTTGACGATGCCGGTGTAGCTCTGGATGATTTTCACGACCTTGGTCGAGACGTTTTCTTCGATGTAGTCCGGCACGGGAATGCCGTAGTCACCGTTGGTGTTCATCGTGACGGCGGTGTCGACAGCCTGCAAGAGGGACTTTTCGTCAATGCCCGCGATGAAGAAGCATGCCTTGTCAAGCGCTTCGGGGCGTTCCGTGCTGGTACGGATGCAGATTGCCGGAAACGGGTGACCGACGCTTGTAAAGAAGGAGCTTTCTTCGGGAAGCGTACCGCTGTCGCTTACGACGGCGAAAGCGTTCATCTGCAAGCAGTTGTAATCGTGGAATCCGAGCGGCTCATGCTGAATCACGCGCTTGTCAAGCTTGAAGCCCGAGGCGGCAAGTCGGTTACGGCTGCGCGGGTGGCAGCTGTACAGAATCGGCATATCGTACTTTTCGGCCATCTTGTTGATGGCGGTAAAGAGGCTCGTGAAGTTCTTCTCTGTGTCAATGTTTTCTTCGCGGTGGGCGCTAAGCAAAATGTACTTGCCCTTTTCGAGGCCGAGGCGGGCGTGAATGTCGCTCGATTCGATTTGCGCGAGGTTCTTGTGCAGAACTTCGGCCATGGGGCTGCCGGTCACGTACGTGCGTTCCTTGGGCAAGCCGCAGTCAGCGAGATAGCGGCGAGCGTGTTCGGAGTAGGCCATGTTCACGTCGCTGATGATGTCCACGATGCGGCGGTTGGTCTCTTCGGGCAAACATTCGTCCTTGCAGCGGTTGCCGGCTTCCATGTGGAAAATCGGGATGTGCAGGCGCTTTGCCGGGATTGCCGAAAGGCAGCTGTTGGTATCGCCGAGAATCAGCAATGCATCCGGTTTGCAAGCGACCATGAGCTTGTAGCTGCAATTGATGATGTTACCTACGGTTGCGCCAAGATCGTCACCGACGGCATCCATGTAGACTTCAGGATCCTTGAGGCTCAAGTCCTTGAAGAACACGCCATTCAAGTTGTAATCGTAATTTTGGCCGGTGTGCGCGAGAACGCAGTCAAAGTACTTGCGGCACTTGTCGATGACCGCCGCGAGGCGGATGATTTCCGGGCGCGTACCCACGATAATCAAAAGTTTCAGCTTGCCGTTGTCGGCGAATTTCACATCAGAGTAATCAGTCTTTATATTCATAAATTTTTTCCTGGATCCTTCCGCCTTCGGCGTCAGGATGACGCGGTGGGAATCCTTCGCTCAGGATGACGCGCGCTATTTCACAACTTTCTCCCCGAAGGTATCTGGGTGGTTCGGGTCAAAGGATTCGTTCGCCCACATGACGGTCACGAGGTTTTCGGTCTGCGAGAGGTTGATAATGTTGTGCGTGTAGCCGGGCAGCATGTGCACAGCTTCAATCTTGTCGCCGCTGACTTCGAATTCCATGATTTCATCCGTGCCAATCTTGCGTTCCTGAATCAGAGCGCGACCACTCACAACAATGAAGAATTCCCACTTGCTGTGGTGCCAATGTTCGCCCTTGGTGATTCCCGGCTTAGACACATTCACGCTAAACTGGCCGCAGTTCACCGTCTTCAAAAGTTCGGTAAAGCTACCGCGAGCATCCACGTTCATCTTGAGCGGGAACGAGACCTTTTCCTTGGGCAAGTAGCTCAAGTAGGAGGAGTAAAGCTTTTTCTCAAAACTGTTGTTCGGGATTTCCGGCATCACGAGCGTATTCGGCAGGTCATGGAACTTGTTGAGCAAATCCACGATTGCACCAAGCTTAATCTTATGGACCGTCGGCACATGGCAATACAAGAGCCCTGGATCCATCGCTTCGCTTTGGATGACGTTATCGGCGGCGTCCCGTTCGCAAGGAACTACATTAATTCCGTCAAAGGTGCAGTAATGTTCCCCGCCCTTCAAAGCGGCAATCATTTCTTCAACAAGGTCATCGATGTAGAGGAGTTCCATATCGACGTTCGGATCATTCACCTGAATCGGCAAGTCGTTCGCGATGTTGTTGCAGAACGTCGCCACAGCGCTGTTGTAGTTCGGGCGGCACCACTTTCCGAACAAGTTCGGGAAACGGTAAACGAGTACGCGCGCACCAGTTTCGCGGCTGTATTCAAAGAACAGCTCCTCGCCCGCTTTTTTGCTGCGGCCATATTCGCTGTTGCCAAAACGCCCCGCAAGCGTCGCCTGGATGCTACTGCTGAGCATCACCGGACACAAATTCTTGTGACGTTTGAGCGTTTCCAGAAGGTCGCTTGAAAAACCGAAGTTGCCCGCCATGAATTCGCTGTTGTCCTTAGGGCGGTTCACGCCAGCCAGGTTGAACACGAAGTCCGCGTGCATGCAGGCGTCATCAAGTTCCGCCAACGTCGAGTCAATATCGTATTCGTAGATTTCGCCAATGACCAAATCACCACGCGTGCGGTCCTTGCCATCGCGGATATTCTTGAGCGCAGCCACCAGGTTGCGGCCCACAAAGCCCTTTGCGCCAGTTACCAAAATATTCATAATAAACCTTTTTTTAGTTCAACACCGTTACTGGATCCTTCGACTCCGCTTACGCTTCGCTCAGGATGACACAAGAGGCGGCGCGCATTCCTTCCGCAGTCTACTTGCCCGCCTTGGCGAGTTCTTCGCGGATGTACTGGAGCGTGAGGAGTTTCTGCTTCACCTGTTCGATATTCAAAAGCTTGGTATTGCTGGAGTTGAATTCGGTGAGCGTGTTGCGTTCCGTATCGCCCTTGCTGAAGTACTTGTCGTAGTTCAGGCCACGCTTGTCGCAAGGCACACGGTAGAAGTTGCCGAGGTCAATCGCATGTGCACATTCTTCGTTGGTGAGGAGCGTTTCGTACATCTTTTCGCCGTGACGGATACCGATGACCTTGATGGCATTCTTGTCGCCACCGAAAAGTTCGCACACAGCCTCGGCCTGAGTCTGGATTGTGCAAGCCGGAGCCTTCTGCACCAAAATGTCGCCCGAAACACCGTTTTCGAACGCGAAAAGCACCAAGTCCACCGCTTCGTCGAGGCTCATGATAAAGCGCGTCATGGAACCTTCGGTAATCGTAATCGGCTGGCCATTGCGAATCTGGTCAATCCACAGCGGAATCACGGAACCGCGGCTGCACATCACATTGCCGTAACGCGTGCAGCAAATCTTCGTCTTTTCCGGGCTCACCGTGCGAGACTTAGCCACGATGACCTTTTCCATCATGGCCTTGCTCGTACCCCATAATCGCATTTAGAAATTACAACGCCACCTCTTTCACACGCTTTACGAATAGGCTGTGACAAGGGACTTTCGAAAAAAAAATGATGTTCAGATTAAACTTGGACAGGACGACGAAAAAAGGCATTTTAGTCATAGATTAAGTTTTGTTTTTTCTTCTAAAATTTAGTTCGGAATAAAATTGACAATAGATGAAGGAAAGAGTATATTTAGAGTTAGATAACAATATCTAATTGAGCAAATCTATGGAGC
>Ga0310786_10012038_pt1 | contig 10742 bp, 10 predicted proteins | sample AusTroGonzalo_MG_FD_203881 | JGI IMG/M metagenome (GOLD analysis project Ga0310786, IMG submission 203881) | Bovine rumen microbial communities from tropical cattle in Woodstock, Queensland, Australia - Gonzalo_03 (v2) (version 2) | ecosystem: Host-associated > Mammals > Digestive system >...
CAACATGATTAAGCAAGGATTTATCAAAGAGATCGGTGAGCCAAGAACATTCACCGACAAGGACGGGAACGCAAGACATGCGTATCCAGTAGTATGTGACTTCCCCTACACAACCCAGAACGGCAAGGATGCTACCGACGAACTGGTGGCAGACCTGTATGCCGACAACCCTGAGTATATCGAGCAGGTGAGGGGCATCATCACGCAGAACCGCAAGTGCGAACTCACCCTGTACTTCTCTGTGTCGCTGGACAGCAAGGGAAGGAAATGGCAACGCATCAAGCTGAGCAACATCACGCAGCTGCTCAACTGAAAAGAAGAAGCCCGTCCTGAGTGGATGGGCTTCTTTGTTATTTGTTGAATACCAGTTATGTTGTCCAAGAATGATTCGAGAACTATACGGTGGAAATATTCAGCTTTTCCACGATCCAGATGAACATGCTGTAGATGGCGATGTCGATGCCTACGATGTAGGCTGACTGGAGACCTCCGACATAGAGGCCGTAGTTGATGAGGCAGATGACGATGAAGAGGGTGATGATGACTGCGAGGGTTTGGTGCATGTCAAGTCCCATCTGCATGATGCGGTGGTGGATGTGGGTCTTGTCTGCCTCGAACATGCTCCTGCCTCTGAATTTACGCCACAGACCTACACGGATGACATCAATGCATGGAAGGAATACCAGGGTGAAGGAGACGAGGAGGGATTCCTCACGATAGGAGAAGCCGAGGGGTTCCTGTTCCATTTGGTATTTGATGGCGAGGTAAGCGATTACATAACCCAGGAAGAGACTGCCTGAGTCGCCCATGAACGTTTTGAGTCGTCCCACCTTACCGTACATGTTGAAGAAGAAGAAGGCAAGGGTGGCTCCAGCCAGACTGGTGCTGATGATGCTGAAGAGGTGGGCGTGGAGTTCATGGTAGAGGTATGCGAAGGAGGCCAAGATCAGGAATGCGAGTCCTGAGGCCAGTCCGTCGATGCCGTCGATGAGGTTGATGGCGTTGACGATGAGCAGGATGACGAACACGGTGATGGGATAGCCAAGCCAGATGGGTATCTCATGGATGCCGAAGAGTCCGTGCAGGTTGTTGATCATCAGGTTGCACAGCGGGAAGAGGAGGGCTGCGACGGTTTGGATGATGAACTTATGAGTGGCTTTCATGCCCCTCAGATCGTCGAAGATGCCGATGAGGTACACCATGATGGCTCCGATGACCATCATCACATTGGACACGCCTATCTCGAAGTCTTTGTTGATGCCCTGATACATGATGAGCAGCGTCACCACCACACCCAATCCTAAGGAGGGCATGAACAAAGTCCCACCCAACCTTGGAATGCTGTACTTGTGCACCTTTCTGGAGTTGGGAAGGTCAAAAATTCCATACGTGTTGCAGAGCTTCACGACAAGCGGTGTTCCGATGAGTGAGAACACGAGGCTGATGGCAAAGGCGATGAGAATGTATGTCGAATTGATGACCATGCGCGTCTGTTTTTTAACTTCTTCTTGTTACTATAACGTGAAAAAGTGTTATATATTGTGGCGAATGACCATTAATTTATCAATATTTTTTAATATCGACGGAAGTGCAGCTGGTAGCGCTGATTTCTGAGGATGAGGTGCTCGTGGTTCAGCTTCTCAATGAGGAAGGTGTCTTTTATTCCGACAATGCCCAGAGGCGTGAGCAGGCTGTCGTTTTCCAGCGGGATGAGCTCGTCCTTGGTCTGCACAAAATGGGGAGAATGAATCATGAGTTCATCTCCCTGCTTCTCGAAGCGGAACAGGATCTTCTGGTTTTTGTTGTCGATGTCCCTTACCTGCAAGAGGTGGCTCTCCACTGCCCAGTAGATGTAGCTGTAGGACATGTCGCATGTGCCTCTCGTGGCGAGGGTGTCAATCTGCCGCAACTGCCAGTTGCCGTCCAACTTCCCGTTGTTGGGCGTTTCCAACTCACAGGCAGTGAGGATGAGGCAGGATAGTATGATGTAGAGAAGTTTCTTCATGTGTTCCTTTCTTGCTAATTGGTTCGTGTGTCCTTATCGCTCATATCTGATGGTGATGGAACCGCCTGTGTTGTTACCCAAGAGTTCTCCACGATCGATACCCAAAGCGGCGCCGATGCTGAATCCCTTGTAGATGAGGGTGCTGGCATCGTAGCAGGCTTCGAGTCCCACAGAGACATTCCGTCTGGGATTGCAATAGGGCATGTCGTAGGTACCCAATCCCTCCTGCCATGTGGCACGAAGGCGATAGTGAAGTTCTGGGGTCGGCTGTCCTGCAATGCCGATGTGCCAAGCGGTGAAACGGTTGCACTCGAACTCAAGTTTGTGGTCGTCGTTGTAGATAGGGGAGACATACAGGGGATTGCCTAAGGTCTGTCCCCAATGCTGCCAACCTGGCTCAATGGCGTTGTTGTAGTAGTTGTCCACGCCACCGATGTGGTCAAGGATTTGTGGTGTTCGGTCAGTATAGACGGGACCGCTCTGGTATCTCGTGAAGAGATATTCCACCACAGCGTCGCTCACCCAGCGGAAGTTTTTCAGATGGACATCGGCTCCGAGCATGATGTCTTTCAGTGGATACACTAAGTAGCGGTGGTCAACCTTCTTGATTCGTCCGTCTCTGTAGTCATAACCGTCATAGTCCAGATGGAACATGCCCGAATGGTCTTCGAAGAAATGGTCGGCATACAGTCCGAACTTGGCATCTGGGGTGTCGTAGTTCAGTCGTGCCACCCAGCTGCCCAACATATTGCCTTCATTGTTTTGCACGGCACCATCCATGGAGTCTGCACCTCCTCCTATAAATGCATGCCAGAAGGACTTGAGGTTTCTGCTGCTTTTCTCCTTCTGATAGGCGCTGCCTGTGTAATCATAATGTGTGCCGCCAAATTGTGACGCCATCTCCAAACCGATTTCGGCCGTGAAGGGCTTGTCCTTTTTTCCTATTCTGATATAACCGGCTTTGGTGTGCATGAGCACGTTCTGGTCGTAGGGATTGCGACCTTCGACAAAGTCCTTCTGAAAGTGGTTGTCCGTGTAGGCGCCAAAAGCGATGTGACCCTTGAAGGCAAGGAAGCCTTTGGTGTAGGGGATGTCCCAATAGTCGGGTAGGGCGAGCCGAATCTCTGGATAGGGACGAGCATTGATGCCAAGGGTCTGTGAACCGCTGCTGAGCTCGTTGTTCTTCAACTGCATGGGCTGTTGCTTCTGACCTACCGTCAACAGTCCCTTCATCCATCGCACATCGGCATAGAGCTGCTGCACGAAGAAGTGGCTGGTGTGGTTGGCAGGAATGACAAGATCGGCTCCATATCCGATGTCCCAACGTCTGGCAGCATCATTCTCGGCACTTCTGAACACGCCACCACGAAGGTAAGCTGAGTTCCTTTCCACAGAGGGCAGTCCATACCGGTTTGCTGTGAGCCAGAAGGGCGCATGTCTCCCATCGGAAAGCGTTCCAGAGGTTTCAATGGAATAAGAAATGCCTTTGCCCAAATCAGGCGACTGGGCAAAGGCATTGAGAGTTATAGTCAATAACGATGTCAGAATAACTTTCTTCATCTTGACATGATCATAGGTGTTGTGGCGACCTTACTTGGCAAAAGCGACAGCACGAGTCTCGCGGATGACGGTGATCTTCACCTGTCCTGGATAAGTCATCTCGTCCTGAATCTTCTTGGCGATGTCTGCACTGAGTGCATCGATTTCCTTGTCAGAAATCTTGTCTGCTCCCACGATGACGCGAAGCTCACGACCTGCCTGAATAGCATAAGTCTTAGTGACGCCTGGATAGCTTGCTGCCAAGTTCTCAAGGTCGTTCAGACGCTTCAGATAGGCTTCGACAATTTCGCGACGTGCGCCAGGACGTGCACCGCTGATGGCATCACATACCTGTACGATAGGAGCCAACAAAGTGGTCATCTCCATCTCGTCGTGGTGGGCACCGATGGCATTGCAGATATCGGGCTTTTCCTTATATTTCTCAGCCAACTGGGCACCATAAAGGGCGTGTGGAATCTCGATTTGCTCGTCTGGCACCTTGCCGATGTCGTGCAACAAACCAGCACGGCGAGCCTTCTTGGGGTTGAGCCCCAGTTCGGCAGCCATCACCGCACAAAGGTTGGCTGTCTCGCGAGCATGCTGCAAGAGGTTCTGGCCATAAGAAGAACGGTACTTCATCTTACCTACGATGCGTACCAATTCTGGATGCAGCCCATGTACGCCCATATCGATGCAGGTACGTTTACCTGTCTCCACAATTTCGTCTTCCACCTGCTTCTTCACCTTGGCAACGACTTCCTCGATGCGGGCAGGGTGGATACGACCGTCGGCAACCAGCTGGTGGAGTGCCAAACGGCAGATCTCGCGGCGAATTGGGTCGAAAGCGCTGATGACGATGGCCTCTGGCGTGTCGTCCACCACGATTTCAGTACCTGTGGCTGCTTCCAAAGCACGGATGTTACGGCCTTCACGACCAATCACGCGACCTTTCACTTCGTCTGATTCAATATGGAAGACGCTGACGGAGTTCTCCACAGCGGTTTCGCTTGCCACACGCTGGATGGACTGGATGACAATCTTCTTGGCCTCCTTGTTGGCGGTCATCTTCGCCTCGTCCATGATTTCATTGATGTACTGCTGTGCCTGCGTCTTTGCTTCGTCCTTCAACGATTCGATGAGTGACTCGCGGGCTTCTTCTGTAGTCAGACCAGAGATGGTTTCCAGTTGTGCACGCTGATCTGTGATGAGTGAGTCCAACTTCTCTTGCTGCTTCGTGAGGTTGATTCTTTGTGATTCCACCTCGTTCTGCTTCTTCTGGAGTTCGTCGCTTTGCTGATTCAGGGTGAGTTCGCGCTGCTTCAGCTTGTTCTCATAGACCTGCATCTTCTGGTTGCGCTGGTTGGCTTCCTTGTCCAGTTCGGATTTCCTGTTCAAGAACTTTTCCTTGAGTTCCAACTGCTTCTTCTCCTTGAGCGCTTCTGCCTCAATCTCAGCTTCTTTGATGATTTGGTTGTACCTCTGCTTGATGATATAGCGGAACAGGGCAAAGCCCAGGAATCCTCCTAAGATCAAGCAGCCAATCGCAATGCTTATTGTTAATAATATATCCATGTTAAAGTTTTTTGTTTATTGGGTTTTACAATATAGAAAAAGCACAATTCAAGCCATTCACATCTGGATATGTATGTGAACACCTGAAATTGTGCCTTATGTTTCTTGTTTTTTTACTTGACGTCGAGAGATTCTATTTCTTTCTCAAGGTCATGCATCATTTCCACGTATGGCTGCGTGTCGGTTCTGTTGGAAGCCTTTACAGCTTCAACAGACGTGTTGAGCATTGCCATCACATAGTATTTGTCATTGGTCAGGTTAGGATAAGCATCGCGCAATCGTTGAATGCGGCGCTGTATGCTGGATGCGGCGTCGCGATAGATCTTCTCCTCTTCAGGTGATGAAACCAGAAGGGGAAGCTGGATTCCTTCAATCGTTACGTTGATGTTTAGTTTGTTTGCCATGACAGATGTACTGTTTTTGTTGGGGTGCATCTTCTTCCATTGAGCATTTCAGAAGCGCTATCCCTCTATATCGCTACCGTCACCTTCCGTGCCGGTGGATAGGATGCTGATGCATTTGTTGATTTCACGAACCAGTCGGGTGATTTTCATCTTTGATTCCTTGATATCGGTATCGCTGATTTCAATCATTTTGGCCAATTTCAGATTGTTGTAATCATTTTTGCTCTGAGCCAGTTCGGCTTTGAGCTGTTTGATTTCCTCTTCTTTGCCTTCCAGTTCAGCGTACAGGTCGGCATTTTCCTGCTTAAGCACACGGAATTGAGCGAGGACTTGTCGTACCTTCGCTTCAAATTTTTTCATTGACTGTCTTTCTTCTGCTGTCATGCTGAAAGGTAGTGTGCGTTAAACGCGGATTTACGAATTTTTATGCAAAATTATAGATTTAGGCTGACTTAACCAACCTTTTGACCGATTTTTTTCTTGTTTGTCCTTATTTTTTCATTTTGGCTTGAGCCTTTGCCACTTCTTCGTCGGATGGATTGGGCTCCTTCTTTGCCAATGTGATGAGGTTATAGACGTATTCCTGAATCCATGCTTCGCTGAATCCCAACATCTGCTGATAACGACGTACAGAGAACACGGATTTTCTCACACCATCGTCGTCCCATGTGTCCTTGGTGAGGATGTCATGCACGGTGCTGTCGGTCAGTTTCTTCACCATTTTTTTCAGGAATCCAGGGATGCGGAACTTCCATTTCAGGATGTTGCCCACCAGCATCATGGTGTCCTGGGTGAATCCCTGAAAAGCATAAAGATAGCGACTCACGTCGTTCTGTGTGCGGCATCCCTTCTTGATGCTCTGGTCAATCTCCTTGAAGAAGTTGTCGCTGATGCCATACAGGTCTTGGAGCATCTTGGCGCATGCTTTTTTCTCGCCAATACCCAGTTTGTTGTTGACTGTCGCCACATGAAGTGTGCGCTTGAAAGTGAGCAAGTCGGGTAGGGCGGAGAGGTTGGAGATGCCGAGGTTGGCAGCCAACACGCTCTGGAAATAGACACGAATCAGTGTCATGAAATCTTCCATTCCACCCACATTCTCTTTCTTTTTTCTCTTGAAAATATCTAAGAAAGCCATTTTTGTTTGTCTTTACTGTTAATGAATTGGTTATTATATATTTGATTTTTAATATGCATTTCCTTCTTCCTTGCCGAACATGTTGGCGATGGTCTTGAGGATGATCTTGATGTCGAGCAGGAAGGTCCAGTTCTCGATGTACTCAATGTCCTTCTTCACACGCCCTTCCATCTGGTCAATGTAGCGGGTCTCGCCACGGAAACCATTCACTTGTGCCAGTCCTGTGATGCCAGGTTTTGCAAAGTGACGCACCATGAAGTGGTTGATGAGCTTGGAATATTCGTCCGTGTGTTTCAGCATGTGTGGACGTGGTCCCACTACGGACATGTCACCCACTAACACGTTGAAGAACTGCGGAATCTCGTCGATGTTGGTTCTGCGCATGAAGTCGCCAAACGGGAACTTACGAGGATCGTCTTTTGTCGCCTGCACTTCGTCTGCATCATTGTTCGCATGCATGGAGCGGAACTTGATGCACTTGAATATCTTGCCGTCCAGACCCGTTCTTTCCTGCAAGAAGAAGATGGAGCCAGGCGATTGGATTCTTATCATGATGGCCACCAAGATGAGTATCCATGGGAACACCAAAATGAGCACACACAACGAGAAGATGATGTCGAAGACCCTCTTGATGAGCTTGTTCCTTCCTTTCCTCAGCGGCTCTTCACGACGTGCAATGACAGGCGTGTCTTCCATGAAGGAGATGGACATGTTGCCCTTGAACACGTTGATGGCAGGGATGTAATAGAAACGAATCAGGTGATTGTCGCAAAACTTGCTCATCATGTTGATGGTGTCTTGCTGCTCCTTGGGGAAATAGCCGTAGATCTCGTTGACGCGCGGATGGGTGGAAATCCAACCGTAGATGTCACTCACTCCTCCCAGTCTCATGCTGGCAATCTCATCGTTGTCACATTCTCCATCGTAGAAGAAACCAGCGATGTGATAGCCATAGACGGGGGTCTTCAATATCTCATACAGGTGGTGTACCGTCCCTTCGTTGCCGACGAGGACGATGGTCTTGGTGTTTCCCTTGTTGGCACGGATGCGCAAGAGAATCTTTCTCAGAATGAGGCGCTCTGTCATCAGGAAGACCAGATAGGCCGACATCGAATAGAGCAGGAATTTGCGTGGGAAATTGGCGAAAGGACGTGATACGACCAGAATGAGCGAAATGAAAAGAAGCATCATGAAACAGGTGTAAACAACACGTGTGATGATGGCTTCTGACTTGACGAATCGAAGATGGATGAGCGAGGGGAACAGGATGTAGCTGAATACAAATCCGATGATATAGACGAGCACCAACCATGGGATGTTCTGGATATTGTTCACAGACTCAGGCGAAATGTAACGCATGAGGTAGTAGAATCCACATACAAAGGCAGTCAATAATACCGTGTCAATCAAGAACACGCCAAATTGAAGATGCTTTTCTGTTCCCATATATTGTAGGCAAGGATGCCTGTGACGTTTTTTAATTAATTTTTGCAAAGTTAGGGAAAAAAAGTGACATCGGAAACATTTTGTGGATATTTTGTACATATGTAATGGCAAAATCGGCTTTTTCTCATCGAAAGTGGTCAAAACACAAAGGATATGGTCAATCGTGCTCGTGATTTATGACAATTTTGAAGAAATAGTTTTCTATGTGAAAAAATATCCCTACCTTTGCATCAAATCTTTAATGTGATGAAAGAAATATATTTCGCCAAGAGGGCAGACATCAATGCCGGGCACATCGCATACGGTGAGAAAATATAGTATTCAGACACAAACGTATGGATTCCCAGATAACCCTCTTAATTACTTACATGTTATTGTCGTTGATCATCTCGGCACTGTGTTCTGTGCTGGAGGCAACGATACTTTCCACTCCGATGTCATACGTGACCACCCTCGAGACACAAGGTGCCAAGGGTTGGGAGCGTCTCAAGCAGTATAAGACCAACATCGATCGTCCTATCTCTGCCATTCTCATTGTCAACACTATTGCGAACACGGTGGGTGCGTCGCTCGTCGGCTCGACGGCGGCAGGCTATGCCTCGTCCCACTTCTCCGCTTCCGACCAGACGAGCCTCTTTGTCGGCATCGTGTCGGGCGTGTTCACGTTCCTCATCCTGGTGTTCTCGGAGATTGTGCCCAAGACCATCGGTTCCACCTATTGGCGCAAACTGGCGCTGCCTGCAAGCCGCATTATACATATATATATAATAATGACCTACGTGCTGGTCATCCTGCTGGAGAAGATCACGCATGGTTTGGGCAATGTGTCCAGCCAGGAGTCGGTCACCCGCGATGAAGTGGCTGCGATGGTGACGGTGGGCACCGAGGAAGGCGTGCTCGAAAAGAAGGAGAACCGCATGATTCAGAACCTGCTGAAACTCGACAGTGTGGCTGCTCACGAGATCATGACACCAAGTGTGGTCGTGGCGATGGCTGAGGAGGAGATGACCCTGCGCGAGTTCTACGGTGAGGAGGAATACAAGAACTTCTCGCGCATCCCCGTCTATAAGGGCGAGGAGAGCGACTACATCACGGGCTACGTGCTCCGTCAGGAGATTCTGGAGCGCTTGGCCGAGGACAAGTTCGACACCAAGCTGGGTGAACTGGCACGACCCATCCTGTCCTTCTCCGAAGATGAGGACGTCTCCACCATCTGGGAGAAGCTCCTCGAGAAGAAGGAGCACATCTCCATCATCATCGACGAATACGGCACCCTGCGCGGCATCGTCACCCTAGAGGACGTCATCGAGACCATGCTCGGCTTCGAGATAGTTGATGAGAAAGACGAGGTGGTCGACATGCAGGAGCTTGCCAAAGCACAGTGGAAGCAGATGCAGAAAGAGCAGCACAAGTGATAGGTGCTGCTTTTCTATATATATAAATGTATACAACATCACAATCAATCACTATTATTCAATCATGAAAGCAAAACTTCATCTCACACTCCTGGCGGCGCTCTGCACGATGGCCGCCCTGTTCACCACCTCCTGCAGCGACGACGAGCCCGACCGTCCCACCACGGAAGAGGAGGCCGCGCAAATGCTCGTGGGACAGTGGGCGGCAATCAAAGCAAAGAAAACCAATGGGAACACAAGTGATATCGACAACTGGTATTGGGAGTTCACGGCCGACGGCAGATTCTTCGTGATTAATCACGTCAGCCCCAATGCCACTGGACGGTATGAGGCGTACAGGAACAAGTGGGTCATCGATGAAACCTACGGAATGGCACGGAGTTACACCCTCAATTTCGAGCCCAACGACCTGACCATCTTCGCCGTCAATCTGGATGGCGAGACCGAATTCCTGATCACCCAAATGACCAGCAACCGCTTCCACGTTCAGTACTCCGGCAGAGAATGGGTCGGTGGCGCGCTGGGCTACAAATACATCTGGGAGGACGGCCCCACCGTGATGCGCGTCAAGGATCCAGTCGTCCCCACGGACACCATCCCCAGCCCTTATAAATGAAAGGCCCCGAATCCTTTGTCTGTATGGGGAGTTTTTCGTACCTTTGCCGCCACAATTCGATTGCTAACAAACCATCACAACAAAGATGAAGAAGACAATCATCCCCATCTTGCTCGCCATCGCGACATCCATGACAGCCATTGCGCAGTCCCCGTCCACCCTTCCGATGTGGGAACGCAAGAGTGCTCCTGCCGTCATTCTCGGACGGTATGTTGATTGGAAGAGAGGCGACAACCCCTATCCGAGCTATTTGGGAAATCATGAATCGTTGAAAGGAGGTGACTTTCCAGAATGTGTCATAGATTCCATCAACGGCACATTTACCCTCACATGGGACATCTGCTATCCGCTGAGACATCGGTTCATGAACGGACTGACCATTCTGCTCTTTCCTGGTGACACCGTCAGACTCGACGTTGACAGAGGTGCTTTTGCCAAATACGAGACTTACAATAAGAAGACGCCAGGCGATAGCATCACCACACCGAAATTGCGAGAACTTTGGCAGAAAGCCTTCCACATCGAAGGCGCTACCGTTGAACTGCCTCGACCCATCAAAATGAAAGAGATAAATCTTAGCTATAATCGCGAATTTGCCACGGCTCACTAT
>Ga0310786_10012039_pt1 | contig 10741 bp, 7 predicted proteins | sample AusTroGonzalo_MG_FD_203881 | JGI IMG/M metagenome (GOLD analysis project Ga0310786, IMG submission 203881) | Bovine rumen microbial communities from tropical cattle in Woodstock, Queensland, Australia - Gonzalo_03 (v2) (version 2) | ecosystem: Host-associated > Mammals > Digestive system >...
AGTTAGAAAGCAGGTAATGAATCACCTCGTTTTTGCCATAATCAAAGCAAAGAGAATCCCATGCTGGATGCTCACGACGACCACCTTGCATGAAATATTGGCAACCATCACCAGCAAAATTTCCCAGACCCTCAATCTCATTCTTCACGGCATGGGATTGTACAATGTCCATAATGACAGCAATGCCCATCTCATGCGCCTTGTCAATCAGTTCCTTCAGTTCTTCAGGTGTACCGAAACGGCTGGAAGGTGCGAAGAAGTTGCTGACATGATAGCCGAAGGAGCCATAATATGGATGTTCGGCTATAGCCATCACCTGAATAGCATTATAACCATCCTTCTTGATACGTGGCAGCACATTGTCCTTAAACTCAGTATAGGTGCCTACTTTCTCTGCATCTTGCGCCATACCAATGTGGCATTCATAAATCAGCAGCGGATTGGTGTCAGGCTTGAAATTCTTTTTCTTGAACTCGTATGGCTTAGCTGGTGCCCAAACTTGAGCGGAGAATATCTTGGTAGTGTCGTCCTGCACCACACGGTTTGCGTACGAAGGAATACGCTCCCCTTCCCCGCCGTTCCATTTGATTTTCAGCTTGAAAAGGTCGCCATGGTGCATCTGACTAGCCTTGAGCTTGATTTCCCAATTACCATTGTCGATGCGTGTCATCTTGTAGGCTTCATCCTCTTGCCAGCCGTTGAAATCACCTACCAGATAGATGTCAGTGGCGTTTGGTGCCCACTCACGCAGCACCCAACCTTTGGAAGTCTTATGTAGTCCGAAATAGAGGTAACCGCTAGCGAAGTCAGAGAGTGTCTGCTTGCCATTCTGGGTCAGTTCGTTGAGTTTCCACAACGCGTGGTCATGACGTCCGCAGATGGCTCCCTCGAAGGGTTCGAGCCATGGGTCATTCTTCACGATACCAATATGCTTGACAGGCGCCGCTTTCTTCTCGGCAGCAGCCTTGGAATTCTTACATGTAGCCATAAAGTTTTATGCTTTTACTTTGAAAATCACTTTCTTATACTCAGGAATAGGCGAGATGCAAGGAGCATGACCATCTTCAGGGAAGAAGATGACGAACTCACCCGGATGGACAGTGATGTACTGCTCAGGACGTTCCAAATAGAAGGTGATGTCCTTGGCTGCATCATATTCTGCCTTGGGCAGGTACTGACGAGGCGTGAAGCCCATCACCTCAGGGCATGAGAGCGGGATCTGAATGTCAATCATTGCATTGTGCGTCTCCATCCTTGCCTCATCCACCGTCTTACCTTTCGTGACATTGTGGTTGACAAAGAGTTTGTTGCCATCGAGGTTTACACGTCCTGGTGCTTGAGCCATCAGGTCTGTGTTTTGCAGATACTCCAACACCTTTGGGAATAGTGGGTTAAGAGCGGCATACTTGCCAAAGTTTTCAAGGGTGTCTAAAATCATAACGGTTATTATTTAAGGTTTATAAATTGATTGTATCTCTTTGAGGGGTGGGACGACCAACACATGGGTTGGTTACTGCCCCATCAACCTGCCTCTGTTATAAATACCTTTACGGATGACCTTGCCGGTTCTATCCTTCTCCACAAACGAACCATCTTTCTGGTCATTGAGAAAAGAACCTTCGAAGCGTGTGCCGTCAGCAGCCTCTTCCACACCCTTTCCGTTCTTCATGCCGTCCTTGAAGTGACCTTTGAACTTGGTGCCATCTGACAGGCGCAACACACCTTCACCATTCATCTCACCAGCTGCCCATTCACCGTCATACACATCACCATTGGCACCTGTGAACTTGCCACGTCCATGCTCCTTATCTTCCACCCAATAGCCTTCGTATCTGGAACCGTCGGGCCATGTGTAAGTTCCGAAGCCGTCCATCAGTCCATTCTTGAACTGCCCCACATACTTACGCTTGTCTGTATAGGTGAAAATACCCTGACCTGTACGTTCGCCATTCTGGTAGTCACCTTCATATATGTCGCCATTCTTGAACTTGTAGATGCCCTTTCCGTGCATCATGTCGTCTTTCCAACTACCGGTATAGAAATCGCCATTTGCATAGGTGTATTTGCCTTGACCATTGCGCATGTCATTCTCCATATCGCCCTCATAGATAGAACCGTCACGCCAGTCAAATGTGCCCTTACCCGACTTCTTGTCTTCTTTCCAGTCGCCATCATAGTAGATGCCATTTGCCCATGTATAGCGTCCCTGACCTTCACGCTTGTCTTGCATCCATTCACCTGTGTATTTGTCGCCGTTATAATAGTACATCGTACCAAAACCCTGCTGATAATCGATGTACCAAAGGCCATCATACTTATTATTATTAGCAAAATAGTAGATGCCACGTCCGTGCTGATGATCTTGATGCCAGTTGCCCTCATACTTTTCACCATCCGTGAATGTATAGACGCCATACCCCTGACGCTTTCCTTTCACATACTCACCCTCATATGTATCACCAGTTTTGAATGTTGTCTTACCTTTTCCGTTTGGCTTTCCCCCCTCCAACTCTCCGTAATAGGTGGAGCCATCCTTGGGGAAAACATAGTTGCCAATCACTACTTTCTGCGCCTGCACTGACAATGCGCTCATCAGCAACATCGCCCCTGCTATTATATATCTTGAAATAGTCATATCTGGATAAAATCTGTTTTGAGTCATACTTTCGATTTGACAAAGATAGCAACTATTTTTCAATTTCGAGTCTTTCGTTAAGTTTTATTATGACTTTTGTGTGATTTTTTGCGAAAGGCATACAAGAAATCACTCAAACCGGAGTGTTGACACCTTTTCCAATCGGGCTTTCAATCTTGGCATCGAATCCTTCCGAATGCGGAGCGTCATCGAGCAGTCATTCTCGAATCCCTGTGACACAATCTGTGGATTTTCTTCCTTCACAATGCGCATCACGTCGTTCATGAAAGGGTATTCGAACATGAACGTGATGTCCTCATCCACCGTCTTCTCGATCATCTCAGCAGCGGCAATCGCCTCAGCAGCAGCCAATCGATACGCCACAATCAAGCCCGATGTGCCTAATTTCACCCCTCCGAAGTAGCGCACCACAATGATGAGGATGTCTGTCAATTCGTTGGAGTTAATTTGTCCGAGGATGGGTTTGCCAGCCGTACCAGAAGGTTCCCCGTTGTCATTGGCTCGGAATTCCTTCCTTTCCGCCCCCAACATATAAGCGTAGCAGACATGGCGTGCATCATAATACTTTTTTTGATACTCCGCCACCAGCTGCTTCACCTCTTCCACTGAACGTACGGGCATAGCAAAAGCGAGAAACTTACTGCGTTTCTCGCTATATATGCCTTCGCTTAATGTCCGTATCGTTCTGTATGAATCCATTAGCTTAATTTATGAATCACCAAGCCACTGCGCAACTTCGGTTCAAACCAAGTTGCCTTAGGAGGCATGATGTTGCCAGAATCAGCGATGTCCATGATCTGCTGCATGGTCACAGGATAAAGTGCCAAAGCCACTTTCATCTCGCCACTGTCCACACGACGTTTCAATTCACCGAGACCACGTAAACCACCTACGAAGTCGATACGCTTGTCACGACGCAGATCCTTGATGCCCAATATCTCATCGAGAATCAGCTTCGAACTGATGCTCACATCCAGCACATCAATAGGGTCATTCTCATCGTATGTGCCAGGCTTTGCCTTCAGCGAATACCATTCACCGTCCAAATAGAGCGAGAACTCATGCAATTCTTGTGCACGATATTCAGCTGCACCTTTCTTCTCCACCACGAAGTTTTTCTCCAACGCTTTGAGGAACGCCTCAGAAGTCAAGCCGTTCAAGTCTTTGATTACACGGTTGTAATCAAGAATCGTCAACTGGCTGGCTGGAAAACAAACTGCCATGAAGTAGTTATACTCCTCATCGCCACGATGGTTCGGATTCTGCTTAGCTTTCTCCGTACCCACTAACGCTGCAGCAGCACTACGATGGTGACCGTCAGCAATATACAAGTTAGGCATCTTTGCAAAACGCTCCGTGATGGTCTTGATGTCAGCATCGTCGCTCACTACCCAAAGTTTGTGGCCGAAACCGTCAATAGGAGCCACGAAGTCATACTCAGGTTCCGTTTGGGCATACTTAGCAATCAGCTGCAAGAGCACCTCATCATCTGGATAAGCAAAGAATACAGGCTCGATGTTCGCGTCGTTCACACGCACATGCTTCATTCTGTCCTCCTCCTTGTCTGCACGGGTCAGCTCATGCTTCTTGATGACACCCGTCTGGTAGTCACCACTGTAGGCACCCACCACGATGCCATACTGTGTTTTCTCCTTATTGCCGTTAGCCGGCAGGCATGACGTCTGGGCATAGATATAGTACTGCTCCTTCTCGTCTTGCACCAACCAACCGTTCTGCTGGAACTTCGCAAACTGACGAGCAGCCTCCTCATACACACGAGGGTCATATTCGCTCGTGCCAGGCTCGAAGTTGATCTCAGGTTTGATGATATGATACAGCGACTTCTCGTTGTCGCCAGCCTCAGCGCGAGCCTCTTCAGAGTCCAGCACATCGTATGGGCGGCTTTCCACTTCCTCCACCAATTCCTTTGGAGGACGCACACCCTTAAAAGGTTTTACAATAGCCATAGTTTATGTTTGTTTAATGATTTATATTCCGAATAGGACTGCAAAGATAAGCAAATATTTTCGAATAGGACACAAACGGAAAGAAATTTTACGCCACTCTCAGACGGGTACCCATACGTGCCTCGACCACATTGACCACGTAGTCGCCGAGTTTCTCACACTCGTTGATGAGGTCCATATAGATGGTGCCAACTACATAAGTGTACTTGTGGCTGTTCACATCATAAATGTTCTGCGACTTAAGTTGGTTGCGGAAGTTGTTGATTTCATTCTCCGTATTGAGTGTACGGTTCACATCAAACGCCTCCTTTCGGCCCGACATTAGCGCATTCATCTGTGTGAGCGCCGTATCTGTCAAATCCATCATCTGGTGGATATTATCATATTGCTGTTCATCGAAGTGATCCTGCTTATCATTAAACTTACGGTTGATGGTACGAGCAAGATTGTAGCAGGAGTCACCGATACTCTCCAGTTCAGATATTTCGCGGAGCATGGATCGAATCTTCGCCTTCGTTTCGTCAGACAGATGAGCGTCACTCACCTGATCAAGATACTTGGCGATTTCCAATTCCATGTTATCTGAGATATCTTCGTACTTTTCAATACGTGAGAAGAGTGTATTGAAATCCTTGTTTTGAGATCCTCCCTTCTTCGTTGCAGTGGTTGAGCTTGAAAGTACAAGCAGTTCACGCACCATGCCAAACATACGCTGCATACGGTCTGAAAAGGCCTGGATTTCCTTCTGAGCTTCGAACACTGAAAGCTCGGGAGTCTTCATGATGCCCGCCGTGATGAAGTGCAGACGGAAGTCCTCCTCATCGTCCACCTTCTTCGGCTTGATCACCCAGCAAACGAACTTCTCAATCTGCGGGATGAACCAGATGAGGATCATCGTGTTCACCACATTGAACGTCGTATGGAACGCCGCCAGCACGAAGTTCAGCTTGCCCGCGTTGGCAATGAACGCCGCAGCACTGGCAGTCTCCTTCGTCATCTCCACATCGTAGTTCACCCATCCGCACACCATGTCAATGAAGTAGCGGAAGACGAACAGGATCCACAGCACGCCGAACACGTTGAAGAACATATGTGCGAGGGCGGCACGGCGAGCCTGCGTGTTGGCAGACAGCGCGGCGAGGTTCGAGGTGATGGTGGTGCCGATGTTCTCGCCCAGCACCAGCGCAATACCCTGATAGATGGGCATGGCACCCGTCGAGCACAGCAACATCGTGATGGCCATCACGGCGGCGGAGGACTGCACGCAGAAGGTCATGACACCGCCCAGGAGCAGGAAGATCAGCGTGGTCCAGAACGAGTTGGGGTCGAATGACTTGAAGAAGGAAGTGACGGTTTCGTTGTTCGCCAGATCCATCGACATGCCCGTCGCCTTTAGCGTGGTCAGACCCAATAGCAGCAGACCGATGCCGAAGAGGAAGTCACCAATATAGCGATGCTTCTTCATGTAGATGAGCACGATGCCGATGAAGAAGCCGATGTAGGAGACGATGCTGATGTCGAAGGGAGAGACATCACTGCCCGACGTACCCACCGCCATGATCCACGCCGTGAGGGTCGTACCGATGTTGGCGCCCATGATGACCGAGATGGCCTGAGCCAGCGTGAGCAATCCAGCGTTGACGAACGACACCGTCATCACCGTCGTGGCTGTGGAAGACTGTACGGAAGCGGTCACCACCGTACCCGTCAGCATTCCTGTGAAGCGGTTGGTGGTCATGGCGCCCAGCACGTGGCGCAGTTGCGGACCTGCCATCTTCTGGAGAGCTTCACTCATGCCCTTCATGCCGAACATAAGGAGTGCCAGTGAGCCCAGAAGCTTGAAAATAATCCAGATTGACATATTGGTTAATCTATGCTATTGGGTAAATAATTAGTTTTTTGCCTTACAAAGGTACGTCATTTTTGTCTTTATCACAAGAAAATGATGAAAAAGTTTGTAGAAAAAGGAAAGATACAGTAACTTTGTCGGGAGAAATCTAATATAAACCTATTTATCAATGAGAAAAATCATCCTTTTCCTTTCCCTCGTGGCTGCCATGCTGGCGGTCAGCCCCGCTCATGCGCAGCAGGCCAAGGGAACTTTCGAGGCGGGCAACGGCACGTTCCTGCTCAACGGCAAGCCTTTCGTCGTGAAGGCTGCAGAGATTCACTACCCCCGTATTCCCAAGCCCTACTGGGATCACCGCATCAAGATGTGCAAGGCGCTCGGCATGAACACCGTCTGCATCTACATCTTCTGGAACATCCACGAGCAGCGCGAGGGCGAGTTCAACTTCACCGACAACAACGACGTGGCGGAGTTCTGCCGTCTGGCGCAGAAGAACGGCATGTACGTCATTGTCCGTCCCGGTCCCTACGTCTGTGCCGAGTGGGAGATGGGCGGTCTGCCCTGGTGGCTCCTGAAGAAGAAGGACATCAAGCTCAGGGAGCGTGACCCCTACTTCATGGAACGGGTGAAAATCTTTGAGGAGAAGGTCGGCGAGCAGCTCGCACCGCTCACCATTCAGAACGGTGGCCCCATCATCATGGTGCAGGTCGAGAACGAATACGGATCCTACGGCGAGGACAAGCCCTACGTCTCTGAGATTCGCGACTGCCTGCGTGGCATCTACGGCAAGGATTTGACGCTCTTCCAGTGCGACTGGTCTTCCAATTTCGAGAAGAACGGCTTGGATGACCTCGTGTGGACCATGAACTTCGGTACGGGTGCCAATATCGACGACCAGTTCCGTCGTCTCGGCGAGTTGCGTCCCAATGCGCCCAAGATGTGTTCAGAGTTCTGGAGCGGATGGTTCGACAAGTGGGGAGCGCAGCATGAAACCCGTTCTGCCAAGGACATGGTGGCTGGTATGGATGAGATGCTCTCAAAGGGTATTTCCTTCTCGCTTTACATGACCCACGGAGGAACTTCCTTCGGACATTGGGCGGGTGCCAACTCTCCAGGCTTTGCACCTGATGTGACTTCGTATGACTACGATGCTCCTATCAACGAATATGGTCATGCCACTGAGAAATACTACGAGCTGCGCGAGATGATGCAGAAGTACAGCGACAAGAAACTGCCAGCTGTGCCCAATCCTCCGATGCCTATCATCACCGTACCTAAGTTTGAGCTGACGGAGTTTGCGCCCCTCATGCTCGCGTGGGACGATAGTTATAAGGGAGCGCCGAAGACCTTCGAAGAGGTTGGCATCGGCATGGGCTGGGGCTCTATGTTCTACTTCACCCGCCTGCCCGAAATTACCTCCGAGAGCGTCCTCACCGGTGAGTTCCATGACTTTGCACAAGTGTTCATCGACGGGAAATATATCGGTAAAATTGACCGCGTGAAGAACGAGAAGTCGCTCACCATTCCCCCCGTCAAGAAGGGTGCCGATCTCACCATCCTCGTCGAGGGCATGGGACGCATCAACTTCGGACGCGCCATCAAGGACTTCAAGGGCATCATTGGCGATGTCACACTGACCACCGAGGCCAACGACGTGGAGATGGTGCTCACGCCCAAGAACTGGACGAGCGCACCCATGCCCGACGCCTACGTGCTCGCCAAGAATGTCCTCGCCTTGCAGATGGAGAAGAATATCAACGACCAGGTTACCTCCGGTAAGGTGACAGGGAGTGTACCCGGGCTTGCCTTCACACAGGGCTATGAAGGCTCGACGTACCTTGATGATTTACACAAGCCTGGCTACCACCGAGGCTACTTCAACCTCACCAAGGTGGGTGACACCTTCCTCAACTTCGAGACTTGGGGCAAGGGACAAGTCTATGTGAATGGTCACGCTTTGGGTCGTATCTGGAGCATTGGTCCTCAGCAGACGCTCTATGTGCCTGGTTGTTGGCTGAAGAAGGGAAAGAATGAGATTATTGTCCTTGATGTGGTAGGTCCTAAGGAGGCTGTGGTTTGGGGACAGGCTGAGCCTGAACTGAACAAACTCCAGTTGGAGCAGTCCAACAAGCACAACAACATTGGTGACAAGCCCGACCTCAACAGCGCCACCCCTGCTGCCACAGGAGCCTTCAAGGCTAGCAATGGTTGGCAGACCGTCAAGTTTGCTGCGCCACAGAAGGGTCGTTACCTTGCCATTGAATGTACTTCCACCCAAGACGGCAAGTCGCAAGTGGCGATTGCAGAACTTTATCTGCAAGGTGCTGATGGCAAGCGTATCTCTCGCGAACCTTGGACGACCAAGTATGCCAACTCAGAGGAAGAGAATGGTAACCATACGGGTGACAAGGTGTATGACTTGCAGGAATCCACATATTGGCAGACAGAAAAGAGTGCCACCCTGCCCCACCTCCTCGTCATTGACCTCGGCAGCGAGCAGACTGTCTCTGCCCTTGAATACCTGCCACGTGCAGAGCAAGGTGCTCCTGGCAGCGTGAAGAACTATAAGGTTTATCTCTATTAGGCTACAGAAACGGTCAAACGTAAACCGACAATAAAAAGCGCCTTGATTGGAAATCCAACCAAGGCGTTTCTTTTGTTCTCTATTGAGGGAAGAATTAGTTGTTCTCAGGACGGAGCTGACGAACCACCTCTGCTGTGCGCCACATTTCAGAATCGTGGAGAGCAGCAAGTTCCTTCTCAAGACCTACGCGGTAGTCTGGCTTAGAGTTAGCGTCGATAGAAATCTGAGCCTCGTTACCACACTTCACAGATGCGTAGAGCTTCTCAACAACTGGCTTGATAGCATCGTGGAAAGGACCCATCCAGTCGAGGGCACCGCGCTGTGCAGTGGTTGAGCAGTTGGCGTACATCCAGTCCATACCCTTCTGTGCGAAGAGAGGCATGAGTGACTGAGTGAGCTCTTCAACAGTCTCGTTGAATGCCTCAGATGGTGTGTGACCATTCTCACGGAGCACCTCGTACTGAGCGAGGAGCAGACCCTGGATGGCACCCATGAGTGAACCACGCTCACCAGTGAGGTCAGAAGTAGCCTCGCGCTGGAAAGTAGTCTCGAACAGGTAGCCAGAACCGATACCGATACCCAGAGCGAGTGTGCGGTCGAGAGCCTTGCCTGTAGCGTCCTGATATACAGCGTAAGAAGAGTTCAGACCACGACCCTCGAGGAACATGGTGCGGAGTGATGTGCCGGAACCCTTAGGAGCCACCATAATCACGTCGATGTCCTTGGCAGGAACACAGCCCGTGCGGTCGTTCCAAGTGATTGCGAAACCGTGAGAGAAGTAGAGTGCCTTACCAGGAGTGAGGTACTGCTTCAATGTGGGCCATACAGACATCACTGCTGCGTCTGAGAGCAGACACATCACGATAGTACCCTTCTGAGCTGCCTCTTCGATAGAGAAAAGAGTCTCGCCTGGTACCCAACCATCCTTAATTGCCTTCTCGAAAGTCTTGCCCTGACGCTGACCAACAATCACGTTGAAACCATTGTCGCGGAGGTTGCAAGCCTGACCAGGACCCTGTACACCATAACCAATCACTGCGATGGTCTCGTCCTTCAAAATCTCACGAGCCTTCTCGAGTGGGAATTCTTCACGTGTCATTACCTCTTCGATAACGCCACCAAAATTCATTTTTGCCATTTTGATTTTTGTTTTAATTGTGCAAGGAAGTTCCTTGCTGGTTATTATTAAAGATTAATCTATTTCTTTTCTTCTCTTGCTCTTTTAGCCTCACGCACAGCCAGATACTCATCCAAGTGCTCCACGCGGCTCTTGGTGATGCAAATGCGTCCTGAACGCACGAACTGCAACACACAGTCGAGTTTCTGCAACTTGTCGAAGAGTGCGATGATTTCGTCGGTGAAGCCTGTGATTTCCACCACTGAATACGTGCTGTTCACCTCGATGATACGGGCGTCGTAGGAGCGCACCAGACTGCTCACCTCACGATTCTTCATCATGGCAGGCGTGCTCAGTTTGAAGAGCGCGGTCTCATTGATGAACAGTTCATCGTCGGTGTAGAAGTGTGCCTGAAGCACCTCGATGCGTTTCTCCACCTGTGAGGTGAGGATGCGAGCCATCCGCTCATCGCAGTAGGCAGTAACCGTGTACTTGTGTGCCCCTGGCGTGCTGGAAGCGCACACGTTCAATGACTCAATGTTGACCTGACGACGGGTGAACACAGCCG
>Ga0310786_10012040_pt1 | contig 10741 bp, 12 predicted proteins | sample AusTroGonzalo_MG_FD_203881 | JGI IMG/M metagenome (GOLD analysis project Ga0310786, IMG submission 203881) | Bovine rumen microbial communities from tropical cattle in Woodstock, Queensland, Australia - Gonzalo_03 (v2) (version 2) | ecosystem: Host-associated > Mammals > Digestive system >...
TTTTCATTTACAAAGGTAAAGTCCATTCCGAACTTTCTTTCAAGCTCCTTCTCGATAGTTTCCGGTGACTTGAAGATTGCACAATTCATTATAATAAATGGAAAAATAATGATTAGAAAAAATATTGAGAATAAAATAATTATTATTCTTAATTGCTTTCTTCCTTCTATTTTCTCCGCGATCTCCCTGTTTTTGTAGCCGTATTTATAGCTGCTGTAATCTGTATCATCCTTCAAAGGATCAAATCCGTTGACTATATACTTCTGCCTCGGGTCATCGGACGGTACATAGGGAGAGCCGCCGCTGCTTTGTCCGCTGCTTACGTGTTCTTCACCGTTATTATTCCTGTTTTCCATTATTACCATTTCCTGTACTTCTGACTATCTCGAGCTCCTCTTCGGAAAAGCCATCCTTCGGCAGTATATAGAACATTCTCTTGCCCTCAAGAAGAAGGAAGAATTTCTCATATTCGAGCAGTCCGAAGTCTTCATCGAGCTTCAGCACGGATTTTTCGGGATAAGGATCAAAATCCTCCGGAAGGTCAGCCTCATCATCATCTTCATCATCGCCTTCAGCGAAATTTTTCTCTTCCTCTGCCTCTTCAATCTCAACGGTTGAGATGTCGATGTGATCATCAGCAATGCCTATCTTGTAGACAGGCTCACCCATTTCACGAACTGTTTCAGAAACATTCTGAAATATTCGCTTGGGATTGTACCATTCCCTGAATGCAAGGGCAATACACACCATTATAAGCAGATAAACAAGCCTGTTATCCGGGGCTTTTATCGCCGCATAGACGAAATCTGCCGCAAGCACAAGGAAAATGAGTGAGAATATTATGCTTTTAGGTCTTACGAATTTTTTTTGGTATGCCTTATAAGCCTCCTTGAAGGTCTCATAAGGCACACGGTATTCTTTTTCGAGCTTGTATTTTTCTTCCATATTATATATCCAGGTCCTGCGCGAATTTTGCGTTTTTCTCGATGAAAGCACGTCTCGGCTCGACCTTGTCTCCCATGAGTATAGTAAAGGTCTCGTCAGCCTTGAGAGCATCTTCCATGCCTATCTTAACGATAGTACGGCTTTCAGGATTCATAGTTGTCTCCCAGAGCTGTTCAGGATCCATTTCACCAAGACCTTTGTAACGCTGAGTTTCTACCTTGTACTTGCCGTTTTCTGAAAGTTCAGCGATGAATTTATCTCTTTCCTCGTCAGAAAAAGCGTACTCAACGTGCTTGTTCCTCTCAACTCTGTAGAGCGGAGGCTGTGCGATATATACGTTTCCGTTTGTGATGAGCGGACGCATATAGCGGAAGAAGAAGGTGAGGAGGAGAGTTCTGATGTGCATACCGTCAACATCGGCATCTGCCATGATGATTACTTTGCCGTAGCGGAGCTTTTCGATGTCGAAGTCCTCGCCGATTCCTGTACCGAGAGCGGTAACGACAGGTTCGAGCTTATCATTGCCGTAGATACGGTCGATACGAGCCTTCTCAACGTTGAGCATCTTGCCCCAAAGGGGAAGGATAGCCTGATAGCGGCGGTCACGTCCCTGTTTTGCAGAACCGCCCGCAGAGTCTCCCTCGACGATGTATACTTCTGTGTAGCGATTGTCACGCTCTGCACAGTCAGCAAGCTTTTCGGGCATGGAATTGCTTCCGAAGGCATTCTTCTTACGCTCAGCTTCTCTTGCCCTCTTTGCAGCTTCTCTCGCCCTGTAAGCGGAAAGACATTTTTCAAATATTATGTTTGCAGTCTCAGGATTTTCCTCAAGGTAATTCATGAGCTTTTCTGTTACGAGATTTTCTACAAAAGGCTTTACCTCGGGATTTCCGAGACGTCCCTTTGTCTGTCCCTCGAACTCACACTCGGTGAGCTTAACGGAAACGATAGCGGTAAGACCTTCAAGGACATCATCTTTCTTAAGGCTTTCTATCTCCTTCTTGGGAGCATCCTTGCCCTTCTTCGAGCTCTCTTTTTCCTTGAACTTACCGAATTTTTTGCCGTATTCGTTTATGACCTTAAGGAGAGCGTTCTTGAATCCTGTCTCATGCGAGCCGCCGTCCTTTGTGTGGATATTATTGGCAAAGGAGAGTATAACGGGGTTATAGCTGTCGTTGTACTGAAGAGCAATCTCAGCAAATGAATCTCCCTGCATACCTGAAATGTATACTACCTCGCCGCTTAGGGATTCAAGTCCTCTTGTAGTGTGGATATGCTCTACGAACTGACGGATACCTCCCTCATAGTGGAGAGTTTCTCCCTGTATATTGTTTTCATCGCGCTTGTCGGTGAATACTATCTTTATGCCGGCATTGAGGAATGCCTGTTCACGGAGTCTCTTGAGAAGAGTATCATAATCATAGACAGTGTGCTCGAATATCTCCGGGTCAGCCTTGAACATTACAGATGTACCGGTAACATCGGTCTTGTCTATCACTTTCAGCTGCTCGTCATAGTGACCACGCTCAAATCTCTGGAACCATACGTTCTCGCCGTCCCTTACAGTCAGTTCGAGCCATTCTGAAAGTGCATTTACTACAGATGCACCAACGCCGTGAAGACCGCCTGATACCTTGTATCCGCCGCCTCCGAACTTACCGCCTGCATGGAGTATGGTATAAACGACTGTGGCTGCGGAGATGCCTTCCTTCGGGTGTATTCCGACAGGTATGCCTCGACCGTTGTCGGATACACGGATAATGTCACCGGGAAGTATCTCAACGGATATCTCGGTACAGTAGCCTGCAAGAGCCTCGTCGATAGAGTTGTCCACGATCTCGTAAACGAGGTGGTGAAGTCCCCCGGGGCCTGTAGAGCCTATGTACATTCCGGGACGCTTCCGTACAGCTTCAAGTCCTTCAAGGACTTGTATGTCGTTTTCGTCATAATTATTCTGCTGACTCATTTTTTACCTCCAAAGGTTATTTCAATTCATTATCAAAATCAGTATCCGCCGCCGTTTTCAAGGCGTTTACGGAGCGTTGCGGCTGAAAGCTGCGATATATATATCCTCTCGGTGCCTTTTTTCACTGTTATGATGAAGCTTTTCGGCATCTCATAGGTGGTATAGACACAGTGCTTTTCCTTTTCGGCACGTTCAAGAAGCAGCTTTGTCCACTTTTCAACAGTTGTGTTCTCAATGTCAAAAATTCCGACGATATCTCTGATATCTACTGAATAATTATTTCCTATATGAAGATACATCAGGTCTCCTCCGTTATGCTGCCGCCGCTGATACGAAGTATCTTCCCCTTTATTTCGGGAAGCAGAGCGCTCTCATTCGGCGTTGTGAGAAATACCTGCATGGTCTTTATCATGTCGAATACGAATTTCTGACGTCTTTCGTCAAGCTCTCCCATAACATCGTCAAGGAATATGACCGGAGGATCCTTCGATCTTTTGGTGAATATCTCAGCCTGTGCCAGCTTCATTACAAGCGCGGCACTCTTGACCTGCCCCTGAGAGCCGAAATCTCGCGCACTTACGCCATTTATCTTTATGGATATCTCATCCCGGTTGACGCCGGAATGAGTTGAACCTGTCCTTATATCATACTCGGCAGTTTCCCTGAGCTTATTGTAATAGCGCTCGAAAGCCTCTTCTCCGCAGGGCTTTTCAAAGTCCTCGGGACGGAAAACGTTCGATCTGTATTCAAGCTCAAGCTTTTCATCGCCGCCTGAGATGGTCTGATAGAGCCTTCCGCATATCTCATTTATCCTTGTGACATATTCGCTTCGCATATATGATATGAGAACTCCCTCATGAGCAGCCTGTCTGTCCCATATATCGAGGATATTCTCATTTGCAGAACCCTGCATTATCTCTTTGAGAAGCGCATTTCTCTGGTTCATTATAGCATTGTGCTTAGCGATATGTACCACAAAGAGCGGATTTAGCTGAGAAGCCGCCATATCCACGAAATTTCGCCTTTTTTCCGGTGAACCCTTGATGATATCAACGTCATCAGGTATAAAGGCGATACACTTGAAAACGTCGAAAAGCGCTCTTGTGCCCTTCTGCTTTACCCCGTTGAGGAATACTGTTTTCTGGGCATTAGAGCCTTTCGTCATCTCATAGCTTATCTTATGCTCGCGGACGCTGTCCTTCAGGCGAATCCTTGAGGACATACGGTTTCCGGAAAGAGAAACGAAATCCTTTTCCTTCGAGCCGCGGAAGCTCCGGCAGCCGGAAAGAATCCACATAGCTTCAAGGAGATTGGTCTTTCCCTGAGCATTCGGACCTACGATGATATTGTATCTCGGGTCCGGTTCAAAGGATATGCCTTTCAGATTTCGGAATCCTTCTATCTCGGCATAGGTTATGTTCACTCCACAGTTACCTCGTTGTCTCCGAGAGAAACTGTATCTCCGGGACGGATCTTCTTTCCTCTCATGGTGCAGACCTCACCGTTCACGAGTACCTCTCCGTTCTGGATAAGGGCTTTAGCCTCTCCGCCGGAACCGGTGAGCGATGCAAATTTCAGCAGCGCATCGAGCTTTATGAATTCTGTGGTTATCTTTACTGAGCTTTTACTCATAACTGACGCCTCATCTTCTTCTGTATCTGCTTCTCTCAACAATGGTGAGAGTATTCAGATCAAGACCGTATTTTGCTGCAAAATCCCTGTTCAGAGAAGCCGCATACTTATAGTAGCTCGGATCCTCGCAGCAGTAGTTATATGCGAATTTAACGCTTCTCTTTATTTTTCTGCGGATAGTGACCTCAGCGAGCTTTCTTCCTCCGAATTTAGATACAAGCATCAGTATCAGAGCTGATATTATAAGGATAACTTCTATCTTTATCCAGTCGGAATTTACCTTATATTTCACGCCGAATAAGGATATATCCATTTTGTGGATCATCCTTGCGAATATGAGCAGTATTCCTATAACTATGGCTGCTACACCGCATATAGCGGATATTATGCCTGTCGACCATGACAATACCGTTGCGGCTTTGGCATGGGGAAATGTCCTGTATCTCATATTCTCACTTCCTTTTCAGATCTTGTCAGATATTGTTCAGTTTTTAAGCTGGATCGGCATTACAAGGAAGATATAGCTCTCGCCTTCGAGAGGAAGGAGCTCGATGACCTTCATTGCACCGTTGAAGCGTATCCTTACCTTATCGCCCTCGGCAGCCTTCAGAGCTTCGAGCATGAGCCTGTTATTGAAGCCGATAGTAACGGTATCACCGGATATATCGGCAGATATAGCATCGTTTATCTTTCCTATGCCGGTCTTGCAGCTTATCTTCATAACGCCGTTTCCGACTTCGCAGCGTATCGGGGACTTGTTCTTGTCGTCTATAAGGAGCGAGCAGCGCTCCATACAGCTTGTGAGCTCTCTCTTGCTGATGATTACCTCTGTCTTGAAACTCTCGGGGATGCTGAGCTTGTAATTATGAAAAGCACCTTCGAGAAGTCTTGATATCAGTATGATATTATCAAGCTCGAATATTATATGTCTGTCGTTCGTGAATATCCTGCAAAGCTTCTCATCATCATCTCTTATGAGAGTTGAGAGTTCCATGAGTGTCTTCTTCGGAACTACAAAATGGTATACCTCTGAGCAGTCAGTCTTTTCGCTTCTGATAGCAAGGCGGAAACCGTCGATAGCAACGAGATTGAATGTACCGTCAGCTATATCGAAAAGCTCACCTGTAAGAACAGGCTTACTCTCGTTCATGGAAGCTGCATAACTGGTCTGGCTTATCATTGAGCGGAGAAGAGTTTGCTTCACAGTGAATGATCTTTCAGCGTCAACCTTCGGAAGATCCGGGAACTCATATGCCGACATTGCGGAGAAGCTGCACTCTGTGGCGCTGCATGACATATTGATAACGAGATCATCGTTTACATCGAAGGTTATATCATCTCCGGACATACGCTTTGTGAATTCGCTGAAAAGTCTTGCACTTACCACGAATTCTCCCGAACCCTCTGTTTCAGCTGCGATAGATGTGCGTATTCCCATTTCGAGATTATATGCGGTGAGCTCGACGCTTCCGTCGGCTACTCTAACTTTTATACCTTCAAGAGCCGGTATAGTAGATTTAGGTGATACTGCTCTTGAAACATTTGTGACAGCTTCACTGATAGCTTCCTTGCTGCAAATGAATTTCATTTATTTACCTCCGTAAATGAAAAATGTGATCTTTAAGAAAAGATAAGATAAGAATAGATATTGTTGTTGTTGTATAGGCTGTGGAAAAGTTGGAACAGCCTTTTTGTGCCTTTATACAGCCCTCAGAGCATCAACACGCGGCTGTTATGAAATTTTGGAAAATCTTGAAAAGTTTTCCGGAAAAGATAAAAAGTGTTGAAGCTGTTTGGAATTGTTAGGGAAAGGTTAAATATCCGGTGGAAAATTTGAGTTTTTCTTAGCGGATAATTTAAACTGTCTTGAAAGTGTTTGATGTTGAATGTCAAAAACTGTTTAAAAGAAATCTTTCCGGGGAAATATTTCAGCCTGACAAGCGAATATCTGCTAACACAACTTTCAACATTTTTGTTGAAAAGTCTGTGTAAAAGAATGTTTTCAACAATTTTAACATTGAGCAGAAGTTCAATTCTTGCTCTTGTCCTCAATATCCTTTATGATATCATCAACGAGATTTTTGAGGGCAGCATCTTTTTCCATAGCAGCCTTGAGACTGTTGATAGAGTAAACGATAGTTGAGTGATCTCTGCTTCCGAATTCGGTTCCGATTACCTGAAGAGGCATATCAACTACTGCGCGGACAACGTAGATAGCGACCTTTCTAGCTATAGAGATATTTGAATTTCTCTTGTTTGAGCGGATATCCTCGGGAGATATACCGTAAACGTTGGATACCTCTGCAATGATCTTCTCGACAGTTATCGGGATAGGCTGCTCATCGGTAAGAACGTCCCTTATGACACTCTGAGCCATAGAAATTGTAATGGGGCTTCCGGCAAAGTGATTGAGGGCTTTGAGCCTTACAACAGCGCCTTCGAGCTGACGGATGTTTGATTTCAGGCGGTTAGCCATGAATTCAGAGACCTCGCTCGGCATCTTGAGATCGAGAAGTTCAGACTTTCTGTTTATGATAGCAAGTCTTGTCTCATAGTCAGGAGCAGAGATATCAGCCATAAGACCGCCCTCGAATCTTGTTCTGAGTCTTTCCTCAAGAGTGAGGAGCTCCTTCGGAGGACGATCGGAGGTGATGACTATCTGGTGACCTTCCTGGTGGAGCTTGTAGAAGGTATGGAAGAATTCCTCCTGCATACGCTCTTTTCCGGAGAAGAACTGGATATCGTCGATGAGGAGGATATCAGCGTTTCTGTATTTATCGTGGAAGTCAGAGATAAGACCGTTATTGAGGGCATTGACGAGGTCGCTGCCGAAGGTCTCGCTGGTAACGTAAACGATATTGAAATCGGGGTGATTCTTGCGGACCTCATTAGCAATAGCGGTTATGAGGTGGGTCTTGCCCATTCCGGAAGGACCGTGGATGAACAGAGGATTGTAGCCCTGAACAGACTTTTCGCCGCAGTTCTTGGCAACGGATTTACTGCAGGCGAGCGCAAATTCGTTTGATCTGCCCTCGATGAAGGTGTCGAAGGTATAATCATAGTTGGCGAACTTGTACTTCTGTTCGAGCTCAGCGTGTTTCTGTTCGAGCTCAGCGTCCGTAGGGATATGTATATCCTCGGGAGTATCGGATTCGATATTGACAATGATATTTACTTCAAATCCAAGGACGCTGTTGAATGCCTTTTTGAGAGCGTCGATATACTTTTCGACTATTTTTTTCTGAAAGTCGGTCTGTATGCTGAAAACGGCATCATTGCCGTCGAAGCTTACAGGCTTGAGCGGATTTATCCATGTATTTATAGCTACCACCGGTATAGTTTCGTGTTCAAGGCAGTAATTCTTAACTTCTTCAAAGACTTCTTCAAACGAATTCATTTTTTACCTCCGTAATGTTATATTGACGTGAGAGCAGTCCTCCCTATAATACCTTATTATTATATCATAACGCAATGAAAATTGCAAGCATTTTTCTTTAAAAAGGGGTAGAAAACAGCCGGGTATTCCACACTAAAACTGTTAAAATGTTGAAAACTGTGTTGAAACACCGGTAAAAACATACCTGATATGGCTCTATAAGCAGGTTTTTATTGTTGAAAAACAGTGGGGAGAAAAAATTTCGAGTTTTATCAGATTTGACAATATAATAAAAATAGTCTGGTTATAATTAAATGGTATTGGTGAAAAATATGAAATTCAGTTTTTTTGCCGGAAAATTTCATAAACCGCTTGACATAAAAACTATTTTAAGTTATAATCTATTAGTGTAATGCTGACAGCTATGTCCGCAATTCTGCAAAGATATGAATGCCCGGTTCCCGCGGTATTCTCACATATCATCAGTACAGAGAGGAGGATCTCATCAATGAAAAGAACATATCAGCCTAAGAAGCTCCACAGAAAGAAAGAGCACGGCTTCATGAAGAGAATGGCTACTAAGAACGGCAGAAAGGTTTTAGCTCGTAGAAGATCTAAGGGCAGAGCAAGATTAACTCACTGACGACGCTGACCACAAAATCTTATTTTGTGGTCTTTTTTGTTACGGCTTGCCCGGTTTACCGGAATATGCCGGATATAGGGTGTTTATATGCTTTATACGGAAATAATGAACGATAACAGGGACTTCCTCGCAGCCTATAAAAAGGGAAGGTTCAGCGCTACAAAATACTCGGTCATATATGTAAGACCAAACGGCAGACCCTTCAACCGGCTCGGTATAACAGCCGGCAAGAAGGTCGGCAATGCTGTCTGCCGCAACCGCGCAAAAAGACTTATCCGCCTTGCCTACAGGCTCTATGAGGCTGAGATGCCCGTCGGAATGGATATCGTTATAGTCGCAAGAGAGGCTATATGCAGCATAAAATCCGACGTATACTGCGGCTATATGCAGAAATACGGCATCGCTGACATCAATAAGATGTTCAGGAGCTTCCCTGCCAATAAAAAAGGATCATGAGATGGATAGCGATGCTTCTGATAAAATTCTATCAGAAGTGTATATCCCCTCTTTTTCCGGCTAAATGCAAGTATCACCCGACGTGCAGCGCCTATGCTATGACTGCTTTCAGAAGATTTGGCTTCATAAGAGGCTTTCTTCTCTCAGGCTGGAGGATACTCCGCTGCAATCCCTGGTCGCTCGGCGGCTATGATCCGGTTCCGGAAAGATTTACTTTCAAAGTGAAGAAATACAACTTCTGCGAAGAGGCTTCCGATGAAGAAGCAGAGGACGAAAACGAATTTAAGAGGGATGAATATTGAACGCTATTTATGATATTGTTGGTATCCCCTTCGGATACCTGATGATGCTCATCTACAAAGTATTCAAAAACTATGCGGTGTCCATCATCGTGTTCACAGTAGTTACAAAGCTTTTGCTGCTTCCTGTTAACTACAAAACACAGAAAAACGCTGCCCGTATGCAGCTGCTCGCTCCTAAGCTTGAAAAGCTCAGGAAAAGCTACTCCAATAACCCACAGAGGCTCCAGCAGGAGCAGCAGAAACTCTATATAGAGGAAGGCATCAACCCCATGGGAAGCTGTCTCCCCGCTTTTATTCAGATGTTCCTGCTCTTCGGTATCCTCGATGTTGTATACAAGCCCATAACCCATATTCTCAGAATGAGCAAGGGTGTAAGGAGCAATGCTGCTGAGATAGCCGGTACAAAGCTCTCAAATCTCAGATGCGAGCTCAAGGTCATGGATAAGCTCAAGGATGATCCTTCCCTCTTTGCCAATCTCAAGGATGATTTTGTAAAGAAGGTAAGCGATTTCAGCGATAACTTCACTATATTCGGAGCAAATCTCGGCAAGACACCTTCTGTTCATGTTGACTGGTCAAGAAGAGAATCAGTTATACTCTTCTTTATACCTATACTCGCAGGTCTTGCACAGCTCATTTCATCAGTTTACAGCCAGATACACCAGAAAAAGACCAATCCTAATATGCAGGGCGGCGGATGCCTTATCTTCATGATGTATTTCATGCCCCTCCTCTCTGTATGGTTCGCATTCCAGGTACCTGCCGGTATCGGTTTCTACTGGATATGGTCCGCTCTCCTTTCATTCATCATAACCTTCCTCCTCAATCAGTATTTCACTCCCGAGCGTGCGGCTGTGATAAATGAGAAGGAAAAGGAAAAAGCTCGTATCTATGCTGAGAAGCACCCCGAGAAGAAGACATTCATGCAGAGAATGATGGAACAGCAGGAGCTTGTAAACCAGCAGCAGAATTCCGCAAAGAACAGGAAGAACGGAGATAAGCTCTCACGTTCGGAGCTGAATAAGGTTAACAGAGACAAGCTCAAGGAAGCAAGAAAGCGTATGGCAGAGAAATACGGCGATCTTTATGAAGCTTCCGATGATGATAACGATAATGATGAGGATTGATTCCTCAGGGAGGTATAAATAATGACTGAGATTTTTACAGCGAAAACGGTTGAGGAGGCCAAGGCTCTCGCAGCTAAGAAATTCGGAAAAGACATCAGGGCTATCCAGTTTGAAGTGATCGAAGAAGGTAAAAAGGGCGTTTTCGGTATCGGTGCCAAGGAAGCTAAAGTTAAGGCTACCTACAATGATAATGGTGTCAAGTCAGCTGTTGCAGCTGCTAAGAAGTCCGAGCCTGTAAAGCCTGCTGAGGCTCCCAAGCCCGTAGAAAAGGCTGAGGAAAAGCCTGCTGTTCAG
>Ga0310786_10012041_pt1 | contig 10740 bp, 6 predicted proteins | sample AusTroGonzalo_MG_FD_203881 | JGI IMG/M metagenome (GOLD analysis project Ga0310786, IMG submission 203881) | Bovine rumen microbial communities from tropical cattle in Woodstock, Queensland, Australia - Gonzalo_03 (v2) (version 2) | ecosystem: Host-associated > Mammals > Digestive system >...
AGGATAAGAGTCTGTACTTTTATGCGGCTCCGGAGAGTTGCAGTCAGATCAAGGGAGAATGCAGCGGAATTGTAGATGTTCAGTTCAACGTTCTTTCGGTCGTCCTCGTTCTCGATAAAGAGCAGAGCACCGGTGAAGGCGATGGACTCCATGAGCACCTCTATGCGGATACTTCTTGCACATAGCTGGACGAGGATACCTGTGCCGGCAAGGAGAAAGCATATCGCGATAGAGCGCTTGCGCCCCTTTGAGAGAATGTTCCATGACATCATTACGAGAATGAATGCCGCGGCGATCCATATTCCAGACAGTACATAGATGAAGAGGTATTCTCCCCATGCGCGGTGAAATTCTCTGTTATCGTCATAGTACCAGCACCATTCGGTGAGCGGGTTGAGCGCGATGAATATTTCTGTGATAACTACGACTATGCTCGGAGTGATGCTGCGGATGAATTCGCCTGTCGTGCTTCCGTCTTTTCGGTGAAATCCGAGACTGACAGAACGTCCTATCAGGAATGAGACGTAGTAGCAAAGTGTAGGCGCTATAAGGCTGTGGCAGAGGAAATAAACGTAATTCGCCACTCTTTTTATCGTAAAGGCGGTATCTGAGACCGCGCTGTCCTGGGAGTAGCTGATACTGAAGAGCTCGCTGAGAGCATTGACCGAAAGCAGGAGGAGAAGGGTGATATACACACGGTTCTGCGGCTTGCCTGTATGACCGTCCATGATCGTATACACAAGGTTAGCGATACATATGAGTAATGCAGCAAGTATCAGACCGAAGTCAGTGCTGGTGTAGGTAATCATAGCTGCTGCCCCCTTTCCGATAAGACGATTATAAACTTTCTACAATTATACCATAAAAATATAACTATTGTCAAGGCTTTTGTGGCTTTTTATAGATTTCTGTTGACATTTTGGAAAGAATATGGTAAAATAATAGTGATAATTCAGCGTGAAAGGACGCTGCTAAGCGATATTACAAAGGAGGTCTGTTTATGAAGAAAACCAGAGTAGCCGCAGCTGCGGTATCATTCTGCCTTGCAGCAGGAGCTGTGACAGGTCCGCTGCCTTTCTGCGGAGGATATAAGCTTGAAGCTGACTGTGCGGAGTACACCTGCATGGACATTGATCCGCTGGAGTATACCTATGAGATATACCCGCTCGTTGAGCCTTTCAACGAATTCTTCTTCGTAAAGACCGACAACCCCAATCCGGAGTCTTTCCGGTTCTCGGACAAGGATTCACCCTATTCCGAGACTTCTGTGATATATAACGTGGACTCGGTCTACGCCGATGTTGAATATGAGGATGAGACCATGTACCGCGTTCCCGGAGGCTATATATTCAAGAGCTGCACCACGAACGGCGGAGAGATAACCCTTCAGGTGCAGCAGCAGATAACAAGGGCTGAGTTCAACACGGAGGTCTACGGTGAGCCGAACCCGCAGATGACCGGATATTCGCCCTATCACGGTATGCCTGTCGGTACATATGAGGAACATATCGGCAACAGTATGTCATATTATATCAGAGGTTACTACAAATGGGTGGATTCGGACATAAAGTTCACTCTGCCGGCTCTCTGCGATAACTGTGATTACCTCATACAGACCTATGCGACGGGGGAGGACTTCTTCTCGGACATGAGCGCAGTTCAGAGCGGATTTTCGTCGATATGCCTTTACAGCGGCTCGTTCATCCGCGGCGAGCTATATCGCTCCGGCGAAAGGGGCTGGCGCCTTACTCCTGGTTATCACGTTGACCAGAGCTTCTACATTTACAGTCCCTATGCCCGCAAGGACAATAAGTCACTGTTTGCATCGGCTCTGTATCCATACAGGTACGATTCGCTCGGCTTCCCGAGCATGATGGGCGCGATATCGAAGCGCCTCAGTGACGAATCGACCTATGAATGGAGCAGTTCGAGCCACGCACATATAATCGTCACCTACAACGGCGAATCCAAGACCTACGGTGGTCAGGGAAACGGCGAAGGCCAGGGTATTTCCGAGGATAAGCTCACGCATATTTTCAAATTCGGTGACAATAACGAAGCTATGACACTTCAGGACGCAAGAGCGCTCCTTGATGAGTACGCAAAGGTCAAGATGGAGGACGATATCCCGCGCGAGGATGAACTCACATGGGCGAAGATATACGAAGTCGTCGGCGACGGTGCATGGGTGGATATGGGCAACAGCTATACCTATCTCTATCAGAAGGACGACAAGGCTTCTTTCTCGAATGACGAATGGGGAGTCGGCAACAAGCTCTACTGGGGCGGAAGTCTCGGATACTGCCGCGATACATGGGTGGACGGCAGATATATCGCCAAGACTTTCATCAAGGGTGCGGCCCTCGAAGATTATCCGGAGGCTGCTGTAATGCTTACGGAGACCACAGTACCGGTCATAAATGAATGTAAAAAAAGCTGGGACAGAGAGACGAGCAGCTATGTTTACTCGTCCGCTGATATAGAGGAGACCGTTCGGAAGAACGTTCTCTTCCGATATGACTCAACGGATAAGGTATGGAAGGCGAACGTGAACTGGGGAAGCTATGACAATTCGTACAGCACCTTCAAGGCTCTCACAGATCAGGGCATTATCGACGAAGAGTATCTGGATATGCTCACGCTTACCCTTGAAGAGGTCGAAAAGATCATAGCGAACGGCAATACGAACAAAATACCCGAAAAAGGCTATATCTATGACGGCTATTCTCCGCAGGGAACTCCCTTCGTTAAAGGTGACTGCAACGATGACGGTGAATTTACCGTTGCCGACCTTGTACTTATGCAGAAATGGCTTCTCGGCGCTAACGAGACTGAAATAGAGAACTGGCGCAATGTCGATATGAACTACAACAGAAAGCTCGATGTCTACGATCTCTGTCTGCTGAGACGTATGCTCGTTGAAAAGTAAGGCATAGGGGATGCATATGTGCGTCCCCTTCTCTTATGTGAATATACAGAACGTCATCAGATTACGAAACAGAAACAAATAGGAACAAATTTCCGCATCTGCTTGAAATCGCAGCAAAGATGTGATAAAATGAAGCTGTTAGAATTCGTCATCACGAAAGGAGAACTATGAAACGACTGATTTCACTTGTGACAGTTTGTGTGCTCGCCCTGAGTACAGCCGCCTGCGGTAAGAAGAAGGTATCAGGGGACACATCTCAGCCGGAAACTGCTGCGGTACAGACAAACACTGAGGTCACTTCAACAACCGAAATACCGACAACTACAACTACGACTACCACTGCACCTATCATGCCGCCTATGTCTCAGCCTGTGGAATACTTCAAGGGCTCAGAGGGCAGATACTACCTGGCCAACATCTGGGAGGGTGCAGACAACACTGTTCTTATCAAGAATAACAATTTCGATACGTCTGAGTACATTGTGTTTGATCCGGTAACTGACCGTGTGATCAGGAAGATAGAGCCCGGTGATATCGGCGATGAGCTTCTCGGAATGTTCAGCGACGGAACTATCGTGACGACCTCCGCCACCAAGAACGGCGTGCTGCTGATGTATCCCAAGGACAGCGATATTCCGCGCGAGGTCGATCTCGGCATAGATTATTATACGAGTATGCACTTGGACAGAGTCAACGATTGCATTTATTATAAAACTGCTCCTGGCGAAGGTATAATCAAGGTCGATAAGAACGGCTATAAGAGCGTACAGGTCTCGGGAAAGGATCTGCTCTACAATTACGAGATCTATCCCGAAAGTATGACTTTCTATGCGAGTGCGGGTTCAGAGAAGACCAAGAGCGGTGCTCAGAGCGGTATATTCTCCATCATGACAGGTAGGCTTCTCGCTGAGCTCCCAAATGATGTTTCTATACAGGGCTTCGCTAAGGATAAACTTCTGGGTATAACTTTTTCCGAAAGCGATCCCGATGGAGCTTTCGAAACACATTTGCATCTTATATCCATGAAAAACGATGACTACACTGTATACCGGTTATCTAAAAACGATTTTGGCTCAGCGAATATCTTCTCATCTCCGTATACCGATAAGATCATTGCTGCATCATTTTCAACGGGTATGAACGGAAGCGTACAGTCACTCCATATGATCGATGCTGCGACCGGTAAAATGGCGGATGTAGATGTGGAGATAGGCAGCGATGCGACATATATCTACGCTTGTTATCTTGAAGAAGTGGAGCGCTGGATAGTTGCACTCACAAAGTTCGATTATTCCACGAGCTGTTATTCATATGATCTTTTCATGATAGACCCGGAGATGCTGACATATGACAAGCAGCTCGAACAGGGCGAAAAGGCCAAGACTGAAACATATGAGCCTGTGCCGGTCGGTGCCGGATACGAAAATATCCGCCGCAGGGCTGACGAGATAGAGAAGGAATTCGGCGTTAAGGTATATGTCGGAAATGAGGTCAAGAATGTTGAGGAGAGCTCACAGTATGTACTTGTTTCCACTGAAGGCGTTGAGTATTACGGTGAGGAAGCTATATTAGGATTTCTTGACGGACTTGAAGACCTGCTCGGTATGTATCCGAAGGGCTTCTTCGAGCATTTCAAGTCTGACAGCGGAACGTGCGGACTGCGTATCTCACTTGTTGAAGAGCTGAAGAACGATAGCTACTCAAGCTTCACAGCAGGCGGTGTAGCGTTTATGACCGGCGGCTGGTACGATATAGCAATTGCGATAGGATCAATGCACAAGACAACCACATCTCTGCATCATGAGATATGGCACTGCGTTGAGGATCTGGTCGGAAGGAGATACGGCTGGATAGATGCTACTGAGTGGGAAAAGCTGAATCCTGAGGGCTTCTCCTTCACGAATGATTTTGACGGCTATGCCACAAATTACGGTAATAACCCGTACAAAACCCTTATGGACGTGCTCTGGGAGGAAGACAAGGACTATAATTCGATATACTTCATATCGAATTACAGCATAACAACGGCAATGGAGGACCGTGCAACTCTCATCGAGCAGCTTTTCCAGTGTGATTACAGCCAGGATCCGGTGGACGAGGATTACCCGAGATTTGGTCCGGTAGCCATGAGAGATTATCCTCACCTTGCAGCGAAGCTCGATTATCTCAAAAACTGGATAAAGAGCGAATTTGCTTACGTTTACTGGGAAGAAATGTTTAAATAATACCGAAGCGCCATTCGCAGGAATGGCGCTTTTTGGTGCCTTGCGGCTGAAGACGGTCAGGAAAGTCGAATATCCTGATCGTATAATTATGGTGCGATTTCGACAAGGGCAGATATGAATTTTTTGTGAAAAGTGATAAAATTCTTTTAAATAATATGGTTACCTGGATTTTCTTCTTGCTTTTTTTTATAAAAAAGGGTATAATGTTATTGTGCATGATTGCATAAATTGATATAATTATTTATATAAACTAATTAACAGAAAGAAAGAATATTTCCGTGTCGTTCTGGATGACGCAGCTTTTTGCCCGGAAATGCGTACATTTTTAAAGTATTTTTTTTATCAGAGGTCGCGTATGAAACACAAAACTTCAGAAATGCTCACAATGCTCCATCAGGAGCATATCGCAGCCCATATGAAAACTCTCAGCACGACAGAGCAGCTCTATATGGTGGATCAGATTGATTCACTCGATCTGTCTGTTCTGAATGCTTCCGCAAGCGAGGAGAAGAGAGGTGACTTTGAGCCTCTTTTTGCTACTACCCTCAGCGAGATAGAAAAGAACCGCGAAAGCTTCACTGCGACCGGTCTTCAGGCTATCCGTGACGGTAAAGTCGGTGCTGTGCTTCTTGCCGGCGGACAGGGAAGCCGTCTCGGTTTCGATCACCCCAAGGGTATGTTCAATATCGGTATCGACCGCGAGCTTTACATCTTCGAGTGCCTTATGAATAATCTCCTCGAGGTTACAAAGGCTGCCGGAGCTTATATACCGCTGTTTATAATGACAAGTGCCGACAATAACAAGGAAACCCGCGAGTTCTTCGAGGAGCACGATTACTTCGGATACAGTGACGAGAACGTCTGGTTCTTCGTACAGGAGCAGCTCCCCACAGTTGATGTCAACGGAAAGCTCATGCTCTCCGACAGAGGAAAGATATCTACTGCCCCTAACGGCAACGGCGGCTGGTACGCTTCTATGGCAAAGACGGGTATGCTAAGGATAGTTCAGAATGCCAAGATAGAATGGCTCAATGTATTTGCTGTTGACAATGTTTTGCAGCGTATCGCTGATCCCTGCTTCATCGGAGCGGTTATCGAGTCCGGAAGAGTTTCCGGCGCGAAGGTCGTTGCAAAGGCTGCTCCGGAGGAAAAGGTAGGAGTGCTCTGCCTTGAGGACGGAAAGCCCTCTATCGTGGAATATTATGAGATGACGGATGAGATGCTCAACAGCCGCGAGCCTGACGGAACTCTCTCCTATAACTACGGTGTTATACTCAATTATCTGTTCCGCGTGGATAAGCTGAACAGCACACTCTCAGTGAAGCTTCCGCTCCACAGGGCTTTCAAGAAGATAAAGTACATGAACGAAAACGGCGAGCAGGTAACTCCTGACGAGCCGAACGCGTATAAATTCGAGACCCTTGTCCTCGATATGGTGAAATTGCAGGATAACTGTCTCGCTTATGAGGTTGACAGAAAGAAAGAGTTTGCCCCTGTGAAGAACAAGACCGGTGTTGACTCGGTCGATACGGCACAGGAGCTTCTGAGACTTAACGGTGTAGACCTTTAAAAGAAAAGGAAAGGAATGGAGCTGGAAAATGGCAGAAGCTGTAAGACAGGCCTGTATTGATGGATTTCCGGAGATAGTGGCTTTTGACAAGCGCTATGATGAATGGAACAGCAGAGTTTCATACTTCAAGAAAAATGACGGTATCCCCGGCGGAAGGATATCTATAGAGGGCGAGGAGAAGATAAACTTCTCCACATACAACTACCTCGGCCTCAACGGAGACAAGCGCATAAACGACTTCGTGAAGAATGCTATCGACCGCTATGGCACTTCTGTTTCAAGCAGCAGACTTCTCACAGGTGAGATAGAGCTGCATGAGATGCTTGAGAAGAAGATAGCTTCCATTCTCGGTACGGACGATGCTATCGTTTTCGTCGGCGGTCACAGCACAAATGTAAATATAATCGGTAACCTTGTCGGTCCGGAGGACCTTATCGTCCATGATGCTCTTGCTCATAACAGCAGCATACAGGGATGTATACTCTCACGCGCCAAGAGGATGCACTTCAAGCATAATAATATGGAGCACCTCGAAGGCATACTCCAGAGGGTACAGGGCAAGTACAGACGTGTTCTTATAATCGCAGAGGGAGTTTACTCTATGGATGGTGATATCTGTGACCTTCCCGGACTTATCCGCCTGAAGAAGGAATACGGCGCTCTGCTCATGGTTGACGAGGCTCATTCATTTGGTACTCTCGGGAAATGCGGCAGAGGCGTTACGAGCTATTTCGGCGCAGACCCGAAGGATGTTGATATCCTCATGGGTACGCTCAGCAAGTCCGCTGCGAGCTGCGGCGGATATATAGCAGGAAGCACGAGCTTTATAAGGTTCCTGCGCTATAATTCTCCCGGATTTGTGTTCAGCTGCGGTATCACTCCGCCAAATGCGGCTGCTGCCTACAAGGCTATCGAGCTTTTTGAGGAGGATCCGTCCAGAATAGAAAAGCTGCACGAGAATTCGGAATACTTCCTGAATGGAGTCAAGGCTCTCGGATATGATACGGGCCTGAGCGCAGACAGTCCGGTGGTCCCCATAATCATCGGGGATTCTGTGAAGACTCTCGAAATGTCCAATGAGCTTTTCAGAAGGGGAGTCAACGCTCTTCCGATAATACATCCAGCTGTAAAGGAAGACGAAGCAAGAGTGAGGTTCTTCATGTCGGCGGCGCATACCCGCAAAGACCTTGACGAGACCCTTGAGATACTCGCTTCACTCAGAGATATGGTATAAATGAAGGCGGTAAATATGAAGAGAAAGATAGCTGCTGTTGCGGCTGTTGTGCTTGCGGTCACACCTTTGACCGGCTGTAAGAAAGAAAGAATAAACTCAAAGGCTACGGCTGATACTGTGAGCGATAAGGATAGAGCGGAGGAGACCTGTCAGGAAGCCCTTGAAAATATGTTCAAGGCACAGTATTCCTTCAACGGTGCGGAAAACTACTATTCCTATACTTTTCCGCAGATACTTCTCAATCAGCTCAAAATAAACGGTACTTACGACGAGAAGATCACTATTTTCAATGATGCGCAAAGGATATTCGTTGAGAATATGTCCCAGATGCCGGAGATAACCGAATTTACCGGTCAGGATGAACTGACTGATTCACAGCTTGAGGCTGCATCTGCGTATTTCGTGAATATCGCTGAGACCGAACTCCTTCTCGGACTTGATCCGAGAGGAATAAACATCACGGAAGGATATCAACTCCACTACAACTTCATCGACTACAACGGCAATGCCGATACCGATGATAATGAGTGTGTGGTCTATATCGAAAATGACGGCTGGAAGGTGATACCGATGTCAGCTGAAAGGCTTCGGGAAAAGTATTCTAACGGATAAGCGGCGCTATGACATTATGATTATGTCATGTGATTACTAAAAATGTCGTTTTTATGGTATGAATTATCAAGAAAATGTGATAAGATATGCTCAACAAAATAATATTATATCCAAGGAGGATCGCATTATGAACAAGTACAGATCACTGGCGGTAATTTCCGCTCTCGCACTGCTTACTACGGGCTGCGGCAAGGATGCTTCGTCTTCAGATTCCAAGAAGACAACTACTACTGCTTCCACCGCTGCAACTGAAGCTGTGACTACAACTACTACCGCAGCAACAGAGCCGACGACAGAATATGTACCTTCTTCTAAAGTAAACTATAAGAAGGATCCTGATACTCCTGAACTCGAGGGGTACAACCTTCTTTGGAGCGATGAGTTCAACGGCACTACCCTCGATATGGACATTTGGTCCCGTGAGGTGAGAGTTCCCGGCTGGACAAACAATGAGCTCCAGGAGTATACAGACTCCGCAGACAACAGCTTCGTCCGTGACGGTGTGCTCGTTCTCAAGGGCATAAAGACACAGAAGGATGGCAAGGATTACTATACTTCCGGTAAGGTAAACAGCCAAAGCAAGGCTCAGTTCACTTACGGTAAGGTAGTTGCCCGCGCAAAGGCGCCCGAGGGACAGGGACTCTGGCCTGCTATCTGGATGATGCCTGAGGATGAGGGCTTCTATGGACAGTGGCCTAAGTGCGGCGAGATCGACATTATGGAAGTTCTCGGAAGCTCTCCTAAGAAGGCTTACGGTACTGTTCACTATGGTGAGCCCCATGCAGAGCAGCAGGGAATAGTGGAGCTTACAGAAGGCACGTTCGCTTCTGATTTCCATGAGTATTCTGTTGAGTGGGAGCCCGGCGAGATGCGCTGGTATATCGACGATAAGCTTTACCTCACAGTAAACGACTGGTTCTCGGCTCCTGAGGGAGAGGACGAATGGGCATTCCCGGCACCTTTCAATCAGCCCTTCTTCGTACAGCTCAACCTTGCTATCGGCGGAACATGGCCCGGCAATCCTGATGCAACGACTGATTTCACAAAGGCTGAATTTGAGATAGACTACGTAAGAGTTTATCAGAAGCCTGAGTATGATACAAACGTTATTAAGCCCACAAAGCAGTTCCGTGACCCTCTTCCGGACGGCAACTGCATTTACAACGGCGACTTCTCTGTGGCTGAGGATCTCACCGATGACGAGAACTGGAAGTTCATGCTCTTCAACGAAGGCGAGGGCTCTGCCGAGATCAAGGATAATGCTATCGTTATCTCCACTACGGCGGAGGGAACTGAGGATTATTCAGTTCAGCTCGTACAGCCTGATATGCCTATGATGAAGGGCAAGAGATATCGCCTTTCCTTCGATGCAAAGGCTGATGAAGCGCGTAATATCATCACCTGTGTTTCTGCACCGACCGTTAACTGGATACGCTATCTGAAGGATACGACTGTCAAGCTCGGAACAGAGTATCAGACTTACACATATGAGTTCGATATGACCGATAAGGACGACAACAAGGGCAGACTTGAGTTCAATCTCGGACACAAGGCTTCTACAGCTACGGTCTATATCACAAATGTTCGCTTGGAAATAATTGAATAACAGATACTAAGGGGCGTGATGTTTGTCACGCCCCTTTTTCTGAGAGAACTGCAACCTTCGACTCGATTACTTACTGTGAGTTGTGCAAATTGCACAAAGATGTAAAATCCGGCTAACACCCCTTGAAAAATCCGGAGCATAGTGGTATAATAAACCTTGAACTGCGAAAGCAGAATATTTTTAAGGAGGTTTTTTAACAATGGCGTTAAAAAATCAGTATCTCATCGACTTATTAGAAACAGTCAAGAAAAGAAATCCCGGCGAGCCTGAGTTCATCCAGGCTGTTACAGAGGTTCTCGAGACCCTCCAGCCTGTTGCAGAGAAGAGACAGGATCTCATCGACGCAGGCGTTTTCGAGCGCATCGTTGAGCCTGAGAGACAGATCATCTTCCGCGTACCGTGGGTAGATGACAACGGCAAGGTACAGGTAAACAGAGGTTTCAGAGTGCAGTTCAACTCTGCTATCGGACCTTACAAGGGCGGTATCCGTCTCCACCCCTCAGTATATCTCGGAATCATCAAGTTCCTCGGCTTTGAGCAGATCTTCAAGAACAGCCTTACAAC
>Ga0310786_10012043_pt1 | contig 10739 bp, 7 predicted proteins | sample AusTroGonzalo_MG_FD_203881 | JGI IMG/M metagenome (GOLD analysis project Ga0310786, IMG submission 203881) | Bovine rumen microbial communities from tropical cattle in Woodstock, Queensland, Australia - Gonzalo_03 (v2) (version 2) | ecosystem: Host-associated > Mammals > Digestive system >...
TCACGCGACCCACCCGGCAAATCTATCTTCCGGTTCTTGGCCATTGAAATCTTGGTTGTTCCCGAATTTGTTGTGGACTTTCCACCCTGGGCAAGAATTTTCTTACTAAACCCGGCACCAACATCATAACTTATTGCGTACGGCGGGTTCAGCCCAACATTTTCGTCTTTAAGATCTTTGCTGCCAACCGGCGCCCCATTAGACAACGGCAACATTTGACACATGTATTGTGCAACATCAGCCGATGCATCCTTGGTTGCCTGGGTCAGATATTCATTATACTTTGTCTGATAATTGGTTTGGGCCTGGCGCAATGCCGCCATCGATATTTCCATCTTTAACTGATTCAACAGATTTGGGAAACGTGCCTTGGTCATACGCGCACCCTTTTCGCCAACAATCTGTTCCAAATTACGTCCCGTCACACAATATTGAATCTTGGTATCAGACGCAATCAAATCAATAACCCGATTGATATTGTTGGCCACGCTTTGCAATTCCATTTCAATAGATTTCAAAATCTCTTCGCCATTTGGCACATTATCTATATTCTTGCGGGCATTTTCCAGATATTCAGATATATCAATTTTACCAACATTTTCACCTTCTGTTGCCATCTTTAATGCGCCGAAAGAAATCAACCCAGTAATACGATATATGTTTTTATCTTTGACACTGCGTAAACTGCCCGTACCGATAACATCATCTGTTGCAAACTTGTTGCAATCTGTGGTAGAACCGCATATTTCTGTCATCTTGGCATTAACTATGTTCTGGCAAGTTTCTAACGCCGTATTATCGATATTCAGATATAACCCCATAATCATGGAATCAATATCTTCCATTTTGAAATTCGGATTATTCTTTTTACATACGACCAATTTATCCAACGGGCACAAACCATGTATAAATTCGTAATCCATACCGATACAATTCATAAAGTCTTTACCACAACGATTATCATCCATAAAGCAATCTTTGACTTCTTGGGTACATGCATCGACACGCATCGCCGCCAGTTTATCCGTCACATATCCCCAAATCAATGGTTCCATACGTTCACAAGGGTCAATTTGAACCTTGCAGAAAGAACGTGCCATATCTGGACGCGACAAACATGAATCCATTGTTGCGACACCCTTGCCCGCGATATCATCACGACACGCCGTTTGGATACAATCCGCGATATCTGTTAAACAAGACTGACGAAACTTGGATTCTGCCTGTTGTTCGGCAAGTTTAAGTGTCGGTGCTGCTTCGCGCAGGAACGCGGTCCAAACCGTATCACGTACCGCCATACATTGATCCAACACACGTTCACATATTGTACGTTTCGCATCCAAACGATCCAATACAGACGGACTTATATCATACGTAACGGTTGTTTTTGCCTTGGTGCCCGCGGTGCTTTTGGCTGCTTTGTTTTGCATGTTTTCTGATGCAATTGTTGAGACACAATTTATCCAATCCGTACCACACGCATCTGGTCCCTGCATGCACTTTTTAAATTCAACCATGCATTCACCCTGGTTGTATTTATTCGCACTATCAAAACTTTCTTTAAGTGCCGTACGAACATCTGTTTCGGCCTGGGCCACCGCATTTTTGGCCGCATTTTTCTGTTTTTTAATACTATTTGCAAACCCTTGGCAATCAGATTCTATTTGACGTTGATACATTTGACGCAGAATTTTCAAATCTTTCGAACAAGAATCTTCCATCTGTTCCGTACATGTTGCATCCGCCGCAGTAAATAACGCTGCGCCTTTCTTGCTCATGATATCGCCATCGTCTTCATCGTCATCATCTTCCAGTTTTGTTTCAAACATCTTCATTAAATCTTTTTTCTTTGATGCCTTGGAAGCCTTGGTGTCTTTTCCCAAAGTGATGACATTGCCTTTTTCATCGTATTTACGTTCACCATTAAATACAATATCCGCATTGGCGCCAAGTTTTACTTTTTCAACTTCGACCGTTTTGATTCTTTCAGCCTCGGCCAACGTATCATTTATTTCGGACAATTCGCGTTCATATTTGGCATATTTATTACTGCACGTACAACTGCCCCCGTTTTCATTTTCTGAAATACAAAACTGATCCATACAACCATAATATTCTTCATAACATTCTTCAGAATAAACACCCTTGGCGGCCGTCTTGGTTCGAACGGTGGTTCCTTCTTGGATTGCAGACTGCTTTTTCGCCGCTGGTGCCGCAATCAACAAACACGGCACACCCAATGCAACGGCCAACATACCATATTTTAGTATTTTCATCGTCATACCTTACATGTTTATATCTTCACAAGATTCTATTTCTTGGCAGAATTCCTTCTCGCCACCAGATGCCATACCCAATAAACCAGCACCAACACCACCAACAACGGCACCAATCGCGGTTCCCCAACCGGCACTAACCATAGTTCCAGCAGATGCCCCAGCAGTTAAACCACCCGCCGCCGCCTTTAATGCAGACGTTGCTTTGGATTCACCACCAACTTCGCACACGCGTTGCATACGACATACGTGACAGTTACGCAAAGACGGTTCAAACGACACACTGCGGATATAAGAATAAGAGCCTAATTCGTCATCCTTGACTTCTGGTTTCTGTTCAACCTTGTATTGTGCATAACAATTCTTTTCTGCCTTGGCAACATCCTCTTTACGCGATAATTCCGCCAGTTTAGTACGGAAATCGGTCAGATAGCGGTTTTCTGCCTGAATCTCAGCCGCCTGTTTTGTAAACAAGAACATCGCATCTTTCAAACTCTTGCGACTGGAACCCGACGGTTGTTGTGAACTTTTACATGCCGCAACCGTCTGTTCCGTTTCAAAACGTTTAAAGAATTCATCAACCGCATTTTTACTTTCCGCACGAACCTCGCCTTCAATTTCTGCGATATCACTTGGTGTTTTATCTAATGCTTCAACCACCGTACTGCCCGGCAAGCAATTCATATCCATTCCGCACACCTTGCCCAATGCATCCGCGTAATAATTTTTGCAGCCTTCCAACATCTGATAGTCCATTTGTAACAGTGTAGATTGAACAATCACGCTAAAGAATTTTTCATTTTTGCATGACGCAAACATACCCTGTGGGCACATGGCAACAATTTCTGATGTCTTTTTACCAACACATTCCGGCGCAGTATAATTAACACCACATTTTGCCTGCAAACATTTATCAACGTCGTTTTGACAAAAACGTGTACGTAATTCAGCCAACTTATCATTTATGGCCCCCTGGATACCAGGAATCTTTTTCTCACAATCCGTAATAATTGGACAAACACCCGCGGCAACCTTAACATTAGTTAAACACGCAGAATTGGTCGACGTACTGCACCCATCTTCCAAACACGCCTGAATTTGAGCCAAACATGTGCGGCGCATATTTTTGTCGCTATAAATTGCGGCATCGGCAAGAACCGTCTTGGATTCGGCCTCCCAATCTTGCAAAACGTACGTCTTAACAGACATACATTGATCAAGGACATTTTCACACGCATGCGAACGACGCGCCAACAAATCTGCATCCAGACAGTTTTCAAAATTGACACCGCAGCCACCCTTGTCAGCAATGCACGCACGATATGCCAACAAACATTCACCACGATTATACTTTTCTGTGGTTCCCAACATATCCAATTTTGCAGAACGAACCGCGGCCTCGGCCGTACGTTTATTAGATTGTGCCGCATTTTTCTGTTCCGCCAAATATCCGCTAAATGCCTTGCAATCTTTTACAACTTCGCGTTGATAAAGTTTGGCTTCCATTTCGCCACGTTTTTTATCGCACTTTTTCAAAACTTCTTCGCAAGAATCCGCCGCCATTGCATAAAGGTTTTCGCCGATATCATCATCGGCCTCTAAACTTTCACTATCCGAACCATTTATCCATGCCGCCAAATCTATACCAGACACACGGGAAGACTTTTTTGCCTTTTCACTTTCACCAAACTTAACAAATTTTGCCTTGGCACCAAGACGTTCTTTTTCAACACCTTCGGTGTATAATTTTTCGGCTTCCTGTTGAATTTTTTGAATTTCTTGGATTAAACTTTTTGACTGTTTTATGTTATCCGAACACGAACAACGGCCACCTTCAGATTCATCCAACATACAAAAATCATCCATACATTCACGATATGCATCACGACATTCTTCTGCATCCAGCTTTGTATCTTCGTTCTTTTCCTGTTCTTTGACAGGTTCTTCTTCGACAACTATTTCTTCTATTTCAACCTCTTCCACAGGTTCTTCTTCAACCACGACATCTTGAACCTTGGCTTTTGATTTTGCCTTGGACATACCTTTTACCTTGTTCGCAGACGCAACCGATGCCATGGACGCACCACGAATCCCGGTACGCACACCTTCGCGCGCCGCACCAAACGCAATACAAGGAATAATTGCCAACAGGCAGACAAAATATTTTATCTTCATATTTTCCATCCTACATTTTCTATATAATTTTATCAGAACATATGCCGTGTCGCAACAAAAAATTCTTGATTTTTTTGACTATTCAACATATTATTTACGACAAATAACCCAAAGGGAATAAAATATGGCAAAAGATGATGTCGTTGTTTTTAGTGGTGTCGTTGAAGACAAATTACCCAACACAATGTTTCGGGTAAAGTTAGATAACGGCCATGAAATTTTGGCAACTGTGTGTGGTAAAATGCGCAAGGCACGCATTTGGGTCAACGTTGGCGAACGTGTTCGCGTTGAAATGACCCCATATGATTTGGCCAAGGGGCGCATAACGTTTGTCGAACGCAAACGCAATCCGAATGAAACCACAGAACAACAATAACAAATTAAAAAGGGTTGCAAACACGCAACCCTTTTCGTTTATAGATAAAATTTAATTCTTAAAATATTTTGCACGTTGCGACGCCGCCGCCGTCATCATTGTGTTGAATAACGCATTAACCGACGATGTCGTAACAGATGTATGCCCACCCGATGAATAATTTGCACCATTTAATACAACCAAACTTGGCTTTTCACCATCACATTCGATAACATACTTATCGACATTATAATATTTTCCATAACATTTTCCGTTTAACACAGCAGCATAACCATCCGCGGCAAGTTGTTTGCACGTTGGTTCGGTACCTGTTGTAATTTCACCATTTGGTAATTGTTCGGTTGGGTTGCTTAAAACCCCATTACACCATACGTGTGCATACCGACCATTGACAAGTGCCGAAGTTCCAGAATCACGTGTCTTGCGTGCGCCATAGCAATTTGCGTCCGCCACAAAAACGGTCGTATCAAAATCAGAATCTATCCCCGTGCCACGTGCAATATCGGCACGTTCCATTGCGACGGCTTCGTCACTGTTTGTTAATGCATCCGCGCATATATATTTTTTACCACGACACGAACCCGAAACATCCCAACCCGTTTCCAATGAAGAATCTATCCCGGCACTAAGCCCAGTATAACACGGCGTATTATCAATCTGGCATACGGTATCCATATTCCACCACTGCACCGCACCAAATGCCGTATCACATAGCACCCCTAACAAAATCAAAGACGCAAAATGTAATTTCATTTATTCCTTCCCACTTTCCATATTTTATCATTTTTCCATTATATGTGCAAGGGGCAATTAACCACCATTTCAAGGTTCATCGCCATTTTCTTCTGTGGCTTTTTTCTTACACAACCCCCAACATAGGTTTGCATTGGTTTCGTTATAGAACGTCATATTTTTTTCTATACCTTCTGCTGGTTCGCAGGTTTCTTCATTTGCTTTGGCAAAATCCCGAACCCATTCACCGCCGTATCTCTCGCAATCTTCTGCCAACACAGATGCCATATCCGAACGCACAGTATCCATTAACATATTCACATCGCCCAAAACCTCACTTGGAATAGTATCATTGGCTTCTGATGGACGAACGCAATATTGCAGTGCATAAATAACCATTTTTTGATACAAACTGCCAATGTAATTACCACACCCAGCCCAATCAACAGGACGCGCAATATTATCACGACATACATAACCTTCTGGACAGTTATAACATTTTCCACGCCACAAGAAATAATTATCATTACAATTACGATAAATCCTGTTATCCCAGCAAATACGATTTTCCATGCCGGAAGTATTAACACCAATAATCTCTAATTCCGCATCAGCTGGACGTTCCAAATCACCGCCACTGTATGTTGGATCGTGAATATAGGTACACTCTGGATGCGTTGCATAGAATATATCCCCAGGTGTATAAACACGACACCCGTACGGATATCCATGCAATGTATCGGAACCCGCCACACGACACAATTTCTGGGCGTATTCCTTCAATGTATCAAAGCAATTCTGTGATATTTTTTGATTAGTAATTTTATGCATTTCTTCAATCAACAATTGCAACCCTGTGGATCCGCCACCGTACAGATTGCTGCACGTTGCCATTTTTTCCGCGCACATTTCTTCAGACAATTCCAATCGTGCGCCCAACAACATTTGTTCTTCAATATTACTATAATCGCGCAACTGTGCGGTCGTTTCGTCATAGCATTTATTTACGATATCCATACATTCATTTTTAACCTGACGTATTTTGGATTGTTGACCTTGATAAATCTCGGTTATGGCCTGGCGCAAAAATTCTTCCCAAACCAGATCCGCGATATCACGACAGGTTTCAAGCGTCTTTTTTGCAAATTCTTTTTTTCTGTTCAGTTCGTTAACCAATTTCGCGTTTGTTGCATTTGTTAAAACATCACCCGATAAAGACACTTGGTTATTTAATTCATAGAAATTAGCCGTATAAATCGGTTCGCCAGTATTTTTATTCAAAAACAGCCCCGTTAAGTCCAAACAATGTACATAATCTGTACCGCACGCGGTATCCGCCGTCAGGTTTTCACGCACACCCGCAATACATTCATTTATCGCCGCCGAATTATGCGAATCGTAATTTTCTAACCGCGCCGTCATCATTTCACGATTCGTTTGCCGTATGGCGGTATTCGCATTGTTTGCTTGTTTATCCAACGCAGCCAATATTGTTGCGCAATCATTTTCGATATACATTCCATACGCGGACATAACCATACTTAATGCCTTGTCCGAAGAACATTGTTCTTTAACCAATTCTGCGCATTGTGAATGTACCGCATTATAAAGCGATTCACCCGTAAGGTTTGCAATATTTGCACCTGATATCAAATCAGTTGTATTCCATATTTGTTTTATATCACCACCAACATCCAATTGGCCCGACGTAGACATCGCATTTTGACGTGTGCTTTCCAAAACACTGCTTATCGCGGTAAGTTTTTTCATAGATTGTGATTTATCACGACTTTGCGAAAGTTTTACTTCGCCTTCGGTTGCGGATAACATGGCCTTGACCTCGGCCGGGGTTTTAAGTATTGCGTCTATATTCAAATCTTTAAAATCTTGTAACTGTGTTGATGTCTGGGACAGTGCGCGTTCACGCGATTTAACTGTTTCCAATTTTGATGAACAAATGCAACGACGATAACTTTCATTTTGCAACGCACAGAATTGATCCATACACGTAAAATACGCCGTTTGACATTTTTCATAATCCGCATCAAAAACACTTACGTTTGATTTATTGGTATTGAAAATATCCACATTCAACATCCCTGCACGCGCCGTTGATTTTTTTACCGCGCTGCGCGATGGGCGTGCCGAATTTACCTTTGAAATTATTGCACCACGCGTACTAACATTACTTGTTGCTGTGCGTGCACTTTTTATTGTACGTGTTTGTGCACTGCGTGCGGTCCCCGCCACAACATCACGTGTACGCGTGCCGACATTGCGCGATAAAACGGCACGTGGTGCCACATTGGTGGTTGTTGCCACACGTGAAGAAATATTCCCAGAATTACGATTATTTTGCACATTATTTGTTCCACGCAAAACAGCGTCAGAACCGCGCGTTGCGGCAAACGCAGAACACGTGCAAATTGCACACATTACAATAGAAACTACTGTTTTTTTCATCTCCGATAATGTATGCTAGCAAAAAACGAAAACGTGCCGCAAGGACATTTTCGCAAATTTTATGTAAAATGTGAATCAATCGATAATTGTGATAAAAACTACGCCGCTTTTTTGGCACCGCGTAATATTTCCATTGGCGCCTTTTTACCCAAGACGACATTTTTATCGATTACAATTTCCGCCAAATCTGTCTTATCGGGCGCCGTGAACATCGGTTCCAAAAGTATCTTTTCCAAAATACTGCGTAACCCGCGTGCCCCGGTTTTCCGTGCAAGCGCCAATTTAGCAATTTCGCGCAACCCGTCCGATGTAATATTCAATTTTACATTGTCCATTTCCAACATCGCGACATATTGCTTTACTATCGCGTTTTTGGGTTCCGTTAAAATACGAACCAATGCATCTTCATCCAATTCGGTCAATGTAGCAACCACAGGCAAACGTCCAACCAATTCAGGTATAATACCATATTTCACCAAATCTTCAGGTTGCACATCAGTGATATAATTTTTGGATTCACGATCTTTCTTGGATACAACCGTCGCCCCAAATCCGATTCCCGCACGTTCACTTTTACGATTTCCAATGATACGATTTAATCCATCAAATGCCCCGCCACAAATGAACAGTATTTTTGATGTATCCAACCGCACAGTCGCTTCGCCTGGGTGTTTGCGCCCTGCCCCACTGGCAGAAACATTTGCAACAGTTCCTTCGACCAGCTTCAACAATGCCTGTTGTACACCTTCACCAGAAACATCACGGGTCAATGACGGGTTTTCAGATTTACGCGCAATCTTGTCTATTTCATCAATATAGACAATCCCACGTTGCGCCTTTTCAACATCGAAATTTGCATTGTGCAATAATTGCGTCAAAACGCTTTCAACGTCATCACCGACATAACCCGCTTCGGTCAATGTGGTTGCATCTGCGATTGCAAATGGCACATCCAATATACGCGCCAATGTTTGCGCGAACAAAGTTTTTCCCGTACCCGTTGGTCCAATTAGTAATACATTAGATTTTTGAATTTCAACATTCGAAGATATCGCAACACTATGCCGTTTATAGTGATTATACACCGCAACCGCCAACGTACGTTTAGCAGTATCTTGACCAATTATGTATTCATTAAGAAAATCGTAGATTTGTGATGGTGTCGGCAATTTCTCGGCGTCACGTGTAACTTCGGTCCGCATATCATCCGCCATAATGTCATTACACAATGCGATACATTCATCGCAAATACAGACATTACGACCACTAACCAATTTTTTTACTTCGTACACCGCTTTGCCACAGAAACTGCAAAACTGGTATTTCTCTTTTGAATCCGGTGTTTTTTTATCTTCGCTCATTTTATACGACCCGTTGATTTGTGATTATTTTCTTTTTAAAACCTCGTCAATAATGCCAAAGTCCTTGGCCTGATTTGGATCCATCCAATTGTTACGTTCCATCGCCGCCTGTAATTCTTTTTCTTTGCGACCTGTGAACGTGGCCATTTGATGTATAAGTGTTGATTTAACTTTCTGCATTTGATTGATTTCAATTTCCATATCGGTCGCCTGGCCCTGTACCCCACCAAGTGGCTGGTGAATCATAATTTCGGTATTTGGCAACGCAAAACGTTTACCCTTTTCGCCCGCAGCCAACAACACCGATGCCATAGACGCAACCAAACCCATACCAATCGTGGAAACTGGTGATTTTATGTAATGCATTGTATCCATAATCGCCCACCCAGACGCAATATCACCACCAGGGCTGCTGATATAAAGTGATATATCTGCATTTGGATTTTCTGATTCCAGAAATAATAATTGTGCCACCACAGCCGCGGCCATTTGTGGTACAATATCACCATTTATCATAATAATACGATCACGCAATAAACGTGAATAAATATCAAAAGAACGTTCACCACGTGGCGATTCTTCTATTACAACAGGTATCAATGACATAACTTCATCCTTATTCGATTACTTTTAATTATACCACACAAAAGGTGGGTTCGCAAACATATGCGATATTTTATTTTGCGACAATAACCATCGCACTACGCAGAACCGTATCGCCGAACATATACCCAGGTTGCATTTCTTCAACGATGGTATTTGGAGCGGTATTTTCGGGGGCCTGGACCACCTGAATCGCGTTATGCAAAGCCGGATTCAATGGTTTTCCAACTGATTCTATTTTTGTAACCCCTATTTCTGCAAATGACGATTTTAATGCCTGGGCCAAGGAAATTATCCCCTCGTCATCAGGCGTATGTTTCAATGCCGCATCAACAGCATCCATGACAGGCAATATTTTTTCTGCGACCGCCATCGCACGTGACCGTGCGCGCGATTCCGCATCCAATGCCGCACGACGACGGGTATTTTCTAATTCCGCCGCCGTACGCAGATATTTATCTTGGACGTCTGCCAAAGCCACCGTTAATTCGGCAATCTTTGCCGCATCTGGCGATTCGACCTTGGGTCCCTTTTCTGATTTTTCGGTACCAGCATCCGGTTTTTTTATATCGTTTACGGACACAGATTCAACTTTTACTTCTTTGTCTTCCATATCAACATCTCTGTTTAGGTTATTGAACATTTTCTATTATAGGTATAAATTCGCCCGGTTTCAAGGACGCACCACCAACCAATACCCCAGATACGTTTTTAATCGCAACAATCCCGGCAACATTGCCTGCATTTACACTT
>Ga0310786_10012044_pt1 | contig 10739 bp, 7 predicted proteins | sample AusTroGonzalo_MG_FD_203881 | JGI IMG/M metagenome (GOLD analysis project Ga0310786, IMG submission 203881) | Bovine rumen microbial communities from tropical cattle in Woodstock, Queensland, Australia - Gonzalo_03 (v2) (version 2) | ecosystem: Host-associated > Mammals > Digestive system >...
AGCTCTTCCGGTCCGCCGGTCACCGTCACGGTGATCGTCGTCCGCAGGCCGTTGTGCGTGGACAGGAAGATCGTGCAGCTTCCCTCTCCGACGCCCCGTACGAAGTCCTTCTCGCTCACTGTTGCGATGGTAATGAAAGGCATGAAAGCATGTCAATATTCGGGATATCGGTTCCGTGCCGGGGTCAGGAATCGATCGCTTTACTGAACTGGGTTTCATACAGTTCCTGGTAGGTGCCTCCGGCATGGACCAGATCCTTGTGGATGCCTCTTTCGACAATCTGCCCGTCGCGCACGACAAGGATCTCGTCCGCGGCCAGGATGGTCGACAGCCTGTGGGCGATCAGGATGGAAGTGCGCTCTTCTATCAGGGGATTGATCGCCGCCTGGATGGCGGCCTCGGAGATGGAGTCCAGGGCGGAAGTGGCCTCGTCGAAAATCAGCAGGGCCGGATCCTTCAGCAGGGCGCGGGCAATGGAGATCCGCTGCTTCTCTCCGCCGGAAAGTTTCAGGCCCCGGTTGCCGACCATAGTGTCCAGGCCGTCCGTCTGTCCGGAGATAAAATCATAGATATTGGCCTTCCGGCAGGCTTCGATCATCTCTTCCTCCGTGGCCTCCGGTTTCGCGTAGAGCAGGTTTTGCCGGATCGTTCCGTTGAAGAGATAGGTTTCCTGGGTCACGACGCCGACCTCGTCCCGCAGGGAATGCAGGGTCAGGTCCCGTACGTCCGTGCCGTCGAAGGTCACCCGCCCGCTCGTCGGATCCCACAGGCGGGGAATCAGGTTGACGATCGTGCTCTTGCCGCTGCCGCTGGGGCCGACGATGGCCACGCAGTCCCCGCTGTGCAGGGTGAAGCAGATGTCCTTCAGGATCATACGTTGCCCGTCGTAGGAAAAGTTCACATGGTCAAAGACGATCTCGCCCTTCGCGTCGGTCAGTTCTATGGCGTCCGGTTTGTCGTCGATCTCCGGTTTCATATCGTAGTATTCGAAGATCCGGGTAAACATGGCCATGGAGCGGATCCAGTCCACCTGAATGTTCAGCAGGCTGTTAACCGGGCCGTACATCCGCCCGAGCAGGGCGACCAGCACCGTGATATCGCCCACGCTCAGGGTGCTGTCGTATTTCATGATCAGGATGCCGCCGACAAGATACAGCAGCATCGGCCCGACGGTTGTCAGCGTGCTCAGGAGCATGAAGAACCAGCGGCCTGCCATCTTCTCCCGGATGTTCAGTTTGATCATCCGCCCGTTGGCTTCCTCGTAGCGCTCGTATTCCGCCTGTTCCCGGCCGAAGAGCTTGACCAGCAGCTGTCCGCTGACGGACAGGGTCTCGTTCAGGATGCCGTTGATCTCGTCGTTGCACGCCTGGGCCTCCCCCGCCAGTTTCCAGCGCCGCTTGCCGGCCATTCGGGTGGGCAGGGTCAGCAGGGGGACCAGCGCGATCCCGACAAGCGCCAGGATCCAGTTCTTCTGGAACATGGCGATCACGGCCACCACGAGGGTAATAACGTTGGAGAGGATGCTGGTAAAGGTGCCGGTGATCACGGATTCAACCCCGGAAATATCGCTGGTCATCCGGGTAATGATATCCCCCTGGTTCGCGGAGGTGAAAAACCGCTGGGACATTTTCTGCAGATGCCGGTACATCTGGTTCCGCATGTCGAAAGAGATATGCTGGGCGATCCAGTTGTTCAGGTAGGTCTCTCCCACCCCGATCAGGTTGGACGCCAGGTTCAGCGCCAGGGAAACCACAATCAGTTTGACCAGCGCGGAGATTCCCTCGCCGAACCAGCCGCCCATGTCCTTCCCGGTCAGCACGTCGATGATGTTGCCGGTCAGAATGGACGGAAACAGGCTGCATACAGATGAAACGATGATGCACCCGAGCACCAGCGCCAGCTGCATCCGGTATGGTTTCAGATAGGCAAAGATCCGCAGAAGCAGTTCCTTCGTGATCTTCGGGGTATTTTGTTTCTCTTCCTCCGTCAGGAAATTCGCTCTCCCGCGGGGACCGCCCGGACCTGGCATCTGTCCGTTTCCTCCTGCCGTTTCGTCTTTTCAGGTCAGTAGCCGATGGCTTTCAGGATCCGGTCCGTTACCCGGGCGGTCATGAGGGAAAACTCCTTGTTTACGTGCGGCTTTTCCCCGTTCAGGATGCACCGGCTCAGTTGTTCCGCCTCAAGGGCGTAGTTGTTCGGCGCATTCACCGTCTTCGTTTCTTTCTTCCCGCCCCGGGTCAGGGTATACCGCGTTTCCCCGCACTGGTTAAACTCCGTGCTGGATTCGATTTCTCCCTCTGTTCCGCTGATATAAAGGCGGTCCGTCCGGCCGTCCGTCAGCACCATGCCGCAGTCCAGTTTGACGACGGGGCCGCCTTCGTACTCCAGCAGCGCCGCCGTGAACAGGTCGGTCTTTTTGTCGGAGAACTGCGCGACAGCCCGGATCGTGTCCGGTTCCTTCCCCAGCAGCCACAGGGCCAGGCTGGAGGGATAGCAGCCCAGGTCATACATGGCTCCGCCGAAGGTCTCCCGGCGCAGGCGGATATCCGTATCCGGCCGCCTGCCGGTGATGAAGGAAGACTCCAGATAGCGAATCCCGCCGATCGCGCCGCTGTCCACCTCTTCTTTGATTGCCCGGACATAAGGGCTGTGGAGATAGGCAAAGGCTTCCATCAGAAGGACATGGTTCTCTTCCGCTGTCCGGAACATCTCCGCCGCCTGCTCTTCCGTTACCGCCAGCGGCTTTTCGCACAGCACGTGTTTCCCCGCCTTCAGGGCCCTGATGCTCCATTCGCAGTGGAGATCATTCGGCAGCGGGATATAGACGGCTTCCGCTTCCGGATCCGCCAGCAGTTCGTCATAGCTGCCGTATGCTTTCTGAAACCCAAAAGTTTTCTGATAATCTTTTGCCTTTTCGATCTTTCTCCCGGCGATGGCATACAGCTCGCAGTGTTCCGCCATCTGCATTCCCGGGATCGTCTGGCCTTTCGCGATGTCCGCGGTTCCGAGCACGCCCCATTTGATTTTCCTCATGTCATAATCCTCCCCTTTGTGTTTTGTGCTTCGTGCCTGGCGGCATTCTTCGCCGGTCCGGATTCCAGTTTCAGATCACTTCACATTTCCAGCCGAATACCCGTGCAATCTGGATGATACCGGCTTTCTGTTTTCCGATGATGATCATCTGGTGATGGCTTGGCAGCTCTTCCATCACCTTTTCCCCGTCACGGTAGCGCAGGAGGGAAGCGTTGCGCGCGTCCGTCCCCGGGAACTGCAGGTACTTCTCCAGTTTGCCCGGGATCACGGTGATCCGGTCAAAGGACGGGTCGATCTTGGCGAGGACCATATCCCCCGCCGGGAGTTCGCAGTCGACCATGACAGCCTGCTCGTTGACAATGGCCAGCACTTTCGGGACGATCTTCCACTTTTCGCCGCAGAACGGTCTCGGTGCGAAGCCGGCGTAACCGCAGTGGACGCCCAGCGCGTGATTTTCCGGTTCCTCCGTTTCGGGGAAGTCCGTCATGCGCTCATGATGGATCGCCGCTTTGCCGACCAGGAACGGATAGATATTCGTCATCATGATCGGCGCCTTCAGAGAGTGGTACAGCACGAAGGTGGACAGCAGGGTCAGCGTGTCGCCTTCGCAGCACCAGATGATCCCGTATTGTTCAAACAGCTGATTCCAGATCACGCAGGGAGTTGTTTTGCAGTACATCGATTCATTCAGGCAGTTGGCGCCGATCCCGTCCACGCCGCCCAGTTCGTCGATCACCCCGCGGATAGCGATATACAGCTGGCCGAGCAGCGCCTGCTGCGTTTCGCTGATTCCTTCATGCGGCAGATTCCAGCTCCGGAACGTATCCAGCGCTTCCATCATATCCACTTTCTCCGCCCGCTCGTTGACTTCCTTCCAGCTTCTGTAAATCAGCTTCGCGCCGAAAGCTTTCCCGATCTGCCGGGTGCATTCCTCTTCCCACCAGTAGAAACGCTTGAAGATATAAGCCTGCATTCCCTCGCCCGGATCGTCCTGGAACATCAGGAACTTCGCGCCCTTCAGGTAAGTCTTCGCCGCCATGGCGCGCAGGATGACCTTCCCGAGCTCGATGCTGTACGGGGAAAACACGGTCAGCCCGCCGCTGCGCAGGTAGCTGATCAGTTCCCAGTCCCACATGTCCACCGTGCCGAATTGGGAAGTGATCACCAGCACCGGCCTGCCGTATGCCTTCAGATGTTCCCGGTAATGATAGCCGGCCCCGATCATCTGGGGAAAAAGCAGCGCGTCGCACGGCGGAACAGCTTCCCCGACCGTCACCGGATCCAGGAATTCCGCCTCATTCCCGTACATCTCCTTCAGCCGGTTCAACTGCTCCTGGTATTCCCGTTTTTCCCGCTCGTTCGCTTCCCGGAAGATCATCGGACAAAGTTTTGCTTTCATGGTCTTTCTCTCCTTCCGTTCCTTCAGTGCAGCCGGTCATGGCAGAGCCCCGAAAGGCTCTTTTCATACCGGGTATATTGTTCTTTCAGCCTGGTGTATATCCTGTGCTTTTCAGGATCCGGTTCAAACCGGGTTCCGGTCCGGCTTTGGTTTTCCGCGGCTGCCGTCAGGTCGTCCGCCAGCCCGATCCCTTTTGCCGCGAGGATACAGGCGCCCCACAGCGCCGCTTCGTCCCTTCCGGTCGTTTCCAGCGGTTTCCCGCTCACGTCCGCATAGATCTGCAGGCAGTTCGGGGAGCGGGTTCCTCCGCCGATGACCCGGATGACCGCTTCTTCCCGGTATTCGGGATAGAGCGCATGGATCCGGTCGATCGCCGTTGAAAGGGAGAACGCGAAACTTTCGGTCAGCGCCCGGTAGAAGTGTTCCGGCCCGTGGGACCAGCTGTGCCCCAGGAACACGCCTCTCAGATCGCCGTCGAAGGGCATTACCGTCCCGCCGAGCATCCCCACGGCAACCACTCCGTCGCTGCCCGGACCGATCCCGGCAATCGCTTCATCCATCCGCCGGTAAGCCTGCTGCAGCGTCTCGGTTTCCTTCCTGGCGAACCGGTTCACAAACCATTCCTGGGTGATTCCCGAGCCCGGCATGTAGTAGTGGGCGTACAGCTGGCCCGGTTCCGCGCCGTTCAGCAGGTCATACCGCTGTTCTTCTGTGTCCGGCCGGAAATCCTTCACCATGCAGCTGACCGCGCCGAAGGAAGCCGCTTCAAACAGCAGTCCGCCTTCCCGGAGGCAGCCGGCCCCGACGCACCCGGCGATCTTGTCCCCCGCGCCGGCGATCAGGGGAATTCCGCTTTTCAGCCCGGTCGCCTTCGCGGCCTCATGAGAAAGGAAAGCAACGGTTTCGGAGGAAGATACGATCCTCGGCAGGCAGGCCGGATCGATTTCAAGCTCACCGCAGATTTCCTCGGACCAGGTTCGGTTCTTGACGTCCGCTATCCCTGTCCATGTCAGCAGGGATCCGTCGATCACCGCGTCTTCCGGCGCGGCGGCGCCAAGCCGCCCGATCACATAGCCGTTCAGCATCAGGTATTTCCGGATTCGCTTTGCCCTGTCCGGATACGCGTGGGCGAACCAGGCATACTTGGCGGAAAACAGCGGATTGCCGGTCCCGGAAATGCGGACGAAATCATTCCGGTGTTTTTCCGTCTGCCTTTGGGCAAAAGGCGTATAGCGGGTATCCAGCGAACAGGACCAGCCGGTGAGGTCTTCCCAGTTCTCCCCAACCCCCATGAAGCCCGCCATCTGTCCGGTAAACGCGATCGCTCCGATCGCGCCTGCTCTTCCGGTTTCCTCCGCCGCTTTTCGGATACAGCGAAGTACCGAAGCGCAGATATCCTCCCCATGCTGGATAAACTGATCCGGTGCGGGTTTCTCGCTCCGAACGGGTTCGCGCGCCAGGGAGAGACGGACGCCGTCCGTGCCGAATACGCCCGCCTTGATCTGGCTGGTGCCGAGATCCACGGCCATGAGCAGCGTTCTGTCCATTTTTTTATTCCTCGAAAACAAATACGTGCTTGAGTCCCTTCGCGGCCCCGGCGGCGTCAAAAGCCTCCCGGTACCGTTCCGGGGGATAGGTGTCGGACATGATCAAGTGCAGCGGAATGCGTTTGCTGTTCACCAGTTTCTGGCACAGTCTGTAATCGGAGATGCTTTGCCGGGTGCATCCCTGGATCCGCAGCTGTTTATAGTGGATCAGGTTGGTATTGAGGGGCACCGTTTCCCGTCCGGCCGGCAGGCCGCCGAAGAAGAGCACCCGTCCGTTTGTGTTCATATAAGCCAGGGATTCGGCCTGCGCTTCCGGAGACGGCGCGGCGATGATGCACACATCGACGCCCTGTTTTGCCGCGCCGGCAAGCGTTTCTTTTATATCTTCCCGGACCGGGATCACCTCGGGGAAAAGCGCGCATGCTTTTTCCGTACGTTCCGTCGACAGGTCCCTGACGAAAACGCTGCCGGCGCCGAGCAGTTTTGCGACCATGATATGCATCAGGCCGATAGGGCCCAGCCCGATGATCAGCACGTCGTCGCCCGGGCGTACGCCGGTCAGCTTCTGTCCGTTGTATACGCAGCTCAGCGGCTCCAGCAGCGCGGCTTCGCAGTACGAAATGTTCCCGTCCAGCGGCGCCACATTTCCCTGCCGGATAGCCCGCTCCGGGATCCTCACATACTCCGCGAAACCTCCGTCCGTCGTAACGCCGAAAGCTTCGTAATGCGCGCAGAGGTGCGTGTTCCCGCTCACGCACAGGTCGCAGGTGCCGCACCCGATGTTCGGTGCCACGGCAACCCGCTGTCCTGTGCTGTACCCCCTGACCCCGGAACCGGTTTTGGCGATATAGCCCGCAAACTCATGTCCGAGCGTCAGGGGATGGTCCTCGCCGGCATTGGGATGCCCGTTGCGGTACATCCGGATGTCGGTACCGCAGAGGGACGCCGCCCGGATGCGGACCAGCATTTCTCCCTCGCCGATTTCGGGGACAGGGATCTCCTGCAGTTCGATATGCCCTTTTCCCAGCAGCCGGATCGCTTTCATTCAGTTTTCCTCCGTTTTCTGTACTTCATCAAAAATCATCTCAGCAGCACCGGCTCATGGCTCAGGATGGATCGTAACCCTTCCTGAACCAGCAGCAGTGCCATCCTGCCGTCATACCCGGTAACCTCCGGTTCGGTATCATCGAGGATAGCCCGGATAAACGCCCGGTCTTCCTCCAGATAAGCGTCCCGGAACAGCGTTCTCCAGGAATCGACGGAATCCGTCCGGATCCCGCCCTCCGCCGTGATCGTCTGCACGGCGTTCGCGTCCTGGCTGCCGACTTTGATGATCCCCTTCGTCCCGAGAATCTCGGTCCGGGAGTCATAGCCATATCCCACGTACTGCGCGCCGGTGATGCTCCCGACAATGCCGTTCTCAAACTCCAGCAGCACCGAGCAGGTATCGTAATACTCGGGATATTCCGCCGCTGCCTCAGGGCTCCGGAAGTTGTGTCCGATCGCGTGGATCATCCTGACCTCGCTCCCGGCATACCACCGCAGCGTATCAAAATCATGGCTGTTCACTTCCCCGATCGGCCCGTAGTTCCGCCGCACATCGAACATCCAGGGCTTCGGCCGGCTCGGACCGTAGGTGTTGGATTTCAGCAGCGTGACCTTCCCGATCGCCCCTGAGTCCAGCATTTCCTTCCCTCGCCGGAAGTTTCTGTCAAACCGGCGCATGAAGCCGAGCTGCAGCTTGACGCCGTTTGCGCTGCAGGCTTCGATCATCTCGTCGCATTCCTCCACCGTGGACGCCATCGGTTTTTCGCAGAACACGTGCTTGTGCGCCTGCGCCGCCGCCACCACGATCTCCCGGTGGAACTGGGTCGGCGTCACCACGATCACCGCGTCAATCCCGGGGTTGGCCATCGCCTCACGATAATCCGTGTACAGGAGCGGCACATTCAGCTCCTGCCGCGCGGCGTCCAGGTTTTCCTTCATCGGATCGCACACAGCGGCCAGTTCGGCCCCGCCTGCGGATCCGGCGTAGCTGCGGGCGTGAATCATTCCCGCCCTGCCGCAGCCGATCAGGCATACTCTGATCCTGTTCATGCTTCTTTCCGCTCCTTACCGGATTCCTTCCGCTTCCATTTCCGCAATAATCTTCAGACCGCTGGAAGTCCCGAGCCGGGTGGCGCCCGCCTCGATCATCGCCTTCGCCGCCGCCCACGTGCGAATACCGCCCGCCGCCTTGATCTGCACGTCCGGCCCCGCGTATTTTTTCATCAGCCGTACATGCTCCGGCGTGGCGCCGGCGGTCCCGAAGCCCGTGCTTGTCTTGACGAAATCCGGTTTCACATGCGAAGCGATCTTTGCGACCTCGATGATCTCTTCTTCCGTCAGATAGCAGGTTTCGAAAATAACCTTGCAGCAGATCCCGGCGTTCCGCGCGATGCCCGTCATCCGCTGCATCTCTTCCTCGATATAAGCATAGTCGTGTTCTTTAACCTTGCCGACGTTGAGTACGTAGTCGAACTCCTGGCATCCGTCCGCAATCGCGTTCTCCGCCTCCGCCGCTTTGGTTTTGATCGTCATCTGCCCCAGCGGAAAGCTGATCGCCGCCCCGGTCAGCACGTCGGATCCTTCCAGCAGTTTCCGGCACAGGGCGACAGGATAGGTATTGATCGCCACAGATTTGAATCCGAACTTCTTCGCTTCCGCGCAAAGGCGCGCAAAATCGTTGCCCGTTGCGAAAGGCTTCAGGTTGGTATGGTCGATCATACCCGCAACCTGTTTGATGGTAATCTCCACTGCTGCACTCCTCCTGTTCGGTTTTTGGTCATTTCCCGGCACATAAAAAACGGCTGCACCGATTCTTTGTTTTGCGTCAATGAATCTGCAGCCATTGTAAGCTTTAGAGCAAACTCTAAGTCAATCAGTTTTTTCGGATGATCGGGTGAAGGGTTCAGGCATAGGAATCGTAGATCCTGTTTCTGCGCTGTCTCTCTTCCGGAGGCAGCTTTTCGATCTCCCCAATCTCGTATGCGCCGAAGGTATCGTACAGGCGGGAGGCGGGATCGACCTCGACGAACGTACACCAGGGCAGCCAGTGATAGCGGCTCCGGTACTCCTGCTCGCTGAAGGCGGCGCCTTCGTTCACCAGGCCGATATACCGGTATCCGCATCTTCCGTCGATATCGTTGGCCTGCTTGCAGTTGCGGTTCAGAAACTCGGCGAAATCGCAGTAGTGGCTGTCGCCGGTCAGCAGGTACAGGCGGTAGTAGGTATAGCTGCATGCCGCCATGTAGATGTCGCCGCCGGGCATGCCCACACAGACATTGCTCTGGCCGCTGATATGATACCGGTTGAAGGGATGCGCCGGATACCGGTTGTACACCGGGAAATCCCAGACGAAGGTAAAGGTCTCGGTATAGTCGGCCGCGCCGCAGGCGGCTTCGAGCCATTTCCGTTCGCCGGTCACGTCATACAGCGCGATGAAGGCGAACATCGCGTAGATCCCGGATTCCTTGTCCAGGATATCGGAGGTGTCGCAGGGGCCGCCCCGGTATTCGAATTTCAGGTACTGATGCTCATAAGACCATTGGCCGGCCCGGACCGCGGCGCTGAAATAAGATTCGTTTTTCGTCACCAGATACAGCTGGATCAGGAAGCGGACGACACACTGGGTGCTGGCCTTGGAATCCATGCGGCAGGAGCCGTCGTCGTTATAGGATCGGTAGAAGCTTCCGTCTTCGTTCTGGTTTTTCACCAGCCATTCAGCGGTCCGGACACAGTAGTCCAGCCAGTTTGCATGGACGGTTCCCCGTTTCTTTTCAAACACGTACGCGTCCAGAATCGCTTCCATCCCGTCGCCGATCTGCCGGACCCACAGGGGCTGGGGTTCCGCCTGGTGCGCCGACAGATGGACCCACAGCCGCGGGAAGCCGTGTTCGGTCATCGTATGGTTTGTCCAGTAGTCCAGGATGCCCAGTCCTTTCCGGACCGCCTCCTCGTCGCCGGTCAGCGTCCCCCAGCGCAGCAGCTGGTATCCGATGCCCGCCTGCTGTCCCACAAACCCGATCTCCGCGGAGAAGGAACTCGGATCGAAATCGGGCAGCTGGGCCGCGAAGGGCGTTCCCCACGCGTCCCCGAACTGCTTCGTCACCTCCCGGAGAAACCGCATCATATAGTCGAAAAGCTCCGCGTTGTCCACGTTGAAGAGGCGGTCTTTCAGCCGGGCGTATCCTTTCCGCCAGGTTTCGCGCATCATTTCGCCGAATCCGCCATACCGCCCGAAGGTCACGGCGACGGCATAATGCTGCGTAAACCCTTCCTGCATCGGATGCACCCAGGTGATATTGCTCAGCGGCTGTTCCGTGATCACCGGGCCGATCCCCCGGGAAGGCTGCTGGCCGTTGACCGCCGGATAGATATAATCGATGGAAACCCCGTCGCATTTCACGTCCGGCAGCGGTGTCGCCATCATATGGCCGTAGTAGGTATAGGTCAGCGCTTCGGGTTTCGCCTTGCTGACGCCGAAGGAACCGACTGTCATCTTCGGATCCACATAGGCGTAGTTCTCGGTGGCAGTCCGGTCCAGGGACGGAAGGGTGGCGTCCGCCGCCCAGCGGGAAAAGGAGACCGTTTCTCCGCTCTCCCTGTGCTGCATGGCAAACATGGGCAGGCCGGAATAGGTTTCCTTCCGCCAGTGATACTGCAGGTCCGGGTTTTTCCCTATGGCGAAATCGGCGGCAAATTCGTTCTGCCGGTACCAT
>Ga0310786_10012045_pt1 | contig 10737 bp, 4 predicted proteins | sample AusTroGonzalo_MG_FD_203881 | JGI IMG/M metagenome (GOLD analysis project Ga0310786, IMG submission 203881) | Bovine rumen microbial communities from tropical cattle in Woodstock, Queensland, Australia - Gonzalo_03 (v2) (version 2) | ecosystem: Host-associated > Mammals > Digestive system >...
TGGTCAGTTTACGGTCTCGGGCCGATGGCAACGTACGGGTAGCCATTACAGCGGGTACAGAGCAACCGAATCCGATAAGCAGCGGCACAATTGATCGGCCTGACAATCCCAGTTTACGCAGCAGTTTATCGGTCACGAATGCTATACGGGCCATGTAGCCGCTGTCCTCAATAAGGCTAAGAAAGAAGAACAGGATTATGATGATAGGCACAAAGCTCAGCACGCTTCCTACGCCGCCAAATATGCCGTCCTCAATAAGCGATACTATCGCGGGACTCACATCGGCCTTTTCAAGACCTGCCACGCAGATACCTGCCAGCCATTGTATGCCCTGGTCAAGCCAGTCCTGCAACGGTGCTCCCAGCACATCAATCGACAGCCAGATTACCAGGCACATAACCACCAGGAATATCGGTATTGCGGTCCAGCGGCCTGTAAGCACGCGGTCAATCCGCTTGCTGCGTATGTACTCGCGGCTCTTGCGGGGCTTAACCACTGTCTGTGCGCATAGGCGTTCTATGAATGAGAAACGCATATCTGCTATTGCGGCCGAACGGTCCATTCCACGCTCCTCCTCCATCTGCAGGATGATGTGTTCCATCATCTCCTTCTCGTTCTGTGACAACTGCAGGGCGTCAAGCACGGTTGTGTCACCCTCCACAAGCTTTCCGGCGGCAAATCGTGCGGGTATGCCGGCGCGCTCAGTATGATCCTCCACCAAATGCATTATGCTGTGCAGACAACGGTGTACTGCGCCTCCGTGATCATCCTTGGTACAGAAATCGGTACGGGCCGGAACCTCCTGGAACTCCGCCACATGAATGGCATGCTCCACAAGTTCCTGGATTCCCTCACCTTTTGCAGCCGATATGGGAATGACCGGAATGCCCAGGATTCGCTCCATCTCATTCACGCGCACCGAACCGCCATTACCCGTCAGTTCATCCATCATATTGAGAGCCAGCACCATAGGAACGCCCAGTTCCATAAGCTGAACCGTAAGATATAAGTTACGTTCTATGTTGGTGGCATCAACTATATTGATGATGCAGTTTGGTTTCTCATCAAGTATGAAACGGCGTGATACGGTCTCCTCCTGCGTATATGGAGACAGCGAGTATATTCCCGGTAAATCCGTAACCCGTGTTTCGGGGTGTCCCTTGATCTCTCCGTCCTTGCGGTCCACCGTCACACCCGGGAAATTACCCACGTGCTGGTTAGAACCCGTAAGCTGATTGAATAAGGTTGTCTTGCCACAGTTCTGCTGGCCGGCAAGTGCGAATCGCAGCGTTGTACCCTTGGGAAGCGGCTGTTCGTGAGTGGGGTCATGATATTTGCCCGACTCACCCAATCCGGGATGCGAGTTATGCTCGTGCAGAGTCAGGTTGTAGCCAAAATTATCAAAGCTCCCCTTGGGGTCGAGCGGGCTTTGGCTGACATCCGGTGCATTAACAGTAATCCGTGCTGCTTCTTCAAGACGCAGAGAAAGAGTATATCCGCGCACAAGAAGCTCCATGGGATCGCCCATAGGAGCAAACTTGAGCAACCTGACCTCAACGCCCGGCAACAATCCCATATCAAGGAAATGCTGACGTAGCGCACCCTCACCGCCAACTGCCGCAATAACGGCGCTCTCACCAATCTTAAGTTCCTTAAGAGTCATACCCTGCTCATTTTGCCCGCAAAATTACATTGAAAAAGAAATATTATCAATACTCACAAATATGTATTGAGTTTTCCTTATTCCTTGTACTGCCACTCTGCAGGTTATTACCATACCAACTCTGAAAGAGCCTGTACTTGGCGGTTCAGCTCAAAGAGTTCGTCGGACAGTTCGCTGTAAGTCCGTGGATTGTCAAGTTCCTTTAGCAGTGCGGCATGGGCACGACGGAAACTCTGAAGCATTGAAATGCAGTGTTTGTTCATGGTGCGTGCAGTCTCAATGCGGATGCGGTTATCCAGATAAAGACGGTCAAACTCAAGTGCAGGGGTGGCACCTGTAAGTTGCAGGGAATTAAGATAGGCCCGGTAATTGTTCTCAAGTCCGCTTTGTTCATTGTCTATCAACCCTTTGAACTCACTTGATTTGAGTCCTGCAACAAGAGACTTGCAGCAGGCTTCAACTAGAGAATCACCCTGTTCCACAATAGACTTGACAATACGGTACTGCCTCCGCTTGCCGTACTGCTCAGCCAGATATCCGCTCGTCTTGCCTATCTGACGTGCTATACCAGGCTCATATAATATACCCCAGTCAAGCTTGTTGTAGGCAATGGCCAATGAATCCATATTACGCCCTATCCCACGCAATTCGATTCCGTTCTGTTTCCAGCGTGAATCACTGCTGGCCGAACGCAAAGCACGTATGTAGCTCTCCAGAATACTGATGCAGACATCGGCCTTGTCAGCCAGGCGGGACTGTTCCTGACGCGCCAAAGCCAAACCGTTCAGTTCACTTATGCGCGCATCGGCACTCTGCAGTGAAGCTACATACATAAGTCCGCGGTCCGTGCGCACGTCATCAAGAATCCTGAACACGCTGCCCGGTCCGCAAACCGCCGAGTCACTGACCACGGCAAGAGAATTGACACGCTTCAGCTGCGCCTTGCTCATGGATGCACAACCGCTCAAATAAAACAGCATAAAAAACATGGTACACCACAAGGCAACAGCCTTGAGCACCTTGATGCACTCCTTGATAACGCTTTCTGTAATGTCCAATGATTTGGGAATCCTGTTTAGCCTGGCAACCAAAGACCTGATGTTCTTGGATTGCAGCTTGATTCCGTCCGCACTCTCTCGGAACCGCTCAACAAGACCGGTCTCAACATTCACTATGGCTTGACGTTCTGCCTCACGCAATGTTACACAAGCCTGTTCCATAATCTCTCTGTCCTGTGCGGACAACTCCGGGCTCATACGTCCCGCATCAGCCTTGGAGAGAGCCGCAGCAATCTCATCCAAGCGCAAACTGACCTGTTCTTTTTTCATTAAAAATATATTGTAAAGGACTTAATGCAAACTTACAAAAAATAATAGAAAATGGCTTGTGGTTTCGCAAGCCATTTTCCAATTCTCAATTCTAAATTTTCAATTCTCAATTTTTTAGAACATGCCGCCGCCGAAGCCACCGCCGCCCATGGGCATACCGCCGCCCATGCCGCCGCCGAAGCCACCCATGCCGCCGCCGAAGCCGCCCATGCCGCCGCCGAAGCCGCCCATGCCACGCATGCTCTGACGAGCGCTGCGGTCACCGAACAATGACAGACGGTAAGTAAGGGTTGCCATGAAGTAGCTGGTGATGCTCTTGTTCTCAGTATCAGTACGTGAAGTAGCGCTCATAGAACGGTTCACGGTACTGCGCTGATGCAGGATATCGTATGCTGCGAGTGACAAGCTGGCCTTGTTACCCTTGAGGAATGAGAATGACAGTGAAGCATTCCAGATAAGCTCATTGGTATTCATACCCTCATCATAACCACGACGGCTGTTCATGTTAAGGTCAGAACCCAGACGCATGTTCCTCCAAGGAATGTATGCCATGACACTGGTTCCGTAGCTGAAGTCATATGTATCCATGTTACGGTCGGGCTGCAGGTCATTGGTTGAATGACTGTAACGCAGGCTTCCATCCAAAGATACTGTCAGGTAATCATCACGATACTCAGCACTCAGGCTCTCGTTTGCACCGGTTGTGTTTGACTTACGCAACTGTGAGTTACCACCCATGATCTGTGCCCAACTCTCCTGGTGACTGAAGTTACCTGAAGTATTCGTATTGATTGAATAACGGTCATCGGGGAATGTGTAGTTGTACATGATACTTGCATTAGCATTCCAGTTTGACCAGAAACCGTCCATGTTCTCAGGTTTGCTCCATGTACCACCATTGGGAAGCAGGTCTGTCCTGTTCTGGATCTGACGGAGTGTATTGCTTACGCTTGTGTTGATATTGAAGCTGCTCATGTTAACCGGATTGTACTTCTGATAACCAATGCTCAACTGGTTGTTGAAAGTAGGCTTCAGACCAGGGTTACCGCTTGATACGCGGAACGGGTCAGTATCATCAGTAATGTCAAGCAACTGCTGCATTGAAGGCTGGCTTGAACGTCCGTTATAACGGATGTTGATCTGCTCCTGACGGGTAACCCTGTAACGGAACTGTACGGTAGGAGTCCAGTTGAACACTGTACGCTCCAGAATTGTATCTGTAACACCCATACCTGAATAGTTCATCTTTGAATACTGAGGCAGTATTGACAGACCTACAGTGAAGTTGTATGACTGGTCTGTTGCGTTCTTGCGGAACTGGATCTGAGCAGTCTGGTCATAGTTGTAATAGAATGAGTTGGTGCTCAGTTTCTCATCACGGATAAGCTGGTTGTCCTCATATATCCAGTCAGGCATACCCCAAGTATTAGCAAGGGCATCAGACATATTGTATGTGGCACGGTCGCTGTTCTGGGCGCTATACTGGAACTGATAGCTGAACTGCAGGTATGTTCCGGTTGAGATAGGCTCTGAATAAGTGGCCTGGATACTATATGTCTGCCTGTCACTTGGGTTGTTGTTGTAACGGTTAAGCAGAGTATCATGCCTCTGATATGACTGAGTTTTCATAACATAGTTGTGAGACATCTGGTCGCTGCGTGAGAACTGCTCACTGTTGGAATTGCTCACATTATATGTACCACGAACAGACACGTTACGTCCACGGTTTCCGAAACGTCTTACAAACTGTACGTTGCCGCTTGCCGACTTGCTGGTGCTGATACTCTTGGTCTTACTGTTCTGAATATTCCAGACAGACTCGTTGTACATGGAAATAAGTGAATCTATCAAATCACCTTCCGGATCAAGCGATGCAGGATCGATATTTATTTGCGCAATGGCATCACCATACTTAGAAGGAATCTCAGCCTTTGAAGTATAGAATGTAGTAGTGTCAAGAGGATCCTTGAGGTACTTGTAAGGATCATCCTTGAATGTTCTTGAAAGGCTCTCATTCCAGCTGTCTGACTTGCTGTATGAGAACTGAGGCTGGAACAGAAGGCTGGTGTAGTTGTCCTTGTTCCACTCTATACGCATCTGTCCGCTCAAGCTATTGCTGCCGCTGCCGTTCTCACCTGCACGGTTATTCCATGTGTGGTCAACTACGCCAGGCTGATTGCTTGTTGCATAGAAGTTCTCACCGGATGACCTTGAACTTGAGGTATTGTCGCTGTGGCTCCAGCTTACGCTACCGCCCAACTCATACTGATAGTTATCCTGTGATACCTCCTTACCAAGGTTTACGGCAAAGTTGGCACCGCCTGAGTAACTCTTGCTGACACCGCCGCCGCCTCCGGACATACCGCCGAAGCCGCCGCCCATGCCCATGCCGCCCATGCCCATGCCGACACCGCCGCCCATACGCATGCCGCCGAAGCCGCCCATGCCGCCTGATGACTGGCTGGCAGAACCTGTAACGGTGAACTGCTTGTCCTCATCGAAACGGTTGAGAGAAGCCTGGATCTGATAGAGAGTATTGGCATCAAAGCCCTCTGACTGCAGAGGACGACCGCCACCGAGCTGGAGGTTACCAAACCAACCCTTGGCCATACCCTTCTTAACCTGGAGGTCAAGCACTGTCTCCTCCTCACCGTCATCGATACCGGTCTGACGGGCCAGGTCACTCTGCTTCTCGTAAGCCTTGACCTTCTCAATCATATCGGCTGTGAGCTGTGTAAGAGCTGCCTGGGTATCATTGGCAAAGAACTCCTTACCGTTGACAAGTATTCTTGATACACTCTTTCCGTTCACGGTGATGCTTCCGTCACTGCCTATCTGTACACCGGGGAGCTTACGGATAAGGTCCTCTACCGATGCGCCCTCAGGCAACTTGAAAGCGGCACTGTTGAACATTACAGTGTCGTTGATCATCTGTACCTTGGCAACCACTGCATTGACGGCAACCTCATCAAGAGTCTGACCGCCTCTCATTGTGATTTTACCCAAGTCTGTCACGCCGGAACCTGATCTGAGTGAGAAGTTCTTGTCTGAATTCTCATAACCCACATACGAGGCGCGGGCAACATAGTTACCCGGTTTCAGGTTACCGACCAAGAACGCACCGTTCTCATCGGTCTGAGCGCCACCTACAAAAGTGGAATCCGTACCGGAAACCTGAAAGATCTGCACATTGGCAGGAAACATGGGTTCAGCCGAATCAAAATCATAGACTGTACCTTTAACTGAAAGATCCTGAGCTAACAGCGCTGTTGCTGATGTAGCCAGAAATGCTAGCAGAATTGCGATTCTTTTCATTTGAGTGATGTTATTGTTTGTTGTTTAGTCTTGCATTTTATAGAAAAATACACCTTTACTATACACCGGATTGCGCTTGGTTAAATGTGAAAATGATAAATTAACAAATTATTTACATTTTGATTAAAAAAACGCCTTTTGGTTTAATCACAACAATATTTCTTACCTTTGCCAATACTATATGAAAATGATTTTGGTTATGAAAAGAATATCTTGCCTTCTGGCATTTTCCATATTGGTTTCACCGTTGTTCCATTCCTGCCGGAAAGCGCTTTCCGAGTCGCAGTTCAACGAGTTCCAGATAACAAGTCCTGACGGAATGGAACGTTCCGGAGGCATCTATCTGCCCCCAGGAATGAAGCCTGATGACAGATTGCCAGTCATTTATATGGCCGACGGTCTGGTGTTCAAGGATTGCGGATTCAGTAAAATGATAGATTCGCTCATAGAGAACAGGTGCATATCCCCCATAGTGGTTGCATGTTCTTTTGAAAACAAGAAGCAGGTACCGGGTTTTAATGTGTCTTACCGCAATGCCGAATACATAGAATCACTGGACAGGAAGAACCAACAGTTTGTAACACTGTTTGACAATCATTATACCTTTTTTACAACCCAGTTCATTCCATATATAGAAAAGGTAGCGCATGTATCGGACTCCAGGGAGGACCGTCTGTTCTTCGGCACATCAAACAGTGCCGATTTCGGCATCACATTAAGCTTCCGCGCTCCGGAACTGATTTCAGAATACTGGTGTTACTCACCTGTCTTTTCGGACATCAAGGATTACGGACTGCTTTCATCTCCCACATCATACAGGATATGCTGGGGTGCCAAGGAGGAAGCCGGCATGTTCGATTATTTCCCTAACCTTATAAAGGACATAAGGAAGAGGGGCGGAAACGTCCACTCATGGGTATTCAACGGCGGACATGACCGTGAATGGTGGAAATACTGGTTCAGTGAGGAACTTAAGCGCAGGTTCCCATACAAGGATTAACTAACAATTACTATAAACAAATATGAAACGTACAGCCATTGCCATCGCACTGACCCTGACTGTAGCATTTGCCTCAGCGCAGGACAAACTGTATCACAACACATTCAACCTGAATCAGGTAGAACTGCTTGACGGTCCGTTCAAGCACGCCATGGACCTTAACGTGAAGGTTCTTCTGGAATATGACACCGACCGTCTGCTGGCGCCGTTCCTCAAGGAGGCCGGACTTCCTAAGAAAGCCGAACTGTTCCCCAACTGGGAAGGACTTGACGGCCATGTGGGAGGCCATTACGTATCGGCCCTGGCAATTCATTACGCCGCAACCGGCAATAAGGAGTGCTATGACCGCCTTGTCTATATGATCGATGAACTGGAGCGTTGCCAGAACGCCAACGGCAACGGTTATGTAGGTGGCGTGCCAAACAGCAAGCAGCTGTGGGGCAACCTAAAGAACGGTGACTTTGGCCTTTTCCGCAGAGCTTGGGTGCCATGGTATAATGTACATAAGATGTACGCGGGCCTGCGCGACGCGTGGCAGTATGCCGGTATTGAGAAAGCCAAGGACATGTTCATAAAGTTCTGTGACTGGGGTCTGGATATCATATCAGGTCTTGATGACAACCAGATGGAGCAAATGACCGGTACCGAGTTCGGCGGCATGAATGAAGTGTTTGCCGACGCTTTCCAGATTACCGGTGACCGCAAGTACATTGAGGCAGCCAAGCGTTTCCGCCATAAGGACATATTTGAGAACATGGCCGATGGCAATGACAACCTGGACAACAAGCACGCCAATACACAGGTTCCCAAAGCCGTAGGTTACGCACGTGTAGCCGCTCTTGACAACGACGCCCGCGCACGCCAGGCCGCAGAGTTCTTCTGGGACCGCGTAGCCAACCACCGCTCGGTTGTAATTGGCGGTAACAGCCGCAGCGAGCATTTCCCGGCCGCATCGGACTACAAGAGCTACGTGGAGCATCGTGAGGGACCTGAGTCCTGCAACACCAACAACATGCTCAAACTCACTGAGTTCCTCTTTGCAATTGACCCCAAGGCCGAGTATGCAGATTTCTATGAGAAAGCCATGTTCAACCATATTCTCTCCACCCAGCATCCCGAGCACGGAGGTTATGTCTATTTCACACCTCTGCGCCCCGCCCACTACCGCGTATATTCGGCTGTAAACGAGGGCATGTGGTGCTGCGTTGGAACCGGTATGGAGAACCACGGTAAGTACGGTGAATTCATCTACACCCATGACGGTGCCCAGGAGCTGCGAGTAAACCTGTTTGTGGCATCACGCCTTAACTGGACCGAGAACAAGGCTACCATCACACAGGAGACACAGTTCCCCTACTCCGAGTCTTCAAAACTCACCGTCAACCTCAAAAAGAAACGTAAGTTCCGCCTCATGGTACGCTGCCCGGAGTGGACTACATCGGAATTCAGCATCAAGGTTAACGGCAAGGAGGTTGCAACTGGCGCTCAGCCTTCATCATACGTAGCCATAGAGCGCAAGTGGAAGAACGGTGATGTAGTGGAGATATCACTGCCCATGCAGAACACCATCGAGCCGCTTGACCACGAGACGGAATACCTGGCTGTAAAGCACGGTCCGATAGTCCTGGCAGCCCGCACAGGCAATCAGGATCTGGCCGGTCTTGTAGCCGATGACGGCCGTTGGAGCCACATAGCCCACGGTTCATTGGTACCCGTAGCCGAGACTCCTATCATGATTGGCACCCAGTCACAGATAGAGCAGAAAGTTGCATCATTAAAGCCCGTTCCCGGCAAGCCTCTGCACTACACCGCAAGCGGCCTGTTTGACGACAGCCGTTTCAGCAACGTAGAGTTTGAGCCTTTCTTCAGCCTGCATGACAGCCGTTACGCCATCTATTTCCTGTCATTGACCAGTAACGATTACACTAAGATGCTCGAAAAGATCAAGGCCGATGAAGCCGCAGCGCTTGAACTGGACCGCCGCACTGTCGATGCCATTGTTCCCGGTGAGCAGCAGCCAGAGGCCGACCACAAGATACAGAGCCAGAACTCCACCACCGGCAACCAGGACAACAAGCCCTACCGCACAGTCCGCCGCGGAGGAAGTTTCAGCTATGACCTCTACCCTGACGGCAACACCAACCTGAGCCTCTCAATAGGTTACTGGGGTGCCGAGAACAACCAGAATCGCGCCATTGAGATCCTGATTGAGGACATGCCGTTCATTACAGAAAAGGATTTCCCCGTAAACGGTCAGAGCGAGATAGTCCGCAAGGAATACCAGATTCCCGTAGGATTCTACCAAGGCAAGGAAAAGATCCGAATCACCTTCCGCGCCGTTGACGGTGCCCAAGCTCCCCGCATCTTTGATGTAAGATTTTTGAAATAATCAGAAAACTGAAATAGACTATAGGGTCTCTGGGAGAATGCCCTCCCACTGGTCACGCGTGGGTGCGAGACTCCCAGAGGCCCTATAGTCTATTTCAGGTGCAACTTGAAACAATATGAGAATTAGCAGTATTAACCTGATTACTGCAAGCCTGATTTGGGCTTTGTGTTGCTGTAACGGTACCAAGGAGCAGGATCCTGAGTTCATGGAGAACCTGCCCTACTATATAGAGAACCTTGAAGTGTTTGGGTTAAATCAGGAGCCAGGACGTGCATTCCATATTCCGGAGCGTAACATTTCGCTTAACGGAACCTGGAAGTTCAACCTGTATCAGAATCCGCTGGAGGTTCCAAAGAACTTCTATAAGAGTTCATTCAATGACCGCAAATGGGGAACCATAGAGGTTCCGTCCAACTGGGAGATGCAGGGGTACGGTCAGGCTATGTTCCGAAACGTATCGGCCCCCTTCCCCAACGGCCAGCCCCTGTCCATGCTGGAGCGTTACCAGAAGATTCTGGATGACCCGGATGCATCCGAGCAGCAGAAACGTATGGCCCAGAACCGCATGAACCTGTCCAACCCCTTTGCCGTTCGTGTACCCAATGTTCCGATGGATGTGAACCCAACCGGTGCATACCGCACGGAGTTTACCATCCCGTCAGACTGGAAGGGAGATCAGGTGTTCCTGCGCTTTGAGAAGGTGGCATCGGGATCGTTCGTATGGGTGAACGGACGTCAGGTAGGTTACAATGAGGGCGCACAGGAGCCCAGCGAGTACGATATCACACCTTATATTAAAACCGGCAGGAACACTCTGGCAGTGATGGTGCTCAAGTTCTGCGACGGATACTATTTGGAAGGACAGGACTATTGGCGTCTGGCCGGTATTTTCGACGACGTTACCATCTACTCTACACCCAAGGTAAGAATCTATGACTGGTATGTCACCACCGATTTCGGTCCCGATTTCATTGATTCGGACCTCAAACTGGCCATGGACATACGCTCTTACGGACTTGAGGGCAGCGGATACAAGGTAAAG
>Ga0310786_10012046_pt1 | contig 10734 bp, 5 predicted proteins | sample AusTroGonzalo_MG_FD_203881 | JGI IMG/M metagenome (GOLD analysis project Ga0310786, IMG submission 203881) | Bovine rumen microbial communities from tropical cattle in Woodstock, Queensland, Australia - Gonzalo_03 (v2) (version 2) | ecosystem: Host-associated > Mammals > Digestive system >...
GCAATTTCGGAATGCCGTGGGCAGAAGGCGGAGCCAAACTCTTCGCCCCCGTCAAGACGCTCTGCCCGCGCAATTCCCACGCCGCCTCCGACATCGCCATCTGGGACACCTACCAGCAGCCGGTCGCCGGCTTCCCCGAACAATGCTACTACGCCGACATGTATGGCAATCCGGAAGGCGAGACGCTCTGCGTGCTCCAGAACGCTGCCGGCGACAAGGCGGCGGCCCTGCGCTGGAACGTCAGGCAACTCCCGTATTTCTGCCAGTGGAAGCATCCGAACGATGACCGCGAAGCCTACGTCACCGGCCTCGAGCCGTGCACGAGTTTCCCGAACCACAAGAGCTTCGAGCGAGCCAATGGGCGCGTCTTGACCTTGGAGCCCGGCGCAACGTACACCACGCAGGTTTCCTACCAGTTTGCTGACAACCCCGCCGATGTCCAGAAACTGAAAGCGGAAGTCGCCGAACTCCAGAAGTGCGGTCCCGCCACGATTAATCCCGCCCAGCTGCCCCAGTGGACTCCCGACGCATGACACGACTGCCACACGCCCTCAAATTCAGCCTCGCCATGCTGCTGGCGGGGCTTTCCGCAGTTCTGGCGGCAGAAGACGAAACCGCCGCCAGCCTGGCCTCCCTCCAGCGCTATGCGCAGCCAGAATACTGGACGGAACGCTACCGCGCCCCGCAATTGTCGCGGGAAACCCTGGTGAAGTCGATTGAGGGAGCCAGGGCCTATTACCTGAACAACCAGTTCACGGAGGGAAATTTCCTCTACGCGCAGGATGTTGAGGACGGCAAATTTCTGAAGGGCGACAATCAGACGCGACAGGCGGGGGCACTCTGGGGCCTGACCTGCCTTCTGCGCGACCGCCCCACCGACCACACCAGACGCGCCGTCCTGCTCGACCTCGACTTTTTCCTCAAGAACCGAATCCCCCTCAAGACAGGTGAACAGAACATCATAACCTACCCTGGCGAGAAAGTCATCAAGACTGGAACTGTCGCCCTCTTCTGCCTCAGCCTGACGGAATTTCTCGCCTGCCAAGGACAATTCCTACCACCGGAAGCCAAGGAAAAATACCAACTTGCCCTCGACGAGCACCTGCTGTTCCTGAAAAACATGGAATTGCCGGACGGCGGCTGGAGCCGGGAATACGAAATCCAACTAGGCCTGCGCAGCGCCGATTCCCTGTCCTACTACGACGGCGAAGCCCTGCTAGCCTACTGCCGCGCCGCCCGTTGCCTGGGGCGCGAGGAACTACTGCCGCGCCTCCAGGAGGCAATGCCCAAACTCTTCCTTCGCTACACCACCGGTGCTTGGGCACCTGGTGGCGATGCGGAAAGCTGCAAGGGCTTCTATCAGTGGGGCTGCCTGGCCGCCGCAGAATACCTGGAGGCCGGATGGCCTGGCGACCGCGATTTGATGCTGAACGCCGTGAAAGCCCTGTCCTGGTGGACCCTGTATGACAACTGGACGGCCTACCGGGGCGGAAACACCGCCTACGCTGTCGAGGGACTCATTGCCAGTTGGCGCGTCTGCCAGTTCTGCGGAGACCGCGAAGCGGCAGCCCTCCTCAAGCAGCAGGCCCTGGAGATTCTCGGTCGCCTGACAGTGTTGCAAATCGGCGGCCCATTCCAAGAGCGCAACGCGTTTCTGAAAACCCTGACCAAGATTCCGCCGAAAGCGCATGGCGGAATCGTCGCTGCCAGGGAAAGTGGCGTGATTCGCATTGACATCGTACAGCACCAGCTACACGCGATGCTCCTGGCCCTGAAGTATTTCTTCGCGGAATAGGAACAAATTTCCGCGCCAAGTTTCCAATTACAATGACCAGGCTCGGTTTGGCCTGGTTGCCGTCCGTATCCCCCGCGTGCCTTTCTGTAGGCAAAACTCCGCGAAAACGCATATTGCAACCTAATCAGGAGAAGGAACCACAACCATGACTAAAGAAATCCTGACCGCCGTCGCCGCCGCAACCATTACCGCCGCCGCGCAAACCACCGAGCCTGTCGAACCCTTCCGCCAGCCGATGCCGTTACCGCCGCCGCAGCCCATCATCATCAAGGTACCCGAACAAGAGAACCTGCTGCCCGTGCAGGTCGTTTCCGCCGACGTCAAGGCGGAGGTCAACGGCTGCCTGTCGGAGACCACGATGGAACTCGTCTTCCATAACCCCAATGGGCGCATCCTGGAGGGGGAACTGCTGTTCCCGTTGCCTGCCGAGGCGACGATTTCCGGCTATGCGCTGGACATCAACGGCAAGATGATTGATGGCGTCATCGTTGAAAAAGAAAAGGCGCGCGTCGCCTTCGAGACGGAAGTCCGCCAGGGCGTTGACCCCGGCCTGGTCGAGCAAACAATCGGAAACACCTTCCGCACGAGAATATACCCCCTGCCCGCCAACGGGCGGCGCACGATTCGGATTCGCTACGTCTCGCAGATTCAGACTGTGAAAGAGGATGGCGGACTCGCCTCCTACTACGTCCAGCCCCTCCGCTTCCCCGGCAAACTGGAGAAATTCCATCTGCGTCTGGAGGTGGCAGCCGCCCAGAAGCCCCCCAAGGTCGTCGGCGGCTCCCTGGCCAACCTGAATTTCCAGAACTGGCGCTCGGCCTACATCGCCGAAACTACCCTGGAGGACATTGAACTCACCGAAGACCTGTATGTCGCCATCATGACCAGGCCAGAGGAAAACCTGGTCTCCCAGCCGTGCGGCGACAAGTACTACTTTGCCGCCCAGAAAATCCTGGATACCGAAAAGTTGCTGGGAGCCGCTGGCAGTGGCAAGCAAACGCCTGTCGTCCTCTGGGACGCCTCCTATTCGCGCAACGCCTCCGACCACGACAAGGAACTGGAGTTCCTTCAGGCTTACTTGAAGGACGCCAAGAACATCCGACTGCAAGTCTTCCGCAACGCCGCCGCCCCCGCCGTCACCTGCGCCGACGCCAAGGAACTTGTCGCCAAAATCAAACAGCAGCCCTACGACGGCGCGACCTGTCTCCAGGCTGCCTTCGCCGCCCTGACTGAAAACTCCGAAGTCCTCCTGTTCTCCGACGGACTGGACACCTTCTCCCCGCCCAGCCCAACCTTCGCCCTCCCCGCCAACTGCCGACTGTCGGCCTTCTTCACCGACAAGGACCAGAACCAGCCCTTCCTGCGCGGGCTCGCCCGCAAATCCGGCGGCGTCTGCCTGGACCTGCGGACAACGCCCCTCGCCGAAGCCTTGCGGCTCCAGGCCAAGCCCCAGATTGCCGTCAGCAAAGTCGTGGCCGACGGCGCGGACCTCACCAGCGACGTCAACTGGCAGTTGGACGGCAGCCGCCTCGTCCTTAGCGGCGTGGCGGGCAAGTCGGTCGCCAAACTTCAGGTGACGCTGCTCTGCGGTGACCAAAGCCAGGAACTGACCCTGGCCGGCACGGAGGAAAACAACCTGGAGCCGGGAAACCTCCTCCGCACCTTCTACGGCCAGACGCTGATTGCCAGCAAAATCGGCGACGGTGCCGACGACAAGGAACTTACCAGCCTTGGCAAGGAATACCAACTTGTGACGCCGACGACCTCCCTGCTCGTCCTGGACAACTTGTCCCAGTATCTCAAATACGGCATCCGTCCTCCCGAAACCCTGCCGGAACTGCGCAAGGCCTACGATGAGCAGCACAGGGACACCAAGGACGATATCTTTGCCTTGAGACCCAAATCCGAGGAGCAGGTGATCAACCTGTGGAACTCCCTGGTCGCCTGGCACAAGACAGACTTCCCCAGAAAAACGCCCAGAGACTTCCCCAAAGACGACAGCGAACCGGGCATCCTGACCAGGGCGGCTGCCGCCGTCGCAGCGCCCGTCATGCGGGCTTTTGGCGCTGGCAGTGATAACCGCCGGGAAGCCATGGCTGCTAGTGCACACCACGTTGTTCTCAGGGAAGTCGAAGACGGCGCCGTCGACGGCCTGGTGACGCATCGGGAAAGATTAGCAGCCCCTGGGGAGGTCGAGTCCAATGGCACTGCCTCCCTCCCACCCGCACCCGTGGCGACGACTACGCTGAAGGCCTGGAACCCTGACGCCCCGTACCTGTCGGCCATGAAGTCCAAGCCGCAGCAGGCCTACGCCGTCTACTTGCAGCAGCGGGAACTTCACGGCTCCGAGCCTGGCTTCTACCTCGACTGCGCTGACTATTTCGCCTCGCAGAAGGACAAGGCCCTGGCCATCCAGGTGGCCAGCAACCTCGCTGAACTGGAATTGGAAAACAAGCCGATGCTACGCGCTCTCGGCTACAAATTGCGTTTCCTGGGCGACCTGACCTCCGCCGAAAGCATTTTCCGGCGTGTCGTGCCGTTGGCGCAGGAGGAACCGCAGTCTTACCGCGACCTGGCCCTCGTCCTTGACGACCAGGAGAAATTCCAGGAGGCCGTGGACACGATGATGACGCTCGTCAAATACCAATTTGACCACCGCTTCCCCGAAATCGAGGTCATCGCCCTGACCGAAATCAACCGCATGATTGCCCGTGCCAAACGCAAGGGCATCGAAATCAAGGGTGTGGACAAGAAATTCATCCATCTCATCGACACCGACATCCGCATCGTCCTCAACTGGGATGCCGACATGATGGACATCGACCTCTGGACAATCGATCCGGAAAAGGTCAAATGTTACTACGGCTACCGCAAAACCGGCACTGGCGGACGCAATTCCTGCGACTTCACGCAGGGCTACGGCCCCGAGGAGTTCATGATTCGCGACGCACTCAAGGGCAAGTACAAAATCCTTGCCCACTACTTTGCCTCGCACTCGCAGAAGGCCCTGGGGCCTGTCACGCTCTACGTCGAGGTCTTCACCAATTTCGGACGCGTAGACGAAAAGAAGGAAGTCCTCACCTGCCGCCTCGCCAACAACAAGGAGGAAATCGAAATCGGCGCCATCGAGCACAGCGGCATCAACCGTCCGCCACATCACGATGCGCCCTTCAGTTACCAAATCAAGAAGGGAGACACGCTGGAATCCATCGCGAAAACCCAACTCGGCGACGCCTCCCGCGTCAAGGACATCCTCGCCCTCAACCCGAACCTCCCCGCCACCGGCAAACTCCCCGTCGGAGTCATCATCAAACTCCCCGCCACTGAATGACGCGTCCTCAGCAATCGTGCCAACGGAACGGGAGGGCGCGCCTCCGTGCGCGCCGTTGTGCCCGAGGAATATGGTACGGGTGGGACGCGCTTCCGCAGACGGCGCATTTTTCGTCCAGTTGGCAAATGGGAACAGGGCGAACTGGAAAGGAAATGAGCGTTACGCCCCACCCTAGTGTCGGCGCATGCGATTGATGTCGGCCAATCGTTCAAGGGCGGCCTTCAGCGTCTCCTCCCTCTTGGCGAAATGCAGCCGGATGAAACTGTTGTTCGGCTCCCTGAAGAATGACGAGCCAGGAACTGCCCCCACGCCGACGCGGTGGGCCAGTTCCTCGCAGAAATTCAGGTCATCCTCATAGCCATATTCAGAGATGTCGAGGAGGACATAATAGGCTCCTTGCGGCTCGGTGTGACGGAGGCCAATCTCATCAAGCCCCTTCAGGAAGAACGTGCGTTTTTCCGTGTAGCAGCGTTGCAATTCCTCATAGTACGACATGGGGAAATTGAGTCCGACGATGGCGGCTTCCTGCAAGGGGGCCGCCGCGCCGACCGTCAGAAAGTCGTGGACTTTCTTCACAGTTTCGATGATTTCCGGAGTGGCTATCACATATCCCAGCCGCCAGCCAGTTATCGAATATGTCTTGGAGAGCGAACTACAAGCCAAAGTGCGCTCTCTCATGCCTGGCAGAGAACTGAAATATGTATGGTGCCAGGGCGCATAGACAATATGTTCATAGACCTCGTCGGTAATGACAAAGGCATCGTATTTCTCCGCGAAATCAGCGATGAGCTGCAGCTCCTCGCGCGAAAAAACCTTGCCGCTGGGATTGGAGGGATTGCACAGTATCAGCGCCTTTGGATGTTGCTGAAATGCCGCCTCCAGAACTTCTGGTTCGAAGCCGAAATCGGGCGGATTCAAGGGGACGTAAATCGGTTCGGCACCACACAAGATGGTATCAGCGCCGTAATTTTCATAGAATGGCGAGAAGACAATCACCTTATCGCCTGGATTGACCACGCTCAACATAGCCGCCATCATCGCCTCAGTGCTGCCGCAGGTCACCACAATCTCGCGTTCTGGATCAATATCATAACCCATGAATCTGGCTTGCTTCCTGGCCAGAGCCTCCCGAAAATTCTTAGCTCCCCAGGTAATGGAATACTGATGGACGTTTTCTTCCCGAAGTTCGGCCAGACGGTCTAGAAGTTCCCGTGGCGGCTCGAAGTCAGGGAATCCCTGCGAGAGATTGATGGCGTCATATTGCAGTGAAACGCGAGTCATCCGTCTAATGACGGAATCCGTGAAAGTCGAGGTGCGTGATGATAATGCAGGCATGATTGTGCTGATAACGCTGAAAGGCTTTGCCTTGTTTGGTCAATGGTGACAGATGGCATCAGAAGCAGGGGAGGAATGTTGGCAATTCTCTGCCTTGGCAGTGGCGTGAAGGCGTCACGCACAAATCCGCTGTGTGGAATTCATCAGGGTGCTACACGAGCATCTCCGTCTTGTCAACGTGAATTCTTGATTTCTGCACCTCAAGAAAATGTCTTTCCCTGGATTCAGATACAAGCATCGCGTCTCTCCATATTTCATTTTGCCGTCATCAACTAAATATAGCCACAACCAATCGCTTTGCCAATTGCCCTCTGATCATTATCCAACCGACACACTTCTCTTACGTTACCCCAAATAAATTGCAAAAACTGATTTTCGTAACATATTATTCAATTACCATTTTCGCCTTTGATTATCTAAGGACAACTACAATGGCTCAACTGATTTTCCACGACAACACAGCGGGCAGGCAGACTTTTCCCCTGACTGGAGACCGGCAGACGCTCGGACGCGAAGACGACTGCCAGATCCAGGTGCAGGGCAACGGCGTCTCGCGCCACCATGCAGTCATCTACAAGGAAGGCAGCAACTGGTACATCGAGGATTTGCAGAGCCAGAACGGCGTGTTGCTCAACGGAAACAGAATCCAGGGGCCGTCCCTGCTGTTCGACCAGGCGGAACTTACTTTGGGCGAAGCCGCCCTGACTTTTTCCCTGCAAGAGGCACCAGGCCAGGCTACCACGCCAGCCGTTGATGACAGCGAACTAGTCGCCAGCATCAGACGTCTGGGCAATCTCAACGCCAGGCTACTGGAGCAGTTCGGGCGGGTTATCGTCGGCCAGAAGCAAGTGGCGGAGCAGTTGCTGATTGCCATCGCCGCTGGTGGACACTGCCTGATGATTGGGCTGCCTGGCCTGGCCAAAACACTGATGGTCAGCACGCTGGCCAAAATTCTGGACCTAGATTTCAAGCGCGTGCAGTTCACGCCTGACCTGATGCCGTCTGACATCATCGGCACCGATGTCCTGGAGATGGATCCCGCCACAGGACACCGCGAGTTTCGCTTCCTGCGCGGCCCGGTCTTCACCAACCTGCTCCTCGCCGACGAAATCAACAGAACCCCGCCCAAAACTCAGGCGGCACTGCTGGAAGCGATGCAGGAAAAACAAGTCACGGCCTCCAACCACATCTTCCCGCTGGATCCGCCGTTCTTCGTGCTGGCCACCCAGAACCCCCTGGAGCAGGAAGGGACTTATCCCCTGCCCGAAGCCCAGCTGGACCGCTTCATGTTCAACATTCTCGTTGACTACCCGTCCGAAGACGAAGAGCAGCAAATCATCATGGCCACGACAGGCGGCGGCGCTCAGCAGCCGGAAAAGGTCATAGCCGCTGCGGAATTGCTGAGGCTACAGGAACTAGTGCGCCGTCTGCCAGTCAGCCAGCATGTGGTCAATTACGCCACCAGACTGGTCAGAAGCACGAGACCGGGAGCCGAGAAAGCCCCTGACTTCGTGAAGCGCCATGTCCACTGCGGAGCTGGTCCGCGCTCGGCGCAGTGTCTGGTGCTGGGGGCGAAAGCGCGGGCCGTCCTGCAAGGGCGCGTCAATGTCGGTTGCGACGACGTGCGGGCGTTGGCGATGCCTGTCCTGCGACACCGCCTGTTCACGAATTTCTCCGCTGATTCCGAAGGCGTCACCACCGATGACATCATCCAAAAGCTGCTGCTGACCGTCTCCGAAGACGCCCAAGGCGGCAAATGAGCCGCCGTCATACCGAAATGAAAAAGCACGAACTACGTTTCCGCCAAGTCCACTTGGATTTTCATACCTCGCCGAAAATCGACGGTCTTGGCGAGCGTTTCGACAAGCAGGAATGGCAGGACACGCTTCGCCAGGCGCATGTCGATTCCATCACTTGCTTTTCCGTCTGTCATCATGGCTGGAGCTACCATCCGACCACGGTCGGCCAAATGCACCCTGGGTTGAAATTCAATCTCCTGCGCGCCCAGATGGACGCCTGCCACGAGATTGACATCAAGGTTCCCGTGTACCTCACGGCAGGCTTCAACGACCGCCTGGCGGAACTTCACCCAGAATGGCGGCAGATTTCACCGGAAGGTCAATACTGTGGCGTTTTTGCCAGTCCCTTGATGCCAGGCTTCCAGAAACTCTGCTTCAACTCGCCGTATCTCGACTATCTCTGCGAGTACACAAGGGAAACGCTCCAAGCCTTTCCCGACGCCGATGGCCTGTTCTTCGACATCATCATCCAAGGCGAATGTTGCTGCCCGCACTGCCTGAAGGGCATGATGGCCGCTGGACTGAATCCCGAGAGCCAGGACGACAGGCGCCGCTTCGCCTGGCTCGTCCTGCAAAAATACTACCGACGCATCACGGAAACCGTGCAGGAACTCGCGCCGAACATGCCTGTCTTCCACAACAGCGGGCATTTCAGTCCCGCCAATCGTGACCTCCTGAAGTTCTTCAGTCATTTGGAACTAGAATCCCTGCCGACGGGCGGCTGGGGCTACGACCATTTCCTGATGACTGCGGCATACAGCCGCGTCACCGAGTACGATTTCCTCGGCATGACGGGCAAATTCCACACGACCTGGGGCGAGTTCGGCGGCTTCAAGCATCCCAATGCCTTGCGCTACGAATGTGCGGCCATGCTCGCTCAAGGTGCCAAATGCAGCGTCGGTGACCAACTCCATCCTGACGGACAACTGGACAAGAGCACCTATCGCCTCATCGGCGCAGCCTACGCCGAGGTCGAGCAGAAAGAGCCGTGGTGCCGCCAGTCCGTCAATACCGCGCAAGTCGCCATCCTCGCGCCCTGCGCCTTCCGTCGAGACGCCATCCGCTCCCTGCACAGCGGAGCGGACGGCGACGGCAACGAGGCCCTGACTGGAGCCTCGCGTTTTCTGCTGGAGGAACACATCCCCTTCGACATCCTCGATGAGGCGGTTCCCTTTGAGAACTACCGCATCCTGCTCTTGCCTGACGTCATCCGAATTTCCCCTGCACTCCAACAGCGTCTGGAACGTTTTCTGGCGCAAGGCGGCAAACTCGTACTGTCGGGCGAAGCAGGCTTGCGCGAAGGGCAGGATGATTTCGCCCTCGACCTGGGGGCGACTACCCTCGGTCTTTCGCCCTTCTGCCCCGACTATCTCCGCCCTGCCCCCGCATTTGCGCCAGAGTTCCTGAACTCGCCTTGCGTCATGTCCAAACAGTCACGACGGCTGAAAATCACCACAGGACAATCGTTGGGCGAGATTTTCGACCCCTACTTCAACCGTGCGTTTGACCATTACAGTTCCCATCAGCACACGCCTTTCCGCCCCGAGCCCACGGAGTTTTCCGGCGGCAGCCTAACGCGCCAGACTCTGTACTTTGCCCATCCTGTCTTCCAGTTGTACGCATTGAGCGGCAATGTCCTGCTGCGGCAGTTTCTGGGCAAGGCCTTCCGCCGTCTGGCAGGCGACGAGATTCAGATTCGGACGAACCTGCCGTCGCAGGGGCGAGTCTTCCTACGGCATCAGCCGGCGGAAAACCGCTATGTGCTTCATCTGCTGTATGCGAACACGATTCTCCGCGGTACCCGCAAGAACACGGAAGTCGGCAAGCCCTTCTACATTTGGCCAGCCACGCAGGTCGAGGTCATTGAAGAACTCAATCCCTTCCCGAATCTGGAGGCTTCGATTCTGATTCCAGAGAAAGTCCAGCAGATTTTCCTGGAACCGCAACATGAGGAACTGCCCGTTGTCAAAGAGGGCGGCAGGTATCACGTCAAACTGCGGGAACTCGTCTGCCACCAGATGATTGTTTTTCATTGTTGATATAACCTTATGTCAGAAAAGTTCACATTATACTCAAACCGTGACTTGCGGCTTCTGATAATCCCCCTGATAGTGGAGCAGATGCTGTTCGTGACAGTCGGAATGGCGGACAATGTGATGGTCGCCTTCCTGGGCGAGGCATCAGTTTCCGGTGTCAACATCGTCGATATGCTGAACTACTTTCTCGGCAACATCTTCTTCGCGCTGGCCACGGGCGGCGCCGTCGTCTCGGCACAGTTTCTGGGGGCGAAGAAAATCAAGGAGGCGCGGGGGAGCGTTCTGCAATTGCTGTACGTCTCGCTGGCGTTTTCCCTGACGGTAATGCTGATTTGCGAGTTGTTCAGCAAAGGGCTTCTCAAACTGATTTACGGCACTCTGCCACCAGAGGTTGAGGTCGAAGCGCTGAAGTACATGCGCATCACGGCAGTCAGCCTG
>Ga0310786_10012047_pt1 | contig 10734 bp, 9 predicted proteins | sample AusTroGonzalo_MG_FD_203881 | JGI IMG/M metagenome (GOLD analysis project Ga0310786, IMG submission 203881) | Bovine rumen microbial communities from tropical cattle in Woodstock, Queensland, Australia - Gonzalo_03 (v2) (version 2) | ecosystem: Host-associated > Mammals > Digestive system >...
GGTGGGTTTCTCAGGCTTCGGGTCGATATACTTTGTCAACTTGCCCGTGTCGATAAGGTGGCGGGCAATGGCGTCGAGCATGCCGTTGATGTAGCCGCCGCTCTTCTGGGTGGAGTAGAGTTTGGCTAGATCGACGAACTCGTTGATGGTGACGCTGATGGGTATGTTGGGGAAGGTGACCATCTCGGCGATGGCAATCTGCATGATGACCACGTCCATATAGGCCAACCGTGAGAAATCCCAGTTGCGCGAGGCCTCGCTCATGTAGCGCTGGTACTCGTCGGCATTGAGGATGGCGGCACGGAACAGTTTGCGGGCGAATTCCTTCTCCTCGTCGCTGTCCCACTCGGGCAGCAGTTCCTGCTTGGGGCCGTTCTGCTCGTTGAAGCGCTTGATGGTCTTCAGCACGAAGGTATCGACAACCTCCTTGTCGTCGTTCCAGTAGAGGCTGATTTCCTCAAGTACGGCATCCAGCTCGGGGTTGCTCTGGATGATCGTACGGTAGATCTTACGCCACAACTCGCGGTCGTCGTCGTACGTGTCGGCAAAGTTGTCGCTCATGTAGTCCTGATAGACCTCACTCGACTCGATGAGTTCGTAGAGTTTCGCCACGTACTCCTGGTCGTCGCTCCACGTGTGCTTCAGGGTGCTGACGAACTCGTTGAGTTGCTTGTTCTCTTCCAGTTGCATGGCAAACCGGTTGAGGGCAAATTTCTGTGAGGGTGGTTCCGTGCCCTCTCTTTGGGCGCGGGCGGTGAGTACCTCGTTACGACGGCGGGCCTCTTTCGTGACAGCCACGATGAGCGCCAGCAGGTAATTGTAAAGGTCATAGGCCTTTGACAGACTGAAGAATAATTCCTTCTCTGCCGAGTCGATGTTCTTGTTACCGTTTTGATAGTACGCATAGGTTAACTGAACAATCTTAGTACGGATAATTTCTCTGTTAATCATCTCACTTGATGCGTTTAAGTGTTATACTTTTAAGTTTACGATTGCAAAATTAGACATTTTTCCCCGATTATGCAAGAAAAAGACGGAAAAAATAGTTAAAATCGATTTTTTTTCACTTTTCACTATTCACTTTTCACTTTTTTGTTGTACCTTTGCAGCGCTTTTTCCGAAAGCACAACGAAAAAACTCGTGTGATGGTGAATTAAGCACAGTATTAACAACTTAATTTTAGAGTAACACAATTATGAAAGAAGTAAGTGTAAAAGGCCAGAAGCGCGCCGCCGTTGGAAAGAAGGCTTCAAAGCAACTCCGTAAGGAGGGACTTATTCCCTGTAATCTGTATGGTGAGAAGAAAGGTGAGAATGGACTGCCCGAGGCATTCGCATTCTGCGCATCTTTTGCTGAACTCCGCAAGGCTGTCTATACCCCTGAGGTGTATGTCGTCAACCTTGACATCGAGGGTGAGGCCCACAAGGCTGTCATCAAGGAACTCCAGTTCCACCCGGCAACCGACGCTCTGCTCCATGCCGATTTCTACGAGGTGACAGAGTCGAAGCCCATCACCATTGGTATCCCTGTGAAACTGAATGGTCTGGCACAGGGTGTACGCGACGGTGGTAAGTTGAACCTCTCCATCCGTAAGATCAACGTCACCGCTCCTTACAAGCAGATTCCTGAGGTGCTCAATATCGACGTGACCAACCTCCAGTTAGGTAAGGCCATCAAGGTGGGTGCCCTGAGTTTCGAGGGTCTTGAGATTGCTACCTCTCCCGAGGTGGTTGTATGCTCCGTGAAGGCAACTCGTGCTTCTCGTTCTGCCGCTGCTGCTGCAGAGGGTGAGGAGCAGGCTTAATCAGGGCTGCTGATGGACAAGTTCTTGATTGTTGGTCTGGGCAATGTCGGCGACGAGTACGAACTGACCCGCCACAATACAGGATTTATGGTATTGGACGCTTTTGCGAAGGCGTCCAATATTTCTTTTGAAGACAAACGCTATGGCTTCGTGGCCGAGACGACGCTCAAGGGGCGCAAGGTGTTCCTGCTGAAGCCCTCGACCTATATGAACCTCAGTGGCAATGCCGTGCGCTACTGGCTGAACCACGAGAACATCGACCAGAGTCGGCTGTTGGTGGTCAGCGACGAGGTGGCGCTGCCCTTGGGTGACTTCCGTCTGAAGGCGGGAGGCAGCAACGGAGGGCACAACGGACTGGGACATATCCAGCAACTCATCGGGCAGAACTACGCCCGTCTGCGCATGGGTATCGGCAACGACTTCCCGCGTGGCATGCAGGTGGATTGGGTGCTGGGCCGGTACAGTGAGGAGGAGTTGCAGCAGTTGCAGCCGAGCATCGACCTGGGTGTGGAGATCATCCGCAGTTTCGTGCTGGCGGGGATCGACATCACGATGAACCAGTTTAATAAACTTGGGAAGCGAAAAGTGAAAAGTGAAGAAGTGAAAAGTGATGGAGGAGGTAGCGAGGATTGACAAGTGGCTGTGGGCGGCGCGGATTTTCAAGACGCGTAGCATTGCGGCCGACGCCTGCAAGAACGGGCGCGTCACCATCGGTGGCATCAACGTGAAGCCCTCGCATAACGTCAAGGCGGGCGAGACCGTCGATGTGCGCAAGCCTCCCATTACCTATTCCTTCCGCATCCTGAAGACCATCGAGCAGCGGGTGGGGGCGAAACTGCTGCCGGAGATATATGAGAACGTCACCGCCCCAGAGCAGTATGAACTGTTGGAGATGAACCGTATCAGCGGATTCGTCGATCGTGCCAGAGGCACGGGTCGCCCGACGAAGAAAGACCGGAGGGCATTGGATGATTTTTTAAGTTTAGAGGATTTATGATTCTGAATGGACTATTGATAATTGTTGGTGTTGCCCTCGTGTTGTGGGGGGCTGACCGTCTGATAGAGGGTGCCTCTGCCATGGCGCGCAGTGTGAACATCCCTGAGATTGTCATCGGCCTCACGATTGTGGCCGCCGGCACATCGGCTCCGGAACTGTTCGTCAGTCTGGTCTCTGCCCTCAAGGGTACGCCCGATCTGGCTGTGGGAAATGTCATCGGTTCCAATATCTTCAATACGATGCTCATCGTGGGCTGTTCGGCCGTCGTGGCGCCGTTGGTGGTCAATCCCTCGACGGTGAAGAAGGAGATTCCCTTTGCCGTCATGGCCTCGTTGCTGCTGTTTGTGCTCTGCTTCGACGATATGGAGTCGGCTCACCTGTGGGGCAACGAGATCAGTCGCAGCGACGGTATCGTCTTGCTCATCGGTTTCATTGCCTTTATGATCTATAGTTTCACGCTGGCGCGCAAGTCGGGTGAGTTGAAGCCCCATCAGGAGTATCTGGGCGAGGAAAAGGTGAAAAAGCCTATCAACTACCGGATGTTGGGTATCAATGCCCTCTGGATGATCGTTGGACTGGCCTGCCTGATCTTCGGCAGTGAACTCTTCGTCGATGGTGCCACCTACGTGGCCCACCGCTATGGTGTGCGCCAGAGTGTGATCGGTCTGACCATCGTGGCTGGCGGCACGTCGCTGCCCGAGTTGGCCACGAGTGTGGTGGCTGCCTATAAGGGCAAGGCCTCACTCGCCATCGGCAATGCCATCGGTTCCAATGTGTTTAATATCCTGCTGGTACTGGGTGCCACTGCAGTCATCTGTCCCATGCGCATCATGGGTATCACCATCATCGACCTGATGATGATGCTCGTCAGCATCGGCATCCTCTGGATTTTCGCCTATACCAAGTATTTCGTGTCACGCCGCGAGGGTATCCTGATGATTTTGGGATTCCTGACCTATATGTGCTGGCTTTTCTATCTGTTGTAATATGCAAGCAAACAAAGACCAACAGCGCATCAGTGTGCTGTTCATGCTCTACAGTATCCTGTTCTGCGTCTGTCTGATCACAGCCAACGTGCTTGAGACCAAGCAGATATCATTCGGACCTGCCAATATGACGGCCGGACTGATCGTGTTTCCTGTCAGTTATATCATCAACGACGTGGTCTGCGAGGTGTGGGGCTACGGACGTACCCGACTGCTCATCTGGATCGGGTTCGCCATGAACTTCCTCTTCGTGATCTTCGGTGCTATCGCCGACTGGATTCCCGGTGCGCCCTACTGGCACGGCGAAGAGGGTTTCCACCAGATCTTCGGACTGGCCCCGCGTATCGCCGGTGCCTCGTTCCTGGCGTTTATCTGCGGTTCGTTTATGAATGCCTACGTGATGAGTCGCATGAAACTCTCCACGCAGCACCGACCTTCAGCCTCGGAGGGCTTTGCCAAGAACTTTTCCGCCCGTGCCGTGCTGAGTACCGTGTTCGGCGAACTGACAGACTCCATCATCTTCTTCCCCCTCGCCCTCGGTGGCGTGATTCCCTGGGAGGAGATGCCCTCGCTCGTCATCACGCAGGTGACCATCAAGACGCTCTATGAGATCGTGGCACTGCCCCTCACCATCCGTGTGGTCAAGTTTACGAAGAACCACGACAATGAGGACGTGTTCGACCGCGATATCACCTATAACATCTTTAAAATCAACAAACTATGAATAGAGAAGAAGATCAGTTGCAGGCCCTCGGCAAGAAGACCGAATACCGTCAGGACTATGCCCCTGAGGTGCTGGAGACCTTTGTCAACAAGCATCCCGATAACGACTACTGGGTGCAGTTCAACTGCCCTGAGTTCACATCGCTCTGTCCCATTACGGGTCAGCCCGACTTTGCAGAAATAAAAATCCTGTATATTCCCGGCGAGCGGATGGTAGAGTCGAAAAGCCTGAAACTCTATCTTTTCTCATTCCGTAATCACGGCGACTTCCATGAGGACTGTGTCAACACCATCATGAAAGACCTGGTGCGCCTGATGGATCCCAAATACATCGAGGTGGTGGGACTGTTTACGCCGCGTGGGGGCATCTCCATCTATCCCTATGCCAACTATGGTCGTCCCGGTACCAAGTATGCCGACCTGGCCGAGCGTCGCCTCCTCGACCATCAGATAATTTAAAACTTATCACTTATCACTTTTCACTTATCATTTCCTATAGTACCCTTGCTCGTGGTCGCTGAAGCGGAGTAGGAGGGTGTCACGGCGCATGAAGACGATGTCGGCCGTGTCGGTATTGGTCACCTGTTGGTTGCCCAGCGTGTCGCGACGGGCCTCACTGAGCAGGAGGTGGCCGTTGTAGATATGCCACTCGCGATAGCGCTTCACCTCGGGATAGACGACGGGACCGTTCTGCCGGTCGTCATTGTTACGCTGCACGCCGATGGGACGGGCTGTATAGTCGCGACGGATCTCTATGCCGTATTCGCGTGGTTGGAACCATTTCTCCCGCAGGGAGTCGGGGAAGTCGGCGGGCAGTTGTACGATGCTGTCGGCCGAGACGCCGGCACGGGGGCGCAGACGGGGATGCACAATGTAGCACCACTCGCCTTTCAGACGGTCGATGTTGATCACGATGTCCGCCTCCGACTTGTTGTGGGCATTCAGGACGACTGCCACCATGTCGCCGATGTCAGGGCGTCCAAACACGCGGCGCTGCACACGGGCATTGAGGATGTCGATGGTGTCGGGGTCGCCGCCCGAGAAGGGCAGGAACACGAGGAGGGAGTCTGTGCAACCCTCGCAGGCGAGTCCATAGACGGTGGAGTCGCCGGGCAGTGGCGCCTCCTCATTGTAAGCTATTATTTCTTGTGTCGACGGGTTCGTTCCCGACTGGCAGGCTGTCGTCAATATTGCCACAAGAATCATCAAAAACAAGGTCTGTTTCATACGCTTTTTGGGTGATTTGGGGGCAAAGATAGTCAAAATATCAAAAAAAGTAGCCACTTACGATGATTATTTGAAAAAAATTATCTATTTTTGTGGACTGTAAATAGAAAACTAACAGAAAATATATGAAAAAGAAGATTCAGTTCAGTCTCGTCTATAGAGACATGTGGCAGAGCTCAGGTAAGTTCCAGCCTCGTAAGGACCAGTTAGAGCGCATCGCGCCAGTGATTATCGACATGGGTTGCTTCGCCCGCGTGGAAACCAACGGCGGTGCCTTCGAGCAGGTGAACCTGATGGCAGGTGAGAACCCGAACCTCGCCGTGAGAGCCTTTTGTAAGCCGTTCAACGAGGTGGGCATCAAGACACACATGCTCGACCGTGGTCTGAACGCCCTGCGTATGTACCCCGTGCCCGACGATGTGCGCGCCCTGATGTATAAGGTGAAGCACGCCCAGGGTGTCGATATCACCCGTATCTTCTGCGGTCTGAACGACACGCGTAATATCATCCCCAGCATCAAATGGGCCAAGGAGGGTGGTATGACGCCGCAGGCTACGCTGTGTATCACCACCTCGCCCGTACATACCGTCGATTACTATGCCGCCATCGCCGACGAGGTGATTGCCGCCGGTGCCGAGGAGATCTGTCTGAAGGATATGGCCGGTATCGGACAGCCCGCCATGCTGGGTGCGCTGACGAAGGCCATCAAGACCAAGCATCCCGACATCATCATCCAGTATCACGGTCACTCAGGTCCCGGACTGTCGATGGCCTCTATCCTCGAAGTTTGCAATAATGGTGCCGACATCATCGATACCGCCATCGAGCCGCTCTCCTGGGGTAAGGTGCATCCGGATATCATCTCCGTGCAGTCGATGCTCAAGAACGAGGGCTTCGAGGTGGCAGAACTGAATATGAATGCCTATATGCAGGCCCGTACGCTCACACAGGAGTTCATCGACGACTGGCTGGGCTATTTCATCAATCCGGCCAACAAGCACATGTCGTCGCTGCTCTTAGGCTGCGGACTGCCTGGCGGTATGATGGGTTCGATGATGGCCGACCTCGGCGGTATCCAGACCATGATCAACAAACTGCGCGTCCAGAAGGGCGAGGCTGAGTTGACGATGGACGACATGCTGGTGAAACTCTTCAACGAGGTAGAGTACGTGTGGCCGCGCGTGGGCTATCCCCCACTGGTGACACCGTTCTCACAGTATGTGAAGAACATCGCCCTGATGAACCTGCTCACCATCGAACAAGGCAAGGGCCGTTTCGTGATGATGGACGATGCCATGTGGGGCATGATCCTCGGCAAGTCAGGAAAGATTCCCGGCACCATCGATCCGGTGCTCGTGGAACTGGCCCAGAAGCAGAACCGCCAGTTTACCGATGTCGATCCGCACACGTTGCTCGACAACGCCCTCGACGGTTTCCGCAAGGAGATGGACGAGAACGGCTGGGAGTACGGTCCCGACGACGAGGAACTCTTCGAACTGGGTATGCACCCCGAACAGTACCGTGCCTTTAAGAGCGGACAGGCCAAGAAGCAGTTCCTGGCCGACCTGCAGAAGGCGAAGGATGCCAAACTCGGTGGCGGCAAGAAGATTTCGCAGGAGGAGATCGATGCGTTGAAGCACGCGAAGGCCGATGCCGTGAAGAGTCCGTTGGACGGACAACTCGTGTGGAGTTTCGGTGGCGAGGGTGTACCCGCTGCCTGCATCGAGCCGTTCATCGGTCAGAAGTACAAGGAAGGTGATATCTTCTGCTACTTACAGACCAAGTGGGGCGAGATCGTCGAGATACCCGCTGCCCTCGGTGGTAAACTGGTGGATATCAGTGTGAAGCCCGGACAGAAAATCCGTCAGGGCGACACGATCGCATGGATTGAGCGCGAGGCATAATGGACTATCAGAGCATTATCGATAAATATTATCCGTCGGAGAATGAACTCCGACGGATATTGCTAATACACTCCCGTCAGGTGGCCGACCGCTGCTTGAAGATTGCCAAGGCTCATCCTGAGTTACGACTCGACGAGGAGTTTCTGGAGGAAGCCGCCATGTTACACGACATCGGCATCTTCCGCTGCGATGCGCCCAGTATCCAGTGCTTCGGTACGGAACCCTATATCCGTCACGGATTCATCGGCGGCCAGATCCTGCGCGAGGAAGGCTGGGAGCGTCATGCGCTGGTCTGCGAACGGCACACGGGCACCGGTCTGAGCCGTGAACAGATAGAGCGTCAGCAGTTGCCTTTGCCCCTGGACGGCCAATTCGAGCCCGAGGCCCTGGAGGAACAGGTGGTCTGCTATGCCGATAAGTTCTATTCGAAGACGCATCCCGAGCGCGAGCGCACCGTGGTCGAGGCTGCCCAAAGTCTGGAAAAGTTCGGTCAGGAGGGCGTTAACCGCTTCCTCGAATGGGCAACACGGTTTGAATAAGAAGTGAAAAGTGAGAAGTGAAAAGTTAAAAGTTAAAAGTGAATAGTTAAAAGAAAACAAGGCGCAGCAACTTTTCACTCCTCACTTTTCACTTTTCACTTCTTTTGTTGTACCTTTGCATCCGTGAAACAGAAATCGGTCACGCTTTCGATACTCTGCGCCATCATTCTGATGATGGCGTGTTCAACCTCTACACTGCCTCCGGGGAAGATGCCCAAGGTGGCGCAGTCGGGTAGGGTGGTGTCGTTGCCGGAGATCAAGACACCCGCGATAGCACCCGATTCCATGACACTCCCGGCACTGCTCGACAGCATCGGCGTGGCCAACGGGACCAACGAGGCCGACACCATCGATAGCAAGGCGGCAGAGGATTTGGTTGCTGAGGATGAAGTACCTCAGGACACCATCGTTCCCGCAGGCGCCGAGTCGGCCATCAAGATCAAGCGCGACACCACGACGATGGACTCCATCGAACTGGCCATCTACAAGCACAACAAGGCCATAGATGACTCGTTGGCACGCGACAGCATCAACAAGCACCGTAAGAACGGTATCGATGCACCCGTAGAGTACTCTGCCGACGACTCGCTGACCTACGATGCCGCCAACGCTACCGCCCATCTCTACGGTAACTCGAAAGTGAAATACACAAACATGGATCTGGCGAGTGAGAACATCCACATGAATCTCGACAGCAATGTGGTCTATGCCACCGGTAAGATGGACTCCACCACGCAGCAACTCACGGGCACGCCCGTCTTCAAGATGGGCAGCGACCAGTATGAGCAGACGGAGATGATGTTCAACTTCAAGACCAAGAAAGGTTTTATTACGGATGTCTATACGCAGCAGGAAGACGGTTACCTGACCAGTGAGCACTCCAAGCGCGGTGCCAACGGTGAGATGTACCTCGAACACGGTCGCTACACCACCTGCGACGATCCCCATCCCGACTTCTATATCGCCATGTCGCGGGCCAAGGTGCGCCCGGGTAAGGATGTGGTGTTCGGTCCGGCCTATCTGGTGGTGGCCGACGTGCCGCTGCCCCTGGCGATCCCCTATGGTTTCTTCCCCTTCACCAGAAGTTATTCCAGCGGTTTCATCATGCCGACCTACGGCGACGAGATGTCGCGCGGCTTCTACCTGCGCGATGGCGGCTACTATTTCGCCTTGGGCGACAAGATGGACCTGAAACTTCTGGGTGAGATCTATACTAAGGGCTCGTGGGGTCTCTCTGCCGCGTCGAACTACAGACGGCGCTATAAGTACAGTGGCTCGTTCTACTTCAACTTCCAGAATACCGTTACCGGTGAGAAGAACATGGATGACTACGAGAAACGGACCAGTTTCAAACTGCAGTGGCGCCACTCGCAGGATTCGAAGGCCAACCCCTTCAGTACGTTGACGGCCAGCGTGAACTACGCCTCGGAGAGTTTTGAGAAAAACAACCTCTCGTCGATGTACAACCCTCAGGCCATGACTCAGACCACGCGTACCTCGTCGGTCAACTGGAGCACGAGGTTCTCCAGTATTGGACTGTCGCTGAGCCTGCAGGCCGACGTGGCGCAGAACATGCGCGACTCGACCATCGAGATGACCCTGCCTAACATGAGCCTCTCGCTGACTCGCTTCTATCCCTTCAAGCGCAAGAAGGCCGCAGGCGAGGAACGCTGGTACGAGAAGATCAACATGAGCTATACGGGAACGTTCAACAACCGTATCAGGACCAAGGAGTCGCAACTTCTGCACTCCAGTTTCACCAAGGACTGGCAGAACTATATGCGCCATTCAATCCCCGTTCAGGCCAGTTTCACGGCCTTTGGTTATCTGAGCATCAATCCCTCGTTCAATTTTTCTGACCAGACATCGTTCATCAAGCAGTCGAAGCATTGGGATGAAGTCAACCAACAGGAGGTCACCGACACTATCACTGGCTTCTACAACGTCTATAACTGGGATCTGAGCATGTCGCTCTCCACGAAACTCTACGGTTACTGGATTCCCAGTCGCAAAATCTTCGGTGACAAGATCGACCGCATCCGTCATGTCATCACACCGAAGGTCAGTTTTTCTTACCACCCTGACTTCGGTGCCTCGCGCTATGGCTACTACGAGACCTACCAGAAGACCGATGCCAACGGCAATGTGTCGCTGGTCGAGTACTCGCCCTACAACATCGGTGGCGTGTCGGCTCCTTCGAAGGGTATGTCCGGCAGCATCCATGTCGATATCGGCAACAATCTTGAGATGAAGATCAAGAACAAAGACGACTCACTGAAAAAAGTCTCCCTCATTGACGAACTGGGGTTCTCGATGAGTTACAACATGGCGGCGAAGATCCGTCCGTGGAGTGACCTCAACACCCGTCTGCGTCTGAAACTCTCGAAACGCTATACCTTCAACCTCAATGCCGTCTTTGCCTCATATGTCTATGAGGCCGATAGCGTCGGTGCTACGCCGCGCGTCAGTGAGCATACCACCTACTGGGGACAGGGTAAGATCGGCCGTTTCCAGGGTATGTCTCAGAACCTCTCATATACCATTGACAACAATA
>Ga0310786_10012048_pt1 | contig 10734 bp, 8 predicted proteins | sample AusTroGonzalo_MG_FD_203881 | JGI IMG/M metagenome (GOLD analysis project Ga0310786, IMG submission 203881) | Bovine rumen microbial communities from tropical cattle in Woodstock, Queensland, Australia - Gonzalo_03 (v2) (version 2) | ecosystem: Host-associated > Mammals > Digestive system >...
GTCCAGCAGGTACGGTGTAGTCTGCTTCCCGTGGATACCGAGGCGCTCGCATTCCGCGATGGCGTCATCGATGTTTTTGTTGATATACCCGGGATCCATCGAGTATTCCTCCGGAATCGGATTGGTCACCAGCATCCCGCCCCGCAGCCCGCACTCCAGCTTCACCCGGAAGGCGTCGGCGATCTCTTTCGGCGTATCCAGCCGGTAGTCCACCTTGAATCCGGACGATCGGGTGTAGAAGGCCGGCAGTTCCTCCGTACCGTAGCCGATCACCGGGACGCCGTGCGTCTCCAGGTATTCAAGCGTCAGCCCCAGGTCCAGAATGCTCTTGGCGCCCGCGCAAACGACCAGCACCGGCGTCTGGCCCAGTTCCTCCAGGTCCGCCGAAATATCCATGGTCTTTTCCGCCCCGCGGTGCACGCCGCCGATTCCGCCGGTCGCGAATACCCGGATCCCGGCCAGCGCCGCGCCGATCATCGTCGTGGTCACGGTCGTCGCCCCGTCTTCTCCGCGCATCAGCAGCACCGGCAGATCCCGCCGGCTGGCCTTGGTCACGGCAAGCCCTTTCCTGCCCAGATATTCAATCTGTTCCGCGGAGCATCCCACCGTGATTTTTCCCTGAATGATGGCGATCGTGGCCGGAACGGCGCCGTTTTCCCGGATGATTTTCTCCACGCTCAGCGCGGTCTCCACATTCTGGGGATAGGGCATTCCGTGCGAAATAATCGTGGACTCCAGTGCCACCACCGGCTTCCCCGCCTCCAGCGCTTTCTGTACCTCCCCGGATACAGCCAGATACTTTTGCAGATTATTCATTGCTTTTGACTCCTTCATCATTTTTCTTTGGTCATCAGCGCCGGGCAGCGGCCGAACCGCGCGCCCGGGAAATTCCTTTATATTTTTCCGCTTACCTTGAAATCGATGACCTCCCGGCTCATTCTCGGATTCACCGCCGCCTGGTCCTCTGCGCAGACAGCCGACGCCGCCAGCGCCCTTCTTGCCGCCTCCAGGGTGCTCAGCCCGCTGAGGAATGCGTCTGCGGCAGCCGCCACAAAGGCGTCCCCGCACCCGGTCGTATTCACGACGATCCCCGGAAAGCAGGGAATCACCTCGCCGCCTTCCCGCACGTCATCCGCCCAGACGCCGCGCCCGCCGAGGGATATATAGACCCTTCTGACACCCATCCGGTGCAGGGCATCCGATGCCCGTCCGAGATCCCCGTCTCCGCGAATTTCGAGGCCGGTCAGCAGTTCCGCTTCCGGAACGTTGGGTTTGATCAGCGTAAGTTTCGGAAGCAGCGGTCTGAGCCGCTCCGCCTTGGCGCAGGAAACCGGGTCCGCCGCCATCGGGATGGTGATCTTCTGTGCAAGCCAGCTCAGTGTTTCCGCCGGCAGGTTCGCGTCAACGACCGCCATCGCGCCTTTGTTCAGCACCGGAAGCAGCGGCTCCAGCCGCGTCGGTGTCAGCAACTCATAGATGCTCATGTCCGCAATGGCCGCGTGAACGTCGCCGTTCGTTTCGTTCACGCAGAGATAGGTGGATGTCCGCGCCAGAGGATCCGTGAAGGAAAACTGAAGGTCGATCCCCGCGTTCCGGCACTGTTCCCGGATGATCCCCCCGTATGCGTCCTCTCCCGTGATCGTGATCAGGGAAACCTTTCGGCCCATCAGCTGCAGGTTCTCCGCGATGTTCCGCCCGACGCCGCCCGGGGACAGCGTAACCCTGCCCGGGTTCGAATCGCCGGTCCGGAGTTCCGCGGCCGGCGTGCCTGTGATATCCATGTTCACCGCACCGATCACATACACAGGCCCTTCGGTGCGCAGCATCGTCCCGCGGTCAAAAACCGGCCTGCTCCGATAGTTCGGCCCGGCAGATGTATATAGGCTCATTCCATGCTCCTGTTCCTTAAAAACAATTTATGATACAGACAGCCGGGCACAAAGCCCGGCTGTCCCGCCGATCATTTCAGCATGGATTTCTCCCAGCAGTCATAGGGCTTGAGCCCCAGCAGTTCCACCACCGTAGGAGCCACGTTTGCCAGTCCGAAGGGGCTCTCCGTATCCATTTCGTGGCGCTCATCCGGGTCATGGATGATAAACGGCACCGGCCGCAGGCTGTGGGCCGTCCGGACAGAAATCTCGCCCTTCTTGTTTTTCTCCAGCATCTGGTCGCTGTTGCCGTGGTCCGCGGTCACAATCAGGATGCACCCGTGTTCGTCACAGGCCTTGCGGATCCTGGTCAGGCAAAGGTCGACCGTTTCTACCGCGATCTCCGTGGCATACAGGTTGCCCGTATGGCCGACCATGTCGCCGTTGGGGAAGTTGCACCGGATGAACCCGTACTTGCCGCTCTCGATCGCCGCGATCACCAGGTCGGCGATCTCCGTCCCTTTCATCCAGGGGCATTCGTCGAAGGAGCGCACGTCGGAGGGTACTTCCTGCCATGTTTCCAGCTCTTCGCTGAATTTCTCACTCCGGTTCCCGTTCCAGAAATAGGTCACATGCCCGTATTTCTGCGTCTCGGAGCAGGCGTACTCGTTGATCCCGTTCTCCACCAGCAGCTCCGTCAGCGTATGGCGGATTTCCGGCGGGTTCACCAGGTAGCTCCGCGGGATGCACAGGTCGCCGTCGTACTGCAGCATGCCGGCATACAGCACCTTCGGCATCGGGCCGCGGTCGAAGTGGCTGAAGCTCCCGTCGCCGTCGAAGGCCATCGACAGTTCCAGCGCACGGTCGCCGCGGAAGTTGAACAGGATCACGCTGTCCCCGTCCTTCATCGGGCCCACGGGCGCGCCGTTCTCCGCGATGACGAATCCGGGCAGGTCCTGATCGATGACGCCGGGCTGTTCGCTGCGGTAGGTTTCGATTGCTTCCCTCGCGGAAGCGAAGCTGCGGCCCCGGCCGTATACATGGATATTCCATCCCTTTTCCACCATGCCCCAGTTGGCCTGATAGCGGTCCATGGTGATCTGCATACGCCCGCCGCCGGAAGCGATCCGGCCGTCAAAGGTCCCGTCGTTCAGCTCCGCAAGGGTCTTCTCCAACATGTCCACATAATCCAGCGCGGAAGTAGCGGGCACGTCGCGGCCGTCCAGCAGGATATGCACCCGGCATTTTGCAATGCCTTCCTTCTTGGCTTCCTTCAGCATCGCCAGCAGGTGGCTGATGTTGCTGTGCACGTTGCCGTCGCTCAGCAGGCCGATGAAATGCATCGCGCCGCCGGAGGCCTTCACGCCGGCCGCCAGCTTCTGCCAGGTTTCGGACGCGTAGATTTTCCCGCTCTCGATGGATTCGTTCACCAGCTTCGCGCCCTGGGAGTAGATCTGTCCGCAGCCAAGCGCGTTGTGGCCGACTTCGCTGTTGCCCATGTCGTCGTCCGTGGGCAGGCCGACCGCCGTGCCGTGCGCCTTGATGATCCGGAAAGGATCGTGAGCCTTCAGGTCGTCCAGCGTCGGCGTCGTCGCCTTCATGACCATGTTTCCGAGTTCCTCTTTCGATTCGCCCACGCCGTCCATGACTACCAGCACAACAGGTTTTTTCATACCGGGTATTCCTCCTGTTTTCCAATCTTTTCATTCCTGCGAAGTCTCCTCCGCGGAAGGATAATCTAACCTTATAAACTCTACAGGAAACTGCCCCAAATGTCAACAAACAGAACCGGATTGAAATCATCCACGACTGCCCTCCTGCCGGCTCCGCGGTGAAGGCAGAGCGGCCGGATTCGGAACTCATCACTGCACTTGTTATATCCATATGAATCATCTGTATGATATAATAGTTTTGGGGATCATCCTTACTGCCGATACACTGTCGGCAATCGGATTTGGGAGGATTGTATCATGGTTTTTCGGGAGACTGAATTCAAATTGAAAGACGGACGAAGCGCGCTGCTCCGCAGTCCCTGCGAAGATGACGCAGAAGAGATGCTTCAATTCATCATCAAAGCATCCGGAGAAACGGACTTTCTGATGAAATTTCCTGAGGAGTTTGCCTCATTCACCCTTGAGCAGGAAAAGGAATTTCTTCGTGAACACTATTGCAGTCAGAACGGAATGATGATTGCCTGCCTTATCAACGGAAAGATTGCCGGGAATTGTCAGATTTCTTTTCGGACCGGACTGAAAGACCGTCACAGGGCTTCCGTTGCCATCGCGCTGCTGCAGGAATACTGGAACCTCGGAATCGGAACAAGAATGTTTGAGGAGATGTTCCGTTTAGCCGCGGAACGGGAAGGCGTCCGTCAGATCGAACTTGATTTCATCGAAGGGAACACCCGGGCAAGATATCTGTATGAGAAAATGGGGTTTCGCATCACAGGCGTAAAGCCTGATGCGATCAGGATGAAAGACGGCAAATTTGTGAATGAATACATGATGGTAAAACGCCTGTAACACCGGCATCCTGTTTGCCGGATTTTCTGTTGATGCGAACCGTTTCTTTGAAGCCGGGTCGCGCATCCGGCCGCTGGAAATCCATTCCGCGCCGGTGCATCTTGGCGTTGTGCTGAGAAAAAAACTGGTATACAATAGGTGTACAGAATGCACGGAAGGAGTACCTGATCATGATCATTGACGAAAGGATTTTCAGCAAGCTTACCGATAAACAGAAGGCAGCGGTGGAAGCCGCGCAGTCACCGGAAGAGCTTCTTGCTGTCGCGAAGGAGACAGGATACAGCCTGTCTCCGGAACAGCTGAAAGCAATTGACGGCGATTCCTGGTGCAGCGATCATTGCTCGGCATACTGTCCGACTTTTTGCAAAGAAGACTCCGGCTGTAAAGAACATAACCGGTTTGGCACCTGTTCCGACTTATGTCTCATGGACAGGTCTTAGTTCATATATCAGATCATCATCGCTAAGGCTCAGGCCGGCTGACGCCATGGGCCCGTGAGAAACGTGCGTCGCCGGGCGAACTGAAAAACGGTGCGCAGGGTTACATTCCCTGTCGCACCGTTTCTTTTTCTCTTTGAGATAAACCGGTTATTTCGTTAAGTCCGGATAACGATTCAGGCCGTTATCCGATCAATGATCCAACCGGAAAGAGTCGTTATTTAAGGTATTCGAACGCGCTCTGCGCCGCAATGCGGCCGAAGATCACGATATCCGCCACCGCGTTGCCGCCCAGCCGGTTTCCGCCGTGCACGCCGCCGGTGACTTCGCCCGCGGCGAAGAGGCCCGGAATCGGCTGCCCTTCGGTGTTGATAACCTCCGCCTTCGTGTTGATCTTGATGCCGCCCATGGTGTGATGGATCCCGGGAGCGATCTTGATCGCGTAATACGGCGGGGTGGTCAGGTCAGCGTTCATGCCGGTCGTCCGTCCGAATTCCGGATCCCGCTGATTCTTCACGCACTCGTTCCACTCGCTGAGCGTCTTTGCCAGCGTAGCGGGATCGATCTCCAGCTGCTCCGCCAGGCCCTCGATCGTTTCAGCCTCTTTCGTCAGGCCCGCCTTCACATACTTCTCGATCGCCTTCAGGTGATCCCTCAGGTTCTGGTCGAAGATGATATACGCGTATTGCCCTTCCTGCGCCAGCTCGGCCGCGGAAACCGCGTCCCGGGTCAGCAGCTCGTTGGTGAAACGGACGCCGCCCTGGTTCACCAGGATCGCGCCGTCGCCGCGGACGGATTCGGTAATCAGCATGGAGGTAGTCTGTTCTACGGTCGGATGCAGCTGGATCTGCTCGATATCGACCAGGGCCGCGCCGAGCGCCTGCGCCATAACGATGCCGTCGCCGGTCGCGCCAGGCGCGTTGGTGGTCACGGTACCCTTCAGGTCGGGCCGGTACTGGGTGTACATTTCCTCATTGGCGCCGAAACCGCCGCTCGCCAGGATGACCGCCTTGCAGTTGAAGGTGTAGTTCGCGTCAGGGCTCTCGGCCTTCACGCCGCAGATCTTCCCTTCCGCGTCTACCAGCAGTTCCGTGGCCGCGGTGTTGTACAGGATGCTGACGCCCAGCTCTTCCAGCTTGCTCTGGAAGTGGTCCACCAGGAAGCCGCCGACACCGGAACCATCTTCCGGGGCGTGAATCCGGTTCACGGACGCGCCGCCCGAGAAGGAGATCTTCGGCAACGCAGCGCCGATGGTGTCCAGCCAGTCAATGGCGTCGGAGGAGCTGTTAGCCAGTTCGGCCACGAGTTCCGGATCGTTCAGCGCGTGTCCGCCCTTCATCGTATCGGCCGCGAACAGGGCTTTGGAATCCACAATCCCCTGCTCCTTCTGGTAATGGGTCTCAGCCGCGTTCATGCCGCCGGTCGCCTTCGTCGTGTTGCCGCCGGCATAGGGCATTTTCTCCAGCAGGACGAAGTTCTTCCCTTCCTGCTGTGCCATGATGGCCGCGGTCATGCCGGCGCCGCCCGCGCCGATGATCACGATCTCGGTATCAACCGTCTTGTCTTCCTTTTCCTTCGCGCCCGCGCCGGTATCCCGCCGCTGCGCGTCCAGCACCGCGATGTCCGCCCCGGCGGCCTCGAGGGCTTCGATGGCCGCGGCGATGATCGCGTTGCTCGTCACGGTGGCGCCGCTCAGGGCGTCCACGTTCGGGGTCTGCGCGTTCAGGATGGATTCGGCCAGCGTGCCGGCGGCCATGCCGCCCAGCTCCGGCGTCTCGCCGGTAGCGTCGATCAGCACGGAGACAATCTCATTGTCAGTCACCGTGATCTGAACCTTCACCGGCACGAAAATGCCCTGCGCTTCCGCAGAATACGTTCCGGGGGTAAACAGTTTCTCCACCGGAGCCGGTTCGGCGCAGGCCGCTGCTCCGAGGAGCATCATCAGGGAGAGTAGCAGACAGATCAGTTTTTTCATGCAAGGCCTCCTGTTCATTTGTCCGGTCGTAAAGAACGTTCCTTCTGGCTCTGATTATACCGGATAATCCGGCGTTCCGCAATGGGAAAAAAAGCCCCGTCAGATTTTCTTCAGAAAATCCGCCAGCAGATTGCCCGCCATCCGGTTCCATTCGGCGTTCGGGTGTGCCCGGGCGCCGAAATCCTTCTCTTCATAGTCCGGCAGGGCGAAAGTGAACAGGTCCTTCATGCCTTCTCCCTGCAGGCGGCGAACCGCCTCATCCGCCAGTTCCGGATGGAATTCCGTACCGGGTTTGATCCAGACGATCTTCGCATCCGGGTTGTCCTTCCGCACCTTCCGGATCAGGTTCACGCAGCCCTGCAGCACCGTTTCCCGATCCCGGTCGAAATTCTCCCCTCCGCCGACGCCGCCCAGATCGTTGGTCAGCAGGCGAATGCAGACGATGTCCGCCGGCCGGGCGGCAAAGTTCCACGGTTTCCCGCAGCCCCGCGCTTCCGCCGCCGGCCCGCGCAGCACCCCCACCGTGGCTTCATATCCGTCCGTCATGTTGTTTTTCGGGTCATGCTGCCAGTCCCAGCATACGCCCCATCCGCTCTGGGAGAGAATGCTCCGCTCCGCGTTCAGCGCCTCGCAGGCGTACCAGGAATAGTTCCCCCGGGCGGTAAACCAGGGCGTTACCCACTCTTCGTTGTTCCGGGCGGCCAGGGCGCCTTCCCCGCTGGTCAGGCTGTCGCCGATGAACTCGATCCGCAGATCCCGCCCGGGCAGTTCCTCCAGCTCTCCGTTCAGGCGAAGAGTTCTCAGCAGCACCGTTGCTTCCGGACTGTCCGGCATGCACTGGGTTTCCTTCATCAGGGTCACCGTCCGCACCTTGTCCGCTTCCATGCCCAGCAGCAGCGGATAGAATCGGATCCCCGGTTCCACCGGAAAGCGTGCCACCGGACAGCCGTCCGCAAGGACGATCATCCACATCACGGGCCGGAATGCCGGCGCCTCCAGTTCCGCCCACAGGTCCGACCCGCGGAACCGGCACTCAAAGCCGCTCCCGGTCCAGTCCAGAGCCAGCGGATCCTGCTCCGGATCCATCCGACCGATCAGCCGGATATTTGGTTCGAAAGCCGTAATCTTTATGGTTGTATAACTCATAAACTCCTCCTGATCCCCGTCTGAATCCATAACCCGCGCCACGAATCACCGGCCGCTGTCACTGAACCGCCGACGGCGTCTGAGCTAAGCGTAGCTGTGGATCCCCGGCAGGAACGTATTCACCCCGATATAGGTAAAGATCACACAGATGAAGCCGATTACCGCGAACCAGGCGGCGGCCTTTCCCTTCCAGCCCCTGCGCAGCCGCAGGTGCAGATAGATCGCGTAGATAATCCAGGTTACCAGGGACCAGGTTTCCTTCGGGTCCCAGGACCAGTAGCTGCCCCAGGCCTGTTCCGCCCAGATGGCCCCCGTCAGGATCGTCAGCGTAAGGAACAGCATCCCCAGGGAAACGCTCCGGTAACTGATCATGTCCAGTTTCTCCGGCTGCGGAACATGCTGGCCCCAGAATCCGTCCTCCCTCATTCTGTCCCGGAACAGGAAAATGAGGGACAGCACGAAGGCCACCCCGAAGGCGCCGTAGCCGATAATCGCCGTAGAGACGTGAAAGGCCAGCCAGCTGGACCGCAGGGAAGGCATCAGTTCCCGAACCTCCCTGCTCTGCATGGACGCGTAGCCGATCATCAGCAGGATCAGCGGGGTCGCGAAGGCACCCAGCACCGGAAACTTATATTTCCGGATGAAAATCAGGCTCACCAGGCAAAGTGCCCAGGCAAAGCTGACCGCGAATTCATACTGGTTGGTCATCGGCCAGCGCTTCGCCCCGAGGCCGCGCAGCACCAGCACCGCCGTATGCAGCACGAGGATTGCCGTCTGCAGAATCAGCGCCGCCTTCGCGATTTTCTCTTTTTTCAGGATCACAAAAGCAAAGTTCAGGATCGTCGCGGCAAAATAGCCGATCAGCACAATCGTGAATAATACGTTCTCCGCTTGAAGCATGTTCATTCTCCCGTTAGTTCAAATCCGCTGTCCTTTGCGGCTTTTTCAAAGTTCTCCCGGAACAGGATGCCGCCCTTGACGCTTTGGGCATACACGCGCCATCTCCCGTCTTCTTCCTGCACGGCGCAAACCGCTGCCGGCCGCAGGTAAAAGGCCAGCACCAGTCCCATCAGCGTGATCACTCCGCCGATGAGCACCAGCCAGGTAAAGTGATCCCGTTTCACGGCCAGCAGCGTGTAGTTCCGAGGATTCTCAAAGGTCACTGCATATTCGTCGATCGTCAGTTTCTCGCTGCCTTCCAGCACGTTCATGCCCAGCAGCTGCTTCAGGTAGTATACCTGATAAAGGTACGCCGGGTTCCTCGGCAGCATGGACTGTGTGGAAGGGCCGCTGCCTTCGATCATAATGTAGTCCGGATAAAAAGCCTGGAAATAGATCACCAGTTCCGTCTTGTCCTTCACCGGCAGGAAATCCCCCGCGCAAAGCGCTTCCGTCTGAAGCGGCTCGCCGTCCTTCGTGATCCGGACATCCGCGCCCCAGCCGTATGAATTCTGGAAAAACTTGTATCCGTACAGCGTCGCCGGGGCGTTCACGCTGACTGTTCCGTTTTCCGTCGTGTCCGCCGCCGGATCTGTCACTGTCAGGTCCGCGGTGAACTGCTCCGCCGATCCGTCCTCCCGCAGTTCCGCCCGGAAGTCATTCACTGTCACCTGCAGCCCGGTATCCCCCAGCGGTTTCGTCTGCCCCGGCAACGCGTAGAGCGTGAACTGCTGTCCGGTCATCTGTCCCAGGGCAAACCCGAGGATCAGCAGCAGGATGCCCAGGTGGCAGACCCAGGCGCCCCAGAGTCCTGCCCGATGCCGCGCGGAAAAGAGCGCTTTCCGTCCTTCGGGTGTAGTTGTTTCTTTCGCCTCCGGCATGCCCAGCGCCTTAAAAAGTTTTCCGGGGTCTCCGCCGTGGGCTTCCGCCTCTCCTCCGCGGGATGCAAACCACCTCTGTGCATCGGAAAAAGCCTTGCTGCGCCTCAGCAGCGAAGGCAGACGGATCAGGTTGCAGCACAGCAGGTTCAGGCAGAGCACGGCGCTCAGCCCGATAAACCACCAACTGTGGAAAGCGTCGTCCAGCCGCAGGGCCAGGATCAGTCCCGCTGTTCGCTCCCCGTACTGCGCGGCATAGGCTTCATAACTCAGCCCCTGCGTGATGGTCGAGCTGACAGCGCAGATCGCCGCCAGCAGGACCAGCAGTCCGATTGCGAAGGGCATGGAGGAAAGGAATCGACCGATTTTCTTCATCAGGTTCTGTCCCATATACAAGGGAGACCGCGGGGTTGCTGTCGCGTTCCGCGGTCTCCGTGATATTCGTGTACGTTGTGAATTACTTTCCGGGAACGGCGGCCTTCTCCAGGATCTCCTCGACGGCATCCTGCACCGACTGTGCCGAGAACTTCAGCGTCGCGCCGGTGATTGCGTCCGGGGCAGCGCTGCCGCTTTCCAGTATCGCCTTCGCCCACTCATCGCGAATCTCGTCCGTCAGCAGGTCCTGCTCACCCGTGGAAAGGATCTTTACGGCTGTCAGTTTTCCGTCCTTTGTTGTCACGATCACGGTCACTTTGCTGAAGTCGTTTTCCCGGTCCGCCCGGTATCCGGCATAGGCCGGCGGGGTCCTGGGTTCTTCGGACGCCGCTTCAGGTTTTTCCTCGGCCGCGGGTTCCTCCGTCGGTTCCGCCGTAGGTTCCTCTGTGGGCTCCGCTGTCGGTTCCTCCGTGGGTTCTGCCGTAGGTTCTTCTGTCGGCTCCGCTGTCGGTTCCTCTGTGGGTTCTGCCGTCGGTTCCTCCGTAGGCTCTGCCGTCGGCTCCTCCGTCGGCTCCGCTGTCGGCTCCGCTGTCG
>Ga0310786_10012049_pt1 | contig 10734 bp, 8 predicted proteins | sample AusTroGonzalo_MG_FD_203881 | JGI IMG/M metagenome (GOLD analysis project Ga0310786, IMG submission 203881) | Bovine rumen microbial communities from tropical cattle in Woodstock, Queensland, Australia - Gonzalo_03 (v2) (version 2) | ecosystem: Host-associated > Mammals > Digestive system >...
CATCGCCACGCAGCAGAGCGGCTTCACGATGACCTGCCAGATGCGTTCGTGGCTGCCCGACGATGTTGGCGGTGTGGTATGGTTCAACTGCGACGATGCCGACATGGTGGCCTACGTGCCGCTCTACTGCTGCATCACGCAGGTGCCCGACTGTTTCCGTCCGGAAAACAACCCGCGCACGGAGTTCTTGTTCGAGTCGGCCTTCTGGATGAACAACTGGGTGGCCAATATGATCTATCCGCGCTACTCGATGATGATCGGTGACCTGCGAAAGGCGCAGCACGAGCTGGAAGACTACTATTTCGCCGACCAAGACAGCGTGCTCAAGGCGATTGAGAAGATGACTCCCACCGACCGCCGCGACTACCTCAACAAGAAGAGCATCGCCTACGCCGACAAGATGATGAAGCGTTGGGATAAGTTAGCCAAATACTTGATTGTCAAATATAACGACCAGGTGGTGAAAAAGCTGGACAAGAACGGTGAATTCCAGCGTTGGGGCTACGAAACTCCAGGCTATGACATCCAGTTCATCAATTCTATCGGTGTTGCCACAGGGGATAGGTATCGGTTGAAAGAGGTGATTGAGCGGAGAGAACGGTAACTCGTCGTTATAGAGACGCGATGAATCGCGTCTCTACAGAATCGGAAAATGTGTATTTTTGCCTGATTATTAAAAATAGATTATGAGAAGATTCTTTTTGGCTTTGGTATTGGCATTTGTGTGCGTGATGCCCGTGTTGGCACAGAAGGACACCACCGTGGTGATTTCTTTCAACATCCGCTATAATAACCCTAATGACGGCGACAATATTTGGGACAACCGCAAGGCCAGTGTTGTCAATATGGTGAAAACCGAGCATCCCGATTTCCTCTGCGTTCAAGAGGCTTATTTCACGCAACTCAGCGATATGCTTGAGAATCTGCCCGATTACAATTATATCGGGTTAGGACGCGATGATGGTGCGCACGGGGGCGAACATATGGCCATCCTTTACCGTAAGGATCGTTACAAAGTGGTGGAGCACGGTGATTTCTGGCTCAGCGAGACGCCGTTTGTCTGCTCCAGAGGCTGGGATGCCGCCTGTCACCGCATCGTGACATGGGGTTATTTCCTCGATCTGAAGACAGGAAAGCCTCTGTACTGTTTTAACACGCATTTGGACCATGTGGGCGAGGTGGCGCGCCGTGAATCGGTGAAACTCATCACCGGTCGCATGAAGGAAATCGTGCTCGACAAACGGGCGCCGATATTTCTTACCGGCGACTTCAACTCCGACATCAACAGCGACATTTTCGACCCGCTGAAGAAAGTGTTGAATCAGGCCCGAAAGGACGCGCCTGTCACCGACAGCAAGGGCACCTTCAACGGCTGGGGTTCCGCACCGAACAATATCGTGATTGACCATATCTTCTATAAGAAAGCCAAACCGATGATTTTCAAGACTTTGAATGAAGACAAATATGGACGTACGATGATTTCGGATCACTATCCCATCAAAGGCGTATTTGTATTTTAAAGGTTAGAAATCAAAAAGGATAGAGCTTCGATCCATACCTATAGACATAGTGGAATTTCCATGTCCCTGTATATCCGAAAATTATGTATTTTCGCGGCCAATTTCAAATAGCGGGTATTTAGTCTCGCTATCTTTTTTAATGTATTGATTATTAATAGAATAGAAATGGCTTTTATCAAAACAGACAACATCAAAGGAGACATATTTGGCGGCATTACCGCGGGAATCGTGGCATTGCCGCTCGCATTGGCATTCGGTATCCAGGCGTTCGGGGGTATCGACGACCCCGCCGCCAGTTCCATGGGCGCGCTTGCAGGCTTGATCGGCGCGACATTTCTCGGCTTCTTTGCCTCCCTGTTTGGCGGTACCCACTCACAGATCAGTGGTCCCACCGGCCCCATGACTGTCATCACGGCCTCGCTGCTCAGCGGTGTTTGGGCGGCGCAGCACTCCATGAGCGCGGTGCTTATCAGCATGTCGCTTGCTGGACTTTTCTGCGGTATCTTCCAAATTCTCTTCGGTGTACTGAAGATTGGCAAGTATGTACGTTACATCCCATATCCGGTGCTTTCCGGTTTCATGAGCGGTATCGGTGTCATCATCATCATTCAACAGCTCTATCCGTTGATTGGCTGTAAATCACCTGTTTTGGTGGTTGATATGATTACTCAATTCCCTGAACGCGTGGCTGGTGGCATCTCTTTGGTCGCCTTGTTATTAGGTCTCGGTACCATCGCCATTATCTATCTTTTCCCATTGATAACCAAAAAGATACCTTCCACTTTGGTGGCTTTGTTGGTGATGACCATCGTCTCGCTTTTCCTCAATATGGACGAAAAGTTGCTCATCGGTCAGATTCCCGCTGGATTCCCGATGCCGGTTTTCGCGAAAGAGGGTTTGAGTCTGGCCGGTCTTGACTGGGGTGCGGTACTGAAAGCCTCCATCATTCCGGGACTGACGCTTGCCGGTTTGGGCAGTATCGACACGCTGCTGACATCAGTGGTGGCCGACAATATCACCAAAACGCAGCATAACAGCAACCGCGAGTTGATAGGGCAGGGTATCGGCAACATGATTAGCGGTATGTTCTGCGGTATCAGCGGCGCTGGCGCAACCATGCGTACTGTGGTGAACGTGAAGAGCGGCGGTCGCACACAGATCAGCGGCATGGTACACTCTTTGCTGTTGCTCGCCGTACTGCTCGGTTTAGGCAGCTTGGTACGTTTCGTCCCGCTGTCCGTTTTGGCCGGCATCCTGATTACCGTCGGTTGGGGAATCATTGATTTCAAGGGATTTAAGGATCTTCTCAAGATTCCGCGTGCCGATGCCGTGGTGCTCGTCATTGTCTTCCTGCTCACCGTTTTTGTGGACTTGCTTACTGCCGTTGGTATCGGCATGGTGATTGCCTGTGTGCTCTTCATGAAACGTGCCAGTGACCTCGTGGAAGGTGGCTACAGCTCCTCGGAGATGACCAACTTCGACAAGGAAAGTCCGTGGCAAGATGAGGGTGGCATGCCTGACAAAGTGCAGCATAAGATTTATATTCAGCGTCTTAACGGACCGATTTTCTTTGGCACTATCACCAAGTTCCAACATGTGATGAACGATGTGCCCGAGGATGCCAAGGTGGTCATTATCCGGATGCGACTCGTCAGTTTCATGGACCAGTCGGGATTGTACGCTATGGAGACCGCCATCAAGGAGTTGCAGGCACGCGGTGTGCTGGTGCTCATGACCATCATTCAACCACAACCTCTCTATATGCTTAAGACTATGAACGTTATCCCGTTGATCGTCCCAGAAGAGCATACCTTTACAACCTTTGAAGATTGTACCGAATATCTGAAGGAGAGGTTTGAGAATTCATAATTCACAATTAAGAATGGGGAACGGTATGTACCACCCCAATAATTAGGAATTGTGAATTATAAAAGGATTGATTAAACTTTGGCGTGTGTGGGGTGTCTAAAAAAGACTCAGAAGCAAAAGAAACAAATTAAACAATATTAAGATATGAAAAGACTGATTTTATTGGCTTTAGTGAGCCTGATTACTCTGGGCGTGAGTGCTCAGCAAACGAAAGCGGCCTCCAAAGGTGAGCAGACCGTGACGATTCAAACCAATGGCGTTTGTCAGAAGTGTGCAGACAAATTCAAAGAAAATGTGCCTTATTTCAAAGGTGTGAAGTCTTACACATACGACATGAAAACGTCGAAATTGACCATCAATTACGATTCCAAGAAGACAAATCCCGATCAATTGCGTCAGGAAATCAGCAAACTCGGTTATAATGCCGATAACGTGAAGGCCGATGCAGCGGCTCGCGCCAAGTTGCCGGCTTGCTGTCGCGTTGAGAAAAGCGGTTGCGGTGGATGCGGTCATCATGGAAACGGTCAAGGATGCGGCAATCATCAGGACGGTGCAAAATCCTGCGGCAATCATTCTGGACAAAAAAGTTGTGCCGGACACCAAGAAGGTCAGAAATGTTCCGGTCATCAGGAAACTAAGAAATGTGACAGTCACAAGGAAGGCCAGAAATGTGCTGGTCATCAAGAAGGTCAGAAATGTGCCGGTCATCAGGACGGCCAAAAATGCGCTGGTCATCAGGATGGTCAGAAATGTGCTGGTCACAAGGAAGGTGAGAAATCTTGCAGTGGTCAACACAAGGATTGTTCAAAGTCCTGCGGTAACCACAACGCTCCTGCACAGAAATAAGCTATCGTTCGCTTGATAACGATAAAGCATGAAGTCGAAAGATTTCATGCTTTTTTATTTTCCAATGCAGAATTTTCCGAAAATGTTGTTGAGGATGTCATCGGAGGAGACGGTGCCGGTGAGCTCGCCCAAATGGTGGAGCGCCACGCGTACGTCTTCGGCCACGAGGTCGGTGGGCATTTGTTGCAGCAGACCGTTTTCAGTGCGATCGATGGAAACGCGGATGTCGTTCAGTAAAGACTGATGGCGGGCGTTGGTCAGCAGCGCAGCATCGTGTATGTCGTGCTCTTCCACATAGCTTTCAATCTGTTTCAATACGGCCTCAATGTTCTCCCTTTTTTTGGCAGAAATGAAAATCGCCCGCTCGTTTTGTGCCGTTGATTCCGAAACAAGGTCTGTCTTGTTGCCGATGAGGATAAACTTCTTGTTGTCTAATTCGGTGGATTTGGCTAACATGGCGATTTCGGAGTCGATGTCTTCGGCTGATTTTCGAGCATCGAAGACCCAGAGGATGACAGCTGCTTTGCGGATGGTTTCCAGAGAACGCTCGATACCCAGTTGTTCGATGGCGTCGCCGGATTCGCGGATGCCGGCCGTGTCGATGAAGCGAAAGAGCGTTCCATGAAGCAGGAAGGTGTCCTCAATCGTGTCGCGGGTGGTGCCGGGAATGTCGGACACAATGGCACGCTCCCGTTGAAGTAGCGCGTTAAGAAGGGTTGACTTTCCTACGTTCGGCTCACCTACAATGGCTACGGGGATGCCGTTTTTCAACATCGTTCCCCATTGGTAACTTTGGAGCAGCTTGTCCACTTCCGTCTTGATTTGCCCAAGCAAGTCGAGCAGAGCGGTGCGGTCGGCGAATTCCACCTCTTCTTCGCTGAAATCCAGTTCCAGTTCCAGCAGAGATGCCAATTGGAGCAATTCGTTACGCAAATTGGCCATCTTGTTGGAGAGATCGCCTTGTAATTGACTCATGGCGGCGAGATGTGCCCGCTCCGATTGCGCTTCTATCAGATCCGCGATGGCCTCAGCCTGCGGTAAATCTAATTTCCCGTTCAGGAAAGCGCGTTGGGTGAACTCGCCGGGCTCTGCCATTCGGCAACCGTTGGCCAGTAGCAATTCAAGGATGCGATGCTGAATGTATAAGGAACCGTGGCAGCTGATTTCCACCACGTCCTCACCTGTAAATGAGTGCGGTGCGACGAACTTTGTCACCACGGCCTGATCTAAAATTTCAGGCTTTGCGGAATTGTCGGTTACATTATTATATATGGTGGCGAATTTCGCGCGGTTGGCCTCCAATTCGGCGAATCCGGATTTAGGGGAGAATAACGTGTTGGCAATGCTGAACGCCTCAGAACCGGAGATTCTGACCATTGCCGTGGCCCCAAGACCGGCGGGGGTTGCAATTGCGCAGATGGTATTCATATTCACGATGGAGGTAACTGCTAACTACTAACTGCTAATTAAAGTAAAGAAATGTCTCCCTTCCCCTCGCGGATGACCTCGATTCCGCCGCTTGTGCAATCCACCACGGTGGAGGGCGTGTTGTCGCCGTAGCCGCCATCAATGACGATGTCAACCAGATTGCCGTAACGTTCGTAGATAAGTTCGGGATCGGTGGTGTACTCGATCACCTCGTCGTCGTCCTTCACGGAGGTGGAGAGGATGGGATGGCCGAGCTGGCGCACGATTTCGCGTATGATGTTGTTGTCGGGAATGCGGACGCCAATGGTCTTCTTGTGGCTCTGCAGCAGTTTCGGCACGCTGTTGTTGGCCTCCAGAATGAAGGTGTAAGGCCCGGGCAGCACGCGCTTCATCGTCTTGAACACGCTGTTGTCCAGTGGTTTGGTGTAGTCCGACAGGTTGCTCAGATCGTGACAGATGAACGTGAGCGCGTCCTTTTTCTTTTTCTCCCCGATGATGGAAATGACCCTTTCAATGCTCTTCTGTTTGAAGATGTCGCAGCCGATACCGTAAATGGTGTCAGTCGGATAGATGACAGTACCGCCGTCCTGCAGACACTCCACAACGGTGTTTACCGCCTTCGGATTCGGGTTCTCGGGATATATTTTCAACAACATAATCTTAGTTTCAAGTTTCAGGTTTCAAGTCACACGTTACACGTCTAAAAACAAAGAAGGGTAAGCTACTCATATCGCATCGCTACAACCTTAATGCCCTTGCTACATTCCTGTCCTGGGGGAGTTATAAGGGAGCAGATCGTATAAGACTTACCCGCTGCAAAAATACAATTTTTTCGGTTCGTTTGACTAATAGCCCAAAATTTTCAGCATCGACTTGTAACTCTGCTCTTTAGCGAACAATTTGGTGCAGAGTTCGCCCTCCTCATCACGGTAAATGATGATGTGTTTCGGCGCGGGAGTCATGCAATGCTGTATTCCGCCATAGCCGCCGAGCGCATCTTGATAGGCTCCGGTGTTGAACAGTCCTATATATTGTATATCCTCGGGACTGTCGCTTTCCGGGTAGCTGGCGGAATCGATTTGCGGGAGGAAGACAGCATTCAGATGAGAGTCGGAGTTGTAGTAGTCGTGGCTGTCGCAGGTCAGACCGCCCAGGAACACACGTTCGTAAGCTTTGTCCCAGTTGTTGATGGCCAGAATAATGAACTGCTGGTTGATGGCCCAGGTGTCGGGTAGGGTAGTCATGAAGGAGCTGTCGATCATATTCCATAACTCCCTGTCGTTCTGTCGTTTCTGTTGCAGAACGGAGAAAAGTGCCGCACTGGCCTCGCCCACGGTGAAAGAACCGAACTCGGTGAAGATGTCGGGCTCCTTCACACCTTCGCGGTCGCAGATGATCTTGATCTGCGCCACAATCTCCTCAGCCATGTACTCGTAGTCGTAGTCGAAGGAAAGCGAGTTCTTGATGGGGAAACCGCCGCCGATGTTGAGGGAATCAAGTTCGGGACAGATTTTCTTGAGGTCGCAATACAGGTTCACGCACTTGGTGAGCTCGTTCCAGTAGTATGCGGTGTCTTGGATACCCGTGTTGATGAAGAAGTGAAGCATCTTCAACTCGTAGTTGGGGTTGTCTTTGATTTTGCTGCGATAGAAAGGAATCACGTCGTTGTAGCGGATGCCTAAGCGCGATGTGTAGAATTCAAATCGCGGTTCTTCCTCGGATGCGATGCGTATGCCGACTTTACATTTCGTTTTGATGTTCTTTTCGAGTAAGTCGAATTCCTTCTTGCTGTCCAAAACAGGTATCGTGTTGATGAAACCTTTTTCCAACAATTGCACGATGTTGTCGATATAAATCTGACGTTTGAAACCGTTGCATATGATGTAATTCTCTTTGTCGAATTGCCCGGATTCATGCAAAGTCTCAATCAAATTGATGTCGAATGCGGACGAAGTCTCGATATGCACGTCGTTTTTCAACACCTCCGACATCACAAACTCGAAATGGTTGCTCTTTGTGCAGTAGCAGTAGTGGTAACTTCCTTTGTAGTCAGACTTTGCGATAGCCACATTGAACCATCTCTTCGCCTTCTGTATGTTGGCTGAAATTTTGGGAAGATAGGTGATTTTCAACGGTGTTCCGTACTGCTTGATGATGTCCATCAATGGTACTTCGTTGAATAACAGGTTGTTGTCCTCCACGTCAAACTCCTCTTGCGGGAAGTCGTAGGTCTGTGAAATCAGATCGATGTACTTGGTTTTCATCTTTCTCTTTGATTAAAAATAAAACGCCGCAAAAGTATATAAAAAAATAATACGGATTGGAATAAAAAATCAAATCCGGATGAGTTAAATCTATTTAAAAAATGAAATGTAGGAGAGTCGGATGTCGGAATGACGTGGAATCTGAAAACGGCAGAGCGTTATTCACGGGGACTCTGATTCGTGCTGATGGCCTCGGCCACGTTCTTGGCGATGGTCATTCTTCCGGTTTGCTTGTAGTGCTCCGTAGGGAAGTCGCGGTCTCTGAAGTCGTCGTTCCTCACGGCTTTGAGGTTGTTCACTACAATCACGCCCTCCTTTTCGTATCGATGGACAATGAATTGCGTGTTTTCTTCCATTAAGTATATCAAATCGGGTCCGCATAAACTATTTATCTCATCCACATTTTCCGCCAAAATATTGAAAACAGGTTGCCAACCGCGCCGTTTGCACAGTTTTACTATCTTGTCTAAATCTTTGATTCTTGGATTCTTAACATCAAGTTGGCAGGCGAAATCCTTGATGTAGTGGCAAGCTATTGCCAAGGTGTCGGCGGAAGGGTGTGTCCCGTCGTAAAGCATCTGGCTTTCGGCGATGGCGTAATCCCAATCGTTGGCGTTGCGGTATGGGAAAGGGTGGGGAAGCGTGAACGTCTGTCCTATAAGGCCTTTGAACACAATGTCGGCGCGTTCCTCCTCTGTCCAATGTGGGTATGCTTTGAAAGCCAGTAACATACGTTTGTAGAGGGCAGGAGCCTTTTTCATGAAAAGCTGTTCTTTCCGTAAAGGGGTTTCCAAATTGGAATGGATCCATTCTGAGGTGAAGGAGCGCATATTGACCGTCACAATGGCCGTCTTCACATCGCTTTTGTGCGGAATGTTTCGCAGGATGTCGTAATAAATCCCGGCATGACAAGCGTCCTTAGATAAATTTGCGACATGGTGGCTCTGTAGCAGGTCGTCAATCATTACGCAGATGAACCGTATGTCGGTGTCATCATCGCTGTATGTGTGGTTGGATGATTCGCCGAGATAAACGATATCGTCCCCTTGTTTTACCCGCAGGGAAAGCTCCATCAGCGTACAGTTCTCTTTTAAATCTTTCGGATAGAGCGTGACATAATAAATTCCATCCAACACGGCCAACAGTCCAAGAAACATTAGCATCTTGAACAGGATTCTTTGGATTGTATTTTTTTTGCTGTCAGTCATTTAGAATTGAAAATAGATGAATGGATATTGTTGGACGGAAGAGAGTGCGATGATGGCGAAAATCATTATGCCGTAGGTGAACCATCGTACGATGGCTTTCTGCTGTCCGCACCACACGTCAAAACGACTTTTGCGGATAAGCAAATCTGTCAACACAAAAAGAATCAGGGCAATCCATACGACAGGTGCGATATCTAACTGGCTCTGAACAGTTCCGTTGTGGAAGAGTGCGGTGAAAAGGTCGCGAAGATTTCCGAAGGAAGGAGCGCGGAAAACACTCCATAAAAGGGTCACGATGACAAATGTTTTGACGATGTTACAGATTTTGATGGTTGTTCTGCAGATTTTGCTGTCAAACTTGTCAAAAAGATGAATGTTCCGGATTCCCCTTTCGAGAATCAGCAGCACCCCGTAGGTGAATCCCCAAATCATGAAGGTCCAGTTCGCTCCGTGCCAGATACCGCATACCGTGAAGACAATCAGCGTGTTAATCGCCCAACGCGGTACTGAGACGCGGTTGCCTCCCAGAGGGATATAGAGGTAATCGCGGAACCATGATGACAGCGAAATATGCCAGCGTCGCCAGAATTCCTGCACATTTTCAGATAAATAGGGCGTTTTGAAGTTGTCTATGAGTGTGAATCCCATACATAGGGCGCAACCGAGTGCGATACTGGAATAGCCAAAAAAATCGCCGTAAATCTGGAAGGAATAGAAAAGCATCGCCAACAAGATGTCTCCACTGCTGAAAGAAGCTGGATCTGCATATATTTTATCCACATATAAGCCTAAATTGTCGGCGACCACCATTTTCAAGAAAAGTCCGAAAAGGATGAGCCTCAGTCCGTTTGCAATATTGTCGTATTGCAGCTCTTTTTCTTCATGCAGCTGTCGGAGCAGGTTCTGCGGACGTTCTATGGGACCGGTCACCAACTGTGGGTAAAACATCACATAAAGGGCGTAGTAGCCAAAATGCCGCTCCGCCTTTTGTTGGCCCCGATAGACTTCTATAACATAGCTCAGACTTTGGAATGTATGGAACGAAAGTCCAATGGGTAGGGCGATGTTAAGGACTGTCTGCGGGTGTGACCATCCGAAATGTCTTGCCAAGGCCACTAAATTCGCACTACAGAAATTCAGATATTTGAAGATAAAGAGCACAAGACATGTGGAGATGATGCTGAGTACCAAGCACGCCTTCTTTTTGGACATATGGTTGTCCCATTTCTCGATAAGAATACCCGCTGTGTAATCTATCGCAATGGTTATCAGTAAGATAAGAATGTATTTGGGGATGAACCACATGTAAAAGAAACAACTCGCCGATAGCAAAAAAGCCCATCGCCATCGGTGAGGTAACAGATAGAAAAAGAGGGTTACAAGCGGGAAGAATATCAGAAATTCGATGGAATTAAACAGCATCGGTCACATGTTCGTTGATAACAATGTCGGTTAGCTCGGATGACGAGTCTAACGGTAGGGAAAGTTCAACTATCCTGCGATGATACGTGTTCCGCAGTTCGGGTCTTGCAGACGTCCGGCCTCGGTGATGATGCAGGTCTTGCCGCTTTTTTCCACATATTGGATGGCAGCGCGAAC
>Ga0310786_10012050_pt1 | contig 10734 bp, 6 predicted proteins | sample AusTroGonzalo_MG_FD_203881 | JGI IMG/M metagenome (GOLD analysis project Ga0310786, IMG submission 203881) | Bovine rumen microbial communities from tropical cattle in Woodstock, Queensland, Australia - Gonzalo_03 (v2) (version 2) | ecosystem: Host-associated > Mammals > Digestive system >...
AACCGGTTCGACCTTCACCGAATTCGACGGATGGTGGGTTGTCAAGGAGCCTGTAGTCTTCAACAAACGCATCATAGTGAAACATGACACCAAGATCATCCTCTGCGACTACATGACGCTCACTGCCAATCAGGGTATTTTCATCAAGGAGGGTGCCACGCTGACCATCTATGCGCAATCGACAAATGAGAGTGTAATGGGAACGCTCGTTGCCCGCACCACCGAGAACGACAAGGCTGCCATCGGCGGCGAGAAGAACACGATGGCAGGACGGCTCTTCATTCAGCAACAACGACATTGCTTTTGAAAGAAACGCAATCGACGCTACAGCTGATAGCCCAGGCTATATCAATGCTGTCGCCACTGCTACCTTACCTACCAGTCCGAATACGCAACCTATACCTTTACCGATGAGCAAAGCATGTCGCTCTATTATACCTACAAACTCGACGAGGACGACAACACGACAACGGTGACCAACTACAACGGACACTCCGGGAATGTTCAGCTCACCGGCCGCACACTCTACAAGGACAACAAGTGGAACACGCTCTGCCTGCCCTTTGACGTGGAGGACGGCGACACTGACGACAACCTCACCTTCACGGGCACGCCCCTCGCGGGAGCTGCAGTGAAGGAGCTTCAGGAAGCAATCTACGATCCCGCCACCGGCTCGCTGACGCTGAACTTCGAGGATGCCACCAAGATCAAGGCCGGATGCCCGTACCTCATCAAGTGGGAGGGCGGCAACGATCTCACCTCTTCCGACCTCATCTTCAAGGGCGTCACCATCAACAGCGACGTCAAGGACGAAGTCTGCGAAATTGACGACACGAACGCCATCACCTTCATGGGCACCTACAAGCAGGTTTCCTTTGATGGCACCGACCGCAGCGTCCTCTATCTGGGCAGCAACAATATGCTATATTATCCCAACGCAGCAATGACCATCGGTGCCCAGCGTGCCTACTTCCAGCTCACCGGCCTCACGGCAGGCGACGTTCCTTCAGGCATTTCCGGCATCAAGGCCTTCGTCCTGAACTTCGGCGACGAATCCACAGGCATCAAGGAGATTTCGAGCCCCTCAAACCCCTCGAACCTTTCGAACCTCTGGTACACCCTCGATGGCCGCCGACTCAGCGACATGCCCACACAGCGCGGCATCTATATCAACAATGGTCGAAAGATCATGATCAAGTAAATCAGTAGCCATCGCAACTGTAAATCAATCCCCGAGGACCGATTGGTTCTCGGGGATTGATTTATGACATTTCAAGAAAAAAGTGGACGAATATTTGGAGATGTCGGAAAAAAGGCGTAGATTTGCAGCGATTCAATTCGAAAAATGATGGAAAGATATTACAAAGACGGGAAGGTGGGACTTCAGACAAAAGCTGGAGAGGTTTTGACTGAGGCAATGTTTGACAATATCGAGCCACTGAGTGACAATGTGCCCATTCTGGTTGGCTACATCGGAAGGCATCCATACGTGATCAGGAAGAGTGACGGAAGAGTGATAGACTTTTTCCGGATTGATGCGCGCACCATTGAAGCGGCATTGGAAAAAGTGATGAACTGGGTATTGCCCGAGCTTCAGCTCTTCTACAGGGACACGGATACTCCCATCGATGTGGAAAAGACGTTTCATGTCGGTGATATACTCCGTGCAGGATTCTTCATCGACATGAGTCCCTACGCAGGAAAGCCGATGCACCGTTACAGGTATATCATCGCCTCTTCCCATGCAGCATCATTGGCTAAGTCTGGAATTCGTTACCCATTGCATATCCTCCACTACAACTCCTACCTGAAGGTGATGGATATCTATGAGAAGTCGGGTGTCACACAGATATTCCTGCTTCATGTTCCCGCAAAAGCAATCTTCCTGCCTGGAATAAACGGACGGCTGAATTTCTCCTTTAATGGCGAAGAAACGTTGATTGATATTGCGAGAAAAAGCCTGGACACAAAACTCACCCTCCCTCCTAAAGAATTGCTTGAAGAGACGGGGTGGCTTGACCGAACATCGTGGCATGTCGGCATAGACAAAGACGGGCAACCATTGTCCCTGTTCCCCAATATATTGGTAGCCAATGAAAATACACTCAATATGGGAAAGTCCATAAGGGAAATGGCAAAGGATACCGACACAATCAATTTGATACTCGAGAATATGGAATCAAACAATACATTGCAGGACAGAATACGCGGTTCGCTGATCGGTGGTGCCATCGGCGACGCTTTGGGGTATCCCGTGGAGTTCATCCAATCCTTCGAGAGGATACAAGCTAAATACGGTGAACGTGGCATCACACGTTTGGACACAAAGCCGCACTTCCCGAAAGAGGCAGATCAAAAGAGCAAGGCCGTGGTGTCGGACGATACGCAGATGACGCTCTTCACGGCGAATGGACTATTGAATGCCATCGAAAAGGGTGTTTCGCCCAAGGATGGTATTTGCGAAGCTTATATCGAATGGTATCAGACTCAAACGGGGAAGAAGTCATCGAAGTATAAGGATTGCTGGATTAGCAGTGTGCCCGAACTGAACGCTAGACGTGCGCCAGGTCTCACCTGTTTGTCTGCTTTGGAAAACATCTATCGCGGCAAGGAACCTATCAACAACAGCAAGGGTTGTGGTGGCGTGATGCGCATTGCTCCTATCCCACTCTATGCCGCTGTCGATGGACGGATGAGCATCGAGGATGCGGACCTGTTGGCAGGTGAGGCTGCTGAAATAACTCATCAGCATCCGTTGGGATACATCCCTGCCGCACTGATGTCGCATGTCATCTATAGGCTCGCCCTCGACCCTGAGCCTACTCAGGACAGCTTGAAACGATATATCCGTGAGGGTGTCGTGGAGATTCGCAAACTGTACCAAGCCCATCCTGCTGATGTGGATTATATGGCTGAACTGGCAGAGCGTGCCATTCACCTGCTTGACAACAGCAAGACGGACGTGGAGAATATCGGTCTTCTGGGCGAAGGATGGACGGGTGAAGAGGCATTGGCCATTGCCCTCTATTGTGCTTTGAAGTACTTCGACAGCTTCGAGGATGCAATGATTGCGTCGGTGAATCATGGTGGTGACAGCGACAGTACCGGAGCCGTTACGGGCAATATTCTCGGTGCAGCCGTCGGGTATGATGCCATTCCCCAGTTCTTCAAGGATGACCTGGAGATGCATGACCTCATCCTCCACATGGCCGATGATATTTATCGTGGAGAAATTACCAAGATGTAAAGCATATAAGCTGTATAGAACAAAAAGAGGCCGCAGACATCACATCTGCGGCCGCTGCCATCATTAATAATAAAATACACGTTATGCTTCCAGAATCTCCTTGGGGAAGACGGGTGTAGCGCCTTCCTGGGTGCATACGAATGCACTGGCCTTGACGGCGATGCGATGGGCATCCTGTATGCTCTTGCCCTTGAGATACTGGGCGACGAAGGTGGCGGTGAACGAATCACCTGCTCCGACGGTGTCGGCGACCTTTACCTTGGGCGTATCGACGTAGGAGTTCTCGTTTTCGGTGAAGACATTCGAACCGATGGCGCCACATGTGAGGATGACGGTCTGAAGGGTGTCGAACATGCTGATGAGCTGACGGCAACGCTCTTCGGCCGAGCCCTGCAGGTGGAAGAGTGCGCTGACAATCTCGATCTCCTCCTCGTTGAGCTTGAGGATGGTGGCACGACGCAGGCTCTCCTCGATGACCTCCAGGCTGTAGAAATGCTGACGGAGGTTGATGTCGTAGATGCGCTCGGTGTCTTCGTCCATGGTGTCGAGGAACTTGAGGATGGTCTGACGGCTCACCTCGCTGCGCTGTGCCAGCGAACCGAAGCAGACGGCACGTGTGCGCTTGGCTATCTCTGCAAGCTCGTCGGTCCAGGGGATGTTGTCCCAAGCCACGTTCTCGCAGATCTCGTATGCGGGGATGCCGTCACCGCTAAGGGTTACCTGTACGGTGCCCGTGGGATAAGCCACGCGTGCGATGCGATTGTCGAGCTTGATATTCTTGATGATGTCGATGATCTCGTCGCCAAGAGCGTCCTGGCCCACTGCCGAGATGACCATGCTGTGCCAGCCGAACTGACCTGCGTGATATGCAAAGTTGGTTGGAGCACCTCCAAACTTGCGGCCTTCGGGGAAGCAATCCCAAAGGGCTTCGCCAATTCCTACGATAATGTCTTTTTTCATATTATCAGGTTATTATGGGACCCCCTCTAATCCCCCTGCTTAGGGGGGAAGAACGGAGCCTAAAAAATAAATATATTGTTTCTTGACTTCGGCCCAAGGTCATCCCCCTAAGAAGGGGGACCGAGGGGGTCTGTTAATTTAGTTCTTGATATTCTTGATATAGGAGAAGAGATAGATGACGCCGACGGCCATGACAGCGACAGCACCGGCCTGACCCATGGCATCGCTCATGAAGCCCATGATGAGGGGGAATACCGTGCCACCAAAGAGACCCATGATCATCAGACCGCTGACTTCGTTCTGCTTTTCAGGAACGGAGAGCAGTGCCTCGGAGAAGGACATCGAGAAGATGTTGGAGTTGCCGTAGCCTACGAGGGCGATGGCAGTGTAGAGCATCCACTTCTCGGTGCCGATGAACATGCCGCACATGGAGAGGGCCATCAGGATGACACTGATGATGAAGAACCAGCGCGTCTTCATGATGCGGAGGAAGAACGATCCGGTGAAGGCGCCGATAGTACGGAAGATGAAGTAGAGCGAGGTGGCGAAGGCGGCATCGTTGAGCGACATGCCCAGACGCTCCATGAGGAGCTTGGGAGCCGTGGTGTTGGTGCCCACGTCGATGCCTACATGGCACATGATGGCGAAGAACGACAGGAGCACGATGGGCTTCTTGAGCAGCGCCAGGCAATCCATGAACGACGAAGACTTGCCGCCGCTAATCTCCTCGTAGATGGGAGTTGCCCAAAGCAGGGCTGTGGATAGTACACCTATTACGAAGTAGATCATGAACAACACGCGCCAGTCGTAACCGAACGACGGGATGACCTGTGTTGCACCCCACATGGCAAGATAAGGAGCCAGGAATGATGCGATGGCCTTGACGAACTGTCCGAAGGTCAGCGTCGATGCGAGGTTCTTGTCGCCAATCACCAGCATGGCCAACGGATTGATGCTGGTCTGCATCAGAGCGTTGCCGATACCGAGGAGCGAGAAGGCCACGAGCATCACTGCGAACGACTTGCCGAACAAGGGGATGAACAGCGAGACCACGGTGACGATGAGCGAGAGCAGCACGGTCTTCTTGCGGCCAATCTTGTTCATCAACATGCCCGTAGGAACACTGAAGATAAGGAACCAGAAGAATACCAGCGAAGGGAACACGTTGGCCACCGAGTCGGAGAGCTGGAGGTCCTCCTTGACGTAGTTGGATGCGATGCCGACCAAATCGACGAAGCCCATACAGAAGAACGCGAGCATCACGGGGATGATGGCAAGAGCAGAGGTCTTTTTCATTGTTTATCGGAGTTTTTCGGAGTTATCGGAGTAATCAGAGTTATCAGAGTGATCGGAGGATTCAGAGTGATCGGAGGATCAGAGCTCCACTGAGCAGACCTTCACGTTCGAGAGGCCGGTGCCGGTGAGGGCGTTGTAGGGAGTCTTGGGGAAGACGAGGTTGGTCATTGTGGCGCGGCCACCATCGACATACATCTCGATGGAGCAGATGTCCATCCAGAGCTGGACGTGGTAGGTGTTCTTCTTGCCACAAAGCTGTTCAACGGGGATCCAGGTGCCGCTGGTCGTACCCATGGAGGGCTTGGGATCGTAGGTCTCAGGAGCAAAAGCATCATTAGGGATGATGCCCGAACGCGAGCGGTCCATGATGAGACGGCCGGCCTTGCAGGCAAAGAAGACTTCCTCGCCCTCACCGTTGGTCAACGAGAAGGTACTGCCGTTCTTCACATCCATGTCGATGACGAGCTGTGCCTTGCCTTCGCCAAGCTTGATGGTGTTGCCTTCGGTGGTGAACTCAGCAGGCTTCACCTGAGCCAGGATCTCATCGACGGGCTTCTGACCTACGTAGATCTCCGTGCCCTGCTTGTAGGCGAAGAGCTGGCGAGGCATACCCATCTGCGAACGATACTGACGAGTGGGAAGGTCGTTGGCATACTGCCAGTTGCTCATCCACGGGATGCTGACGACGCGGCCCTTGGGCTCACCCGAGAAGGTGACGGCAGCATAGTGATCCTTGCCCCAGTCGAGCCACTTGACCATCTCCTTACGGCTATCGCACTTGAAGGTGGTGCCGTCGAAGTCGCCGACGAAGTATTCACCGGCAGAGCCACCGAACCAGCAGCCTGGGTTCACGTTGACGATCATCACGTACTTCTTGAGGTTGGTACCCTCGACAGGGAGCTCGAAGAAGTCGGGGCATTCGAACTGACGGGGCTGTACGCCATAACCATCGCCGAAAGCGCTGACGTAGGTCCAGTCGTGCAGGTTGTCCGAACGGAAGAACTGCATCTCGTTGTCGGCCGAAATAATCACATAGTAATGACCATCGTAGGCGAAGAGCTTGGGGTCACGGAAGTCACGACGGCCGTCGGCGGGAGTGATACGCGGATTGTCGGCAAACTTGGTGTAGGTGCGGCCGTTGTCGGTGCTCCAGGCACCTGCCTGTATCTGTCCGTACTTGTCGGAAGCCGAAGTGTAGTAGCTGAAGATAGTGTCGCCCTTCACGATGCTCGAGCCCGAGAAGATATGACCGAGCGTGTCGCGAGCGATGGCGGGCGGAAGCTGTGTCCAGTGTACCATGTCGGGGCTCACAGCGTGTCCCCAGTGCATGTTGCCCCACTTGCTGCCGTAGGGGTTGTATTGGAAGAAGAGGTGGTACTCGCCGTCCTTCCACGTCATGCCATTGGGATCGTTCATCCAGCCGTAGGCAGGTGTGAAGTGATAGGCGGGGCGATAATATTCGCGGTTGGTGGTGTCGAAGGTGTCGCTGAGCTGCAGACGGCTCCAGGCGAGCGCATTGGCGGGGAGGTTGCGAACCTCGACGCAGGCCTTCGGTCCGGCAGGCAGTGCCAGGGGTACATAATAATCGACGGTATCGACAGCCAGACGAACGTCCATCCAGGTGTCGGCGGCATCGCCGGTGTTGACGCGTACCTGTACCTCGCCCTTGTCCTCCTCGATGGGGAGAAGCAGGTAACGTGACTCGCCCGTCACATTGACGATGGTCAGGCCGTCGTCCTGATGTGCGACGGTAAACGAGGGTTCGGCCGGCTGGCTGTTGCAAGCTGCAAGCATCATGGCTGCAGTCGCCAAGGTGAAAAGAGATTGAAGTTTCATTGCGTGTATTTTTTTAGATGTTTGTGTTTCAGTCCTCGATTTTGACGGTGCAAAGATAGGGACATTCCATGACCTGCATCGAAACATTTGTTGCAAAAAGGAATAAATTTGTTGCAAATCACATTTTTCTCATCATTTCATCCCCAAAATGCAACATTTATCCTAAGAATGGAACACAAAAGCTAAAATATACGTCTTCCTTCACGATAGAGATGCAAGGAATGGTCCTCTTCAATCCGAAAGGACACCCCCCTCTCAAACCTCTTGAACCCTTCGAACCCCTCAAACCCTTCAAACCCCTCAACCTTTTCAATCCCACTCCCTTGTCCCTGCGAAGGGTCAAGGTTCCAGGCCTGAGCCGAAATTACCTGCGTGTTGGCGTCGGTGAAGAGCTCTACACCCGTGGCGTCGGCATCATTGCAGAAGACGCGGATGGAGGTGGCGTAGGTGTCGTTGACGAATATATCAAGGATGGAGCCATCAAGGAAGACGTGCAGCTTCACCTCGGAGCCTGTAGCTATGCTGACGGGCAGCGCACTCTCATATTTGCCGGCAAACGCACTACCATCGTTGACCGTGCGGTGCAAGCTGGTGAGATCGACCGTAAGCGTGGAACCGCTCACCTTGATCTGCGCCTGACCCGTGGCATTCTTCAGCACATTCACGCCAAAGGCAGCGTTGCCAGCCTGGAAGGTGGCAAGCACTTCGACCTGACGACCTGCAACGGTCGGGATGGCTTGGGTGCCGTTGAGCTGGAAGTTGAACTTGCCGTAAGCACCTTCCTCCTTTCGCATACCCGTGAGTCCACTGTAAGGTTTCTGCACAAGCAGATTGTCGGCATCGAGGCTCCATTCGCGCGGCAGACTGTAGCAGTGCGCCCAGCCGAGGTCGTAGTTGATTGACGAAGCCACCTTGTCGGGAACGATGCCGAGGGCGATGGTCTTGCCATCGTGCTGGTAGATGGTGGGCGAAAGCATGCCGTAGCCGTCGCGTGTTATGCCGCTGAGCTCGACGGTGCGGGGCCAGGTGCCGCTGATGGGCTGGAACTGTCCGTTGGCGTCAATCTTGCCGACCCAATAGAGTGTGCGCACACCGAGGCTGGTGCCCAATGGGGTGACGGTGAAGAGATAGAGGTCGTCGCCCATCGGAGTGACGTTGGGCATCTCCCAGAACGTGCCGTGCGACGATGCGCTGGTGCCTTGGAAGAAGAGGGTGCCGTCGTTGCTCCAGGTGCCCGCACTTTCGTTGTACTTGTGCAGGGTGCAGCAGCCGATACCTGCCTTGCTCGAACCAACGATGATGTATGCGCCGGTGGAGGTGCGGAAGAAATAGGGGTCGCGGAAGTCATCGGAGAGTCCGGCAGGCTTGCCGTTGATGCGCGGGTTGTTCGAAGCCTTGGTCCAATCGAGGAGGGTGGCATCGGTGGGCGAAGCGAAGCTGATCATGGCCTTGCCGTAATCGACACCCGTGTAGATGATGCCGGGATACTGGCCGAAGATCTTCTCGTCCTCGACCACGCAGCCCGACCAACAGCCCTTGATGTCGTAGCTCTCGGAAGGCTCGATGGCCGTCTTGACTTCGGTCCAGTTGTAGAGGTTTTCGCTTACGATGTGGCCCCAATGCAAACGGCTCATGTAGGGACCGTTGCCGTTCTTCTGGAAGAACACATGCCACAGGCCATCGGACCAGGTCATGCCGTGGCTCTCGTTGGTCCAGGCGTGACTGGGCATGCCATGGAACTTGGGACGAAGCAGATTGTCGGCCCAATAGGATGCGGGATAAGAGAGTTCGGGAGCAGCGGAAGGCAGTGAGGCACTGTAGGCAGAAGCCACCTCCTCTGCACTCCAGGACGTATTATATACATTTATTTCATCCACGATACCATTGAGGGTGTTGAGCAGGAACTTGTCCTGTCGGACATCGGTGGTGTTCTTGCCCACGAGGAAAGCGGCCGAACCGCTTGAGAAGGTGGCGCGGCGTGCTGTGGTGCCCGTGCCGACCTGCTGGCCATTGAGGTAAAGCGTTACCGAACCACGACCACTCTCGGGAACCGAGATGGTGGCAACGAGGTTGTTCCACGCATATTTGGGCAACTTGCCTTCACCGGCAACGATGATGACAGAGTTGTTGACGTAGCATTTGAACTGATAGCTGCCACGGTTGCTGACTTCGAAAGCCATACCCGTCTTGGCACTCTCGTCGATGTTTCCGGCGATACTGGTGTATTCCTCCTTATCGACGTCGATGTTCATCATGGGATAGGTCTCGAGGGCTGTCCAAAGGCTGAAGGTCACATCAGACGAACAAGTCGATAGATCGGCCGTCTGGCTCAGGTACTGGCTGTAGCCGTCGAAACGAACGGCATTGCCCGATACCCCCTTCACGATGAGTGGGGTGAGGGCTCCGGTAATGTTGGTAGCATCTTCCATCGGAATGGAAAGAACCTGGGCCTGGCCCACGGTGAGCAGGCCCAGGGAAGCTACGAAAAGGGTTGAACGAAGCTTTTTCATAATTATGAATTTGAGAAAAGACTGCGGGGTCGCGACTCCCCGCAGTTTGGGTTATTACTTCATCAGATAATTGATGGTATTCTTGGTGAGGAGCTCGACATTGGCCTGATAGACATTGCCGGCCTCCTGATTGAACTCGTAGGCTGAGAGACCGTTGCAGATGGCGCTGCCGAGGAACTCACCTTCGGGATGGAACTCGATGATGCCTGCGCAGCAGTAGTCCTGCACGTGTCCCCATGTAGCGAGGACGGTCGAGTTGGTGGCCTTCTCCCAGTTGGCAACGACGTTGGGATCACCCGTGAAACCGTAGGCGTTGAGATCCCACATGCAGTTGTGGTCTTCGCGCAGGCCGGGGCCTTCAAGCGGGAAGTTGGGGAAACCGTAACCATTGGGGTCGGTGAGCTCGATGCCAGCAAAGATGTCGTGGCCGGTGTGGTCGTACTTGGTAGCCTGACCGCTGCCGATGACGTTGTTGACGCACCATACATCGTCGCCTGAACCGCCATTACCGTCGCCGAAGAGACCGGGAGCATAGTTGTCGGCAATGCGTGCGATGCCGCAGATGAGCTGGGTGGCATGCTTCGAGAGGTAGAGGTTGCCGCCGTCGCGCATGTAGTTGTGCAGAGCAGTGAGTGCATCTGCGTCGAATGGCAGGTTTTCGTAGCCGATACCGATGCCAATGCGGTCGATCTGAATCCAGAGGACAGGATACTCATTGATGTCGAGACCTGCAATCTGTGCGGGGGTAACAAAGGCACCCTTGCCAGCGTCAACGTAATTCTGCTTGAACCAGTTTGCAGCAGCTACCTCGTCGTCATCGGGCAATTCGTCGATGCTGTTGGCTGTAAGCACGTAGGCAGCCTTGGTCGAAACAGCACCACGCAG
>Ga0310786_10012052_pt1 | contig 10730 bp, 9 predicted proteins | sample AusTroGonzalo_MG_FD_203881 | JGI IMG/M metagenome (GOLD analysis project Ga0310786, IMG submission 203881) | Bovine rumen microbial communities from tropical cattle in Woodstock, Queensland, Australia - Gonzalo_03 (v2) (version 2) | ecosystem: Host-associated > Mammals > Digestive system >...
TGATATTGTCTATGCTGGACCACAGGAATTCTTCAAACGCTATATTTTGTGCGTGCCGACAGAGGCAGAGACTGAGTCGCTGGCTTTTGGCACATTGGTTCACAAGACCTATGAGATGGTTACGAATAAACATTTATCTAACGATGCCGCTATCGAGCTATACCTAGATGAACTAACCAAACACGAGCTCCCGAGTGAAGTGATGACGAAGCTTCGCGAGAAAGGCCCAGCCGATCTTGCAGTTTCTCTTGAGAAATTTGGTGATATTTTGAGACAAGGCGAGGCCGAGGTTAATCTATCTAGAGATAGGATTCTAATTGATGGCGTGCCGGTGACGGGCAAAATTGATCATATTGTAGTACATGAAGATACAAAAACGATTGAGATTTATGACTATAAGACTGGCGGATATCATAGCGACGCCTGGAATAAGCATACAACATTATATAAATATATGTTGCAGCTTGGTTTCTACAAGTTACTTCTTAATCGCTCACAAAAATATAGTAAGTATAAGGTAGAGAAAGCACATATTCTCTTTGTCATCCCAGATAAAGACGGTGAAGTGTATGATAAGGAATATATCTTTACAGATGACGACGAGAAAGAATTGATAGCACTGATTAAGGCTGTTTACGGATTAGTTTCTACATTGGCCTTTATGGATGATTCGGAAGTATTTATTGAGGCAGATAACAACCTCGGTATCAAAGATATCATGAAATTCAAAGAGCTTGTGCTTGCGAAGTGCTCATCTTTATAATATAATGCTTGCAGAAACTGGAATTTCATAGTTTCAAATCTCATGAAAGGCAGGTGGGCCTAGTTTTGAAAATTATTAAGAGAGGGGGTGATATGAGTGACATGGTCATGCAAGAATTGCGGAAAACCTTTCCTAACTGAACAGGAGAGGGATAGACACCAGGGCCAATGTGGTCTTGGCTACAAAGCTAAGAAATGCAATAATTGCGGTGGTAAGGGCTACGACGTCCATGGTCGTAAATGTTCCGTCTGCAACGGGTCGGGCTTAGTACCGTAACTCATATCAAAGATAGGGGGAGTCCTCGCGGCTCCCTGTATCATAAACAATTTTCACTAATGGCAGGAGTCTATGATTCTTGCCATTTTTTCTTATCTGTGGTATAATGCTAACAATATGGCAAAGAAGAATAATACCAAGAGAAAGCTTGTAGGGCTCGTTTCTGAGGAATCTGGCGTTCGTGCTTATTATACTAAGAAGAACACGATGAACACTCCAGATAAGCTCAGCCTTAAGAAGTATGATCCGGTGCTTCGCAAACACGTTGTGTTTACAGAGACCAAGAAAAATCTCGGTCGCAACGAAGTCAAGGAAAAGAAACGCTAAAATATCCCCCTACAAAAGGGGATATTTTTGTTGCCTATATATTATATATATTACTCTAGGTTGATTTCGTTTTCATCTGTAGCTATGCGGTACTCAATATCGCGAAGGACATTCATGAAATACATGAAAGCCTCATATGGTGATGCATACGCTGAGAAGTAAGCATGGACGTCGCCATCATTCCAATATTTGGTACACATTGCGTATGGATGGTCTGATGTGGTCATTTTGCGCCAGTCTGAAATTAACTTCTTGTCGCCTGTCTCCATGACGCGGTCACGCAAAGCAAAGAGGTCATTCATAGCAGATGTTTGCATAGAGTTCGATAGCCAGGCGGAAAGATCGCGCTCAGTATCAGCCCAAGTCACGGTTGATGGCATCGAAACTTCATCTACCGGCTCCATGAGGTCAGCAGCCTCTGAAACGGTGACAAACTTATTCTCGTATACGGAAAGCCAGGACGGAATCAATGCATTCATAAAGTCGAAGATACCAGTATCTTTCCATTGGTGCTCACCGAAAGTCTCAAAGTCCATGAATAGATTGATGAGGTTACCATTAATACAGGCTTCGTTGAGCCAGGATTGATATTTTGGCACGGTGAGTGGCCACTCGGCCCAAGCACGGTTAGAGAAACGGAAAGCGATATCGTCAGAAAGACGATAATTCTTAAGAAGAAGTCTAGTTTTATCGCAGCCGGCTGGGCGATAGACATAGTTTGGGCTGCGCCAGCCAAGAACTTTGTCCCAACCCTCTGCTAAGATTGCCTTGTAGCCCTTTTCGTTGGCCCAGTGAGCAAGCTCGTCATTATAGGCAAGCTCGGTGTTACGAAATACTTTCGGACGGGAACCGAAGATTTTTTCGACAGTGAAGGCGTGCTTCTCAACCTGTGCGTTAAACTCCTCACGATTATAGAAGAAAGCGAGGGAGTGATAGTAGGTCTCGCCGACGATTTCGGCTTGGCCACGCTTGACCATGGCTTGGATTTTGCGGACGAGATCTGGCGCCCAAGCAGCGGCTTGCTCTAGCCATGTGCCAGTAATGGAGAAAGACACCTTAAATTCTGGATACTTTTGCATGTTTTTCTCGAGCAAATCGAGCATTGGATAGTAACTTTTCTCGGCAACTTTTCTAAAAATACGCTCGTTGCTCTGGCGACCGTTATAATCATCGTAAAAGTAATTATTATCGCAAGAAATATCGAAAGCAGAATACTGCCGGTATCGAATCGGCTGATGAATGTGTAGATACAAACAAATCGCTCTCAAAATATTACCTCTTATGTTTTATACTCTTATTATATATCTTCAAACATTTTTTCGCAACTTGATTCCAGGACATTTTTGAATATTCATTCTTGGCGTTGTCTCTCAAGGATTCCCTTAAAGCAGGGTTTTGGGCGATAGCGAGAATTTCGTCGGCGAGTTTCTTTTCATCCCAGAAATCATACTTCATGGCAGACCAGACGACTTCAGATACACCGGATTGTTTGGTGAGAATTAGAGCGTCACCATGATGAGCTGCCTCAAGTGCAGTGAGGCCGAATGGCTCTGACACAGAACTCATGACAAAAATATCTGAAATAGCGTAGATGTCGCGAAGTTTCTTGCCACGGATGAAGCCGGTAAAGATGACATTCTTCGAAATGCCTAGTTCTGCAGCAAGCTCGATAAGCTCTGGAAGTTCCTCACCGTCGCCAGCGAAAACAAAGAGAAGTTTAGGATTCTTAGCGACAGCACGAGCAGCTGCATGCATCATAAACTTGAGGCCTTTCTGGATGGTAAAACGGCCGACTGTGGATACAACAGTATAGCCTGCAGACTTCATAGCGTCAATATATCTATAATCATGACTATATGTATAGTCACTCTTGCAATAATCTTCGTCGAGGGAATTATAAACCACGCTGATTTTGCTTAGTGGGATATGATATTTCTCATGAATAATGCGCTTGGTCGACTCTGAGACGGCAATAATTTCGTCTGCCATCATGAGGCCTTCGTATTCAATTTCGTGAATCAAAGGATTGCCGTAGTTCATGCCGGCACGGTCAAACTCGGTAGCATGGACGTGGGCGATAAGTGGGGCTTTGAAGCGCTTCTTGGCAAGAATGCCTGCTTCATAGGTTAGCCAGTCGTGTGCATGTATTACGTCAGGTTTAAAATCCATCATGTGAGTTTTGATAAAATCACAATACAACATTTGTACGTCACGAATCGACATTTTTTCTGGATGATACTTGTCTTCAATTATTTTTTCCTCAATACGGGCAGATTCGTAAGCACCACCGCCATAACGGTAGATTGGGTCAAGATGAGTGGCTGAAATTACGTGCATGTAGTCGATATTGGAATAATCTGCCTCGTATGGAATTACAAAATCAATATCAGCACCCTCGCGCGCCAAGGCATGGGCCATGTTAATACAAGCTACTCCTAAACCTCCACTATTGTGAGGTGGGAGTTCCCAACCTAACATAAGTATTTTCATCTATTTTATTTTAGCATACTTTGTGATAAAATTGTAAAAGAATTTTGAAAATTAGGGGCGTAGTACAACGGTTAGTATAGCGGTCTCCAAAACCGTAGATATGGGTTCAATTCCTGTCGCCCCTGCCATCAAAGTTCTTTTTTTATGCTATAATATATACTATGAGAAGGTTTCATCCTGCCTTATTTATAATAAGTCTTGTTATTAGTCTTGGTTTTATTATTGCTATTATTGCAATTTTTATTACTAGTAATAATATTGCAGATCAAGAAGTGCCCGATAGGCATGATGAGTTTTGCAGTACTCTCGATGGAGATGCGCCTGTAATTGAACTAAAAGGTGATGATAATTTAAATATACTAGCAGGTACGGAATATAATGATGAAGGCGTCGAGGTAACTGACTACTGCGATGTCAACCTTGAGACAATCAGTAATGTTGATACCACTAAGACTGGTTCTTACCGTGTAAAGTATATTGCAAAGGATACAATGGGGAATGAGACTGTGCTTCGCCGCTACGTCACGGTGCGACCAGAATGGCGTGGCACGGTTTACCTAACCTTTGATGATGGTCCTGGTGTCTATACAGACGCACTTCTCGATGTGCTCGCTAGATATAATGTAAAAGCGACGTTCTTTGTGACTGGCGCGGGTGATGATGCTACGATTCTACGCGAGTATCAGGAGGGGCATGCGATAGCACTTCATACCTGGTCGCATGATTATTCATATGTCTATTCAAGCGTAGATAATTACTTTGCGGATCTTGCTATGATTCAAAACCGTGTGAAGAATATTACCGGCGAGGAGTCTCACTTAATTAGATTCCCAGGTGGTAGCTCCAATACTGTGAGTGCTAGATATGATGGTGGTTCGCGCATTATGAGTACCCTTACACGTGAAGTAGAGAGGCGTGGCTATACTTACTTTGACTGGAATATTTCTTCGGGTGATGCGGGTGGTGCAAATAACACCGATCAAGTTTACTCGCGTGTAGTTGAAAATTTAGTTGAAGGCGGTAGTTCAGTCGTATTGCAGCACGATATTAAGGGTTTTTCCGTCGATGCTGTTGAGGGAATTATTCAATACGGGCTCGCGAATGGTTACGTTTTTGAGAAGCTCACAGCAGACTCCTTTACAGCACACCACGGCGTCAATAATTAATCTTTACTATTTCTCTAAACATATGATACAATTAGGGTATTATGGAAGGTAATAAAACAAAATCAAGGGCATTACTGGTTTTCGGTGCGCCTTGCAGCGGTAAAACCTATTTTGGTGAGCGATTCGCAAAGAAGTTCAACCTCGCTTACTACGATTTCGAAAAACTTAAAGAAGAACAGCGCATGAGCCGTAGGACAATCCTTCTAATCATTGAATTGATTGCTCGTACTGGCAAAGATTTCATGATCGAAGGTGAGCTCGGCACTGAAAAAGAGCGTAGCGAGATTCGCAATCTTCTTCGCAAGATGGGCTATGAACCAACTCTCATTTGGGTTCAGACTGACGTAACCACTATTCGCAATCGTATGAAAGAACGCTACAAGTCCGTGACTAAGGCCAAGACAATGTATGACACCATGATTGAACATCTCGAGGCTCCTGCTGAGTTTGAGAGGCCAATTATTCTTTCTGGCAAGCATACTTTTGACACTCAGTCCAAGCACGTCGTAGCTGGCCTTGCTGATGCTAATCAAGGATAAAGAATTCGGCGAAGTTATTGTTCGAAAAAGCCCTCTTTCAAAAGGGATTAGGTTTTCCGTGTCTACTTCTGGTAGACTACAAATGTCCGTGCCGACTTATACTTCAGAATTCTTGGCGAAAAGGTTTTTGAATTCAAATCGGGATGTTATTCGCGAAAAACTACCTATTAAAGATCCGAACGAACAGCGAGCTCGCGACTATCAGAAAAAACTTTTGATGAAAAAAGCAAAAGAATACCTTCCTTATCGCTTAGAGTATTACGCTAAACTTCACGGCTATACTTATGACAAATGCAGACTCACCCATGCGAATACGCGTTGGGGTAGCTGCTCGTCTAATCGAACGATTTCTTTAAATATTGGTCTTATGAAGGTGCCAGAGCAACTTCGCGATTACGTTATCCTACACGAGCTAGCTCACCTTAACCATATGGACCATTCTAAGGCTTTCTGGGCTGAAGTTGGCTCACATGACAAGAATTATAAGTTGCACGAAAAACGATTAAAAATGTTTAGTCCTGGCGTTTAAAAAACTGCTTGATTTTATTCCACTTATGCTATAATAGAGGAAAAGGAGTGGTGTGAGAATCAAGCGAGGATTCGATTATAGGATAATCTTTACTGCTATATATATTGCGGTAGCGGGTTATTGTTTCGCACTCGGTCTCAAACCGGCAGGTGCAACGAGGCACGAAAATATCTCTGCCTATATTGGCATTCCTTCGATTGGGTTAATGTCTAGTGTCGAATCACTTTCTCTTCAAGACAACAGATTAATTACCCCTGATGTCGTAGCTGGTAGTTTTGCTCGTGAAAATAGTAGCCGCACATTCCTCGTGGGGCATTCCACGACCGTTTTTAGCGAATTAAAGAATTTAGTAATTGGCGATGTTATCGTATATAATGGTATTCCTTACCGCGTAGATTCGACTGAAGTTGTCGAGAAATCTACAATCAATATGAATAAACTCGTTCGTGGCGACCTGGATGCCGATAAGACACTTGCAATTATGACTTGCGCTGGTGAATTATATGAAAACGGCGACGCCTCACACCGTCTCATTGTTATTGCTACTGAAATTAGTTTATAATTATTGAATCTTTATTAGTTCAATTGCAAAGCCACCACCTGGGGCAAGATAGAGCTCGAGAAAATCGTTTTTGCCGACATGCTTCTCGACGATGGAAATGCCGTATGGGTTGTCGCGGTAGTGCGCGTCATCTGAATCCGAGAAAATCTTAGCGCGATAAACACCAGCACTTAAGAAGTCTAGATTGATATGTACGCGGCGTGCCTCAGTGTCCGTCACGCCACCCACAAACCAGTTTTCAGAATTGCGATCCTTTCTTGCTACCACATAACATTCGCCGATTTCACCAATGAGCGGAACTGTGATTTCAAAGTTCGTCGGGACATCACGGATAAACTCGTAGACTTCGGGGAAACGCTCTTCATATATAAATGGGCGGTCTGCAGCCATTGCCATACCAGAGTAAATCGTTACAAAATAGGCAATTTGGCGTGCCAAAGTCGTAGAGATGCGCTTGATGCTATTTGTGATATCAAAGATACCGTTTGTGTAGTCCATGCCGCCGGCAAGCAACCTAGTATATGGCAAATAGCAAGCGTGGGACGGATTCAGGGCGCCACCCTCATACTCTTGACCACGTGCCCCCTCGCGCGATAGGAGATTTGGGAAGGTCCTTTCAATACCGGTACCCTTGATCGGCTCGTGAATGTCAAGACAAATATGCTTTCTTGCGGCGAGTTCAACCGTCTTTTGGTAGTGTTTTACGCCAAGTTGAGAATGATGAAATTCGCGACGGCCGTTAATTACCATCATGCTACCGGCATAGCCAGTCTTAATATAATGAACACCGTTGGCAGCGTAATAATTGTAAGCGTCGTCAAGCTGGTTTTCGTAATTATCGACAAAGCCCACCGTTTCGTGGTGACCAACAATTTCAACGCCTTTTGCAGCAGCGTAGCGAGCCACTTCTGGGAGATTGAAATCTGGAGTCGAGACCATGAATTTATTGTTGATGCCGTTTTCGAGCCAGTTGCCCTCCCAACCATCGTTCCAGCCCTCGATCAGAAGACCGGTGATACCAAGACGTACGGCAGCATCAATATACTGCCTAGCGTGTTCTGTCGTAGCACCATGGCGCTCGCCTGGAGCCCAGGTCCATTCACCCACAAACATTGCCCACCAAATGCCAAGGAATTTAATAGTTTTGACCCAAGAAAAATCACCAGAAGGCGGATCGTTTAGACAATACATCATACGATTGACGGTAAGATCCAAGCAAGAATCGCCAATCATAATCATGCGCCAAGGTGTCTGAAAAGGAAGATTCACATGTGCACGCGTACCATCCGAAAGCGGTGTAATGTCGGACTTTAAAGCGTGATTTTCGTCCAGTTTGATGGTCATAGAACCATAATCATAGAGAGCTGCTTCATGGATGGATAGATAATACCCGGTTGGAGTCCTCATTGTTAGTGGGGTATGTACGGAATGAACTAGGGAGCCGACAAGGCATTTTTCGTAATTATATTCATAGCGATCCGGTTGATATGCGGGGATTTGCCAGGCAACACTATTCAGATCAATATTGAACTCAGAGTATTCATCTTTAATAGTAACTTGACGGAATTTTGGCTGGGCTGGGATTTCATAACGAAAAGCCACACCCTCGTCATACACGCGAAACCTAATCGTAAAGATACGGTGCGCACCGGCTGATTCGGTAATATAAAAGGCAGCCTCTTCATAGTGGTCTCTAATGAAGTGTTGTTCGCCCCAGAGCATTTCGAAGGTTTCATCGTGCGATTTCTTTACTACACGCACCGCACGGAGTTTGTCTGCGAGTGGTTCCTCGCCACACAAGAATAGGGTTAGTCTGGAATAGTTTACCACTGTCTTACCATCTTTTGTGACGGCATAAAAAACTTGATTATTCTTTAGAATAAAGCGACATTTGACACGCTGGTTTGGTGAAACGATTTCTCTGTCGAGTTCGTCTTTTTCGAACCATTTTGCCCACTTAAACATAAGTTAAATATACCATATTTTAAGAGATTTTTGTATGATATAATGAATATATGAATAGACGTGGTGGTGGTTCAAAAATAAAATTCGTTATTATTAGTTTTGTCGTGTTTGTTTTAGTGGCGGTTGGCGCCTTTTTTGGCGTACAATTCTTCACGAAAACTGGTATCTTTAGGATTCCGGGCGTAGTGTACTATGACGAGTCTTTAACCGAGGATGAAATTGCTTTGCTTGAAACCGTTTTCACGGAAGAGGTGGATCTTGATAAGGATGTCACAATTTCTGCGGCAGATTATTTAGAACTGCCGGAGCTAGCTGAGGGCGAATTCTTAACCAGTATCGCTGTACCGGTGGCCGATTACTATAGTGACGAGACGGACGTCGCCGTTGATGAAGCATATATGCTCTTTAATAATTGCGAGGACTGCTACTACCGGATGGTTGATATTGATAAGTTAGATTTCAAGTCTAAACTTCTCTCCATTAATGGTCATTATTATCTAGATGAGTTTGATAAGGGCGCAGTTTATCATATTATCAAATTCGAATCGGAGAAATATTCGGAAGAAATATCCGCGCTCGTATCAAGCCTTTATTCTAACAAAACTTGGCCTACAAAAGACTCCGTATTAACCTTTGCGCAGACTGGCGTAACGGCACTTTCACGTGGGATGAATGTGAAACTCCGCGAGACCGGCGGTGATGCTACCTATTTTGCGGCAAATATTAAGGATTATTTATCTGCATTTGATATCACCCATACCTCAAACGAGTCTTCCTTTACAGACTGGGCAACAGATAGAAATATCTGTTCTAGTCCTAGTTTTATTGATACTTTGACGGCAATTGGTCTTGACGTAGTAGAGCTCACAGGAAATCACAACCAAGACTGCGGCGACGACGCAGCATCTTCGACGATTGATACCTATAATAATCTTGGGATCAAGATCGTAGGTGGTGGCAAGAATGCGTCCGATGCAGCCATGCCACTTAATTTGGCCGAAAAAGGCACAAATATTACCATGCTTGCTTTCAATGAATCTACAGGTGGTGCTACACTAGATTCTACACCTGGCGCCAACCAATATTATGAGGAGACTGCGGCAGCACAGATTAGCGAAGCTAAAGCCCGTGGCGACTTCGTCATTGTCGATATCCAGTACTACGAATGTAGCGCCTATGCCTCTGAATATGAAGATCCGACCTGCGACTATGCATGGTCTTCTGCTGGCGATCAGCAAGGCTTCTTCCGCCATCTGATTGATCTTGGCGCTGATATGGTAGTCGGTACTAGCGCGCATCAGCCACAAACCTACGAGCTTTACGGCAACGGCGTAATTTATTACGGTCTTGGCAATCTATTCTTCGATCAGATTTGGTGGCCTGGCACGACTAGAAGCTTAATTTTGGCTCACTATTTCTATAATGGTAAACTATTACAAACTAAGGTAGTTCCGACTGTATATGGTGACGAAATGCAGACGAGACTACTAGATGAGGAGACTAGCAAATGGTTTCTAAACCGGCTAAAGAGCGAGCGACCGTAGTTCCGTTTTTCATTGCGTTAATTGCCACGGTACTACTTGCTGGGTTCTTTATGGTTTATCCATTTTCTACAGGCAAGACTAGCGAGCCGGAGATAACAGAACCAGAAAACGGCAGTGGTGCCGAGAACGGTGGCGGGGACCATGGTGGTGGTGCAAATGCAGTTGTCTTACCAGAGAAGATCGATTTGCAGCCTGTCGTAAACGAATGGATTAGCTCCATCAGTGGTCGTGCTAGCGTCATGATTTATGACCTAGACCGCAACGAGATTATTGGTGAATACAACTCGACGGAACTTTTTAATACTGCATCGCTTTATAAGTTATTTTTGGTTTATGAAGGCTACCGCAGGCTTGAATCTGGAGAATGGAACGCGGATGATATTGCCGGAAGTACTGGTCTCAGTATTCTGGAGTGTCTTGATCTTTCCATTCGTGAATCCTATTCACCTTGTGCTGAGACACTTTGGGCGATGATTGGTCATGAAGAACTAGATAATATTATTACAAGCGATTTTGGCATTACCGGTTCATATATTTCTGGTATTACTTCTAACGCAAATGATATTGTA
>Ga0310786_10012053_pt1 | contig 10729 bp, 10 predicted proteins | sample AusTroGonzalo_MG_FD_203881 | JGI IMG/M metagenome (GOLD analysis project Ga0310786, IMG submission 203881) | Bovine rumen microbial communities from tropical cattle in Woodstock, Queensland, Australia - Gonzalo_03 (v2) (version 2) | ecosystem: Host-associated > Mammals > Digestive system >...
CCTTAAGTCAAATTTCATCTTACCTTATTGCCTTATTATAATTTAGTAATAGATAATCGTATTTATTTTGCTGAGACTCTACTTCCACTTTGTTTTTTAAGCCTTTTTCATCTATTATACTAAAATATAACGCTTTTTGATTAAACTTATATCGATCCTGATAGGACTGTATTTTCCTCAAGGAATAGTACAAAGGATCGTTTGTCATTGAAACAATATATTCCTTAAGGGGCAATTTATAAGCCTTGTCCCCTTTGTTCCATGGGGTTAAGACTTTAATGTTCTGATAGTTTTGAAGACTCCATATATTAAATTCGGGAGTATCAAAGAATGGAATGTTATTGTTGAACAGATAATCAGTCTTGGCTTCGAGTTTCGTTACATTGCGAATATACGCATATTTGCATGTGAAGTTCCAAAACCACGCAAACTCACACATACAGGTAAGAGGGGTAGGAAGTACGTGCTTGACATAATCATCGATAATCTCCACAGCGTCGGCATACAATTCCATCTCATAATTCCCGTCACACTTATGCTGAATATTCAAAAATATTGGCATAGCGTCTTTCCAATCCATGTGGAAACACTCATCGGGGATTTTATTAATAACTCCGAAGTGAAATAATTGATCTGCACACCATCCTGTCACCAAAAGATAGTCATTTCTCTTCTCAAGAAAGTCATACAAGCAAGAGGCATCAGAATGATACATGTCGATATTATTTTTGACCATGAAATCGAAAAAGGTTGGATTCTCTTCCATGCTTTTGTCTGTGTACACGATAGAAATCTTCTGATTTGGCTTTCTATGCTTGAGAAGAGCACACACAACACAGCATGAATCAACACCTCCCGAGAAACTTACGATGATTTCCTTCTCGGAATTGTATGCCCTATTGACGATTTCAATTGCTCTTTTATCGATCAAATCTCCCATGTCCAAAATGGGATATTCTGAGAGATTTAAAGGTCTTTCATTCAGATCTTTCCAATCAATAGAAGAGAACTGAGTCAGCCAACCCCAACGATCATTCATGATGCACCGAAAGAAAAACGCCCTATTGATGAATTTATATGGGCTGTAGTCATCAATGAACTTTGAGCAAACTCTGTAGGCAGATTCTAGTTTTGACATTTTTCAACGGATTCGAGATATACACCAAACAACGCCCCAACGGCACTCTTAAAAATCCCATACCACAGAGCATAAAGATTCGGGCAAGCCATAGCAGACGCTTTATCGTCACTTACAGGACAACCACCTTTACAACCATGCACCACCAAGCATTCTCTGCATCTCTTTTTGAAAGAAGGATGCTCGAACCCGAGAGCCTTTGCCTGTTCTATCCTTATGATATGGTTGGATGACGGCATAGCGATTGGGTGATTATGACACTGAAGCAAATCACCTCTTAGATTGACCGTAATGCCATATGGAGTAGGCATAGTACATTCGCATGGTACAGAAGAGAAAGGTTCATGACAAACCCATCCTTCAATCATGGCAATAACTTTCCGTCGCAAACTGTTGTCGTTCTCGTATAAGTCGGGATTGCTAAGAATCTCGAAAATCCCTTCGCTGTATGTCTTCAATTCTTCTTCGGAAAGAATGCTTGCTTTTGCGCTTTCTTCATCCGCAGAATTATGACACCGAACAATATTATGAACACAAACCCGAACGTCGTTGCCAATCTTTTCCTTGAACCAACGGATGATATCAGAGGGATTGATGTTTCCTGAAGAGGGTGTCGAATTGAAGACCAAATAACCAGACTTCATATGTTCTTTAGCATAAAGAATTGCGTCTAATGTTTTAGGATTTTCGAGAACATCAAAAGCCTTTTCATTGACTCTGTTCTTTGTATTCCCCGGGCCATCGTGAGAGATATACAGATGTACCCCATACTCATTAAAGAAATCCACCTTGGATCGTGTTAACAGAGAACCGTTTGTCAGAATGTAGATTTGAAGATTCGGATAAAGTTCCTTGAGTTTAGGAATCAGCAAACGAATGGTCTTCCAATAGACCAAAGGTTCACCACCCCACAACTGCACTCTTTCAACGCTTCGAACGTTATTTCGGAGCATGTCAATAAAAGCATCAACATCCTTTGGAGTCGCGTTATAAGCAATATCCTTGATGGCGGTTTGACTGCAATATTTGCACTTAAAGTTACAGTGTGAGCCTAGTTGAATCTCGATTAGATAGAGATCACGATTTTTGATGTTATTGTTCTCAAATCGGGTGAAAGGGAGAATGTCATCGAAATGATTGCTTTTCGATCCTTTGAATTCTGTTAGAAGTTCCTTCCCATTTTCATCATAGAAAGTATTCGTCAGATTGTCAAATGACCAAACTAATTTCTCACCATTTCTGATAACATTCAACTTAAATTTCATTCTTCTAATTTCTCAACAGATGTTAGATAAGCACCAAACAGCGCCGCCACTCCCGATTTGAAGAAAGCGTAGTGCAGAGCGTAAAGGTTTGGGCATGCCAATTCGTTAGCCTTATCGTCCGAACTTGGACAACCTCCACAGCAACCGTGCACAACCAAGCAATTTCTGCATCTTTCTTTAAAGGAACAATGTATATATCCTAAAGCGTTTACCTTGGATAAATCGCTTAAATGTCCATAGGTTTTAGAAGCAATAGGATGATTATGACATTGTAGCACGTCTCCCCTTAGATTAACAACTATGCCATGAGGGGATGGAAGAGGGCATTCTGCAATGATCGAATCGAAAGGAAGATGCTGAACCCACGTGTTGATGAGATTCTGCCTTCTTCTTACCAAGGAATAATCGTTGATAAAGTTCTCAGTGTTGTTGAGGATTTCAAAAATTCCGTCAGAATATTCCTTACGTTCCTCTTCGCTAAGTTTGCTGAATTCAACACCCTGAGGATCTTTGCTGTTATGACACCGAACGATATTATGGGTGCATACCTTGACATCATCCCATAATTCCTTTTTGAAGAATTTAATGATCTTCTCGGGATTGGTGTTACCTGACGATGGAGTGGCATTGATGCTGATTCTATCTGCCCCCAATACTTCATGGGCATAATCCAACGCTTCTCTTACCGTTGGGTTTTTGAGAATGTCTTGGTTCTTTTCCGATTCTCTTTTCTCATTGCCACAGCCATCATGAGAAATAAAAAGAGGTATATTATATTTGTGATAGAAATCTATCTTATCCTTCGTCAGCAATGAACCGTTTGACGGCATGGTAATGAAGGCATTCGGATAGAGTTCTCTGAGTTTTGGTACTAAGAGTTGAATGGTTTTCCAATAGACCAAAGGTTCACCTCCCCAGAGTTGAATCCTATCGATCTTTTCAACGTTATTCTTAAGAAGATCGATGAAAGGATCAACATCCTTTGGAGAGGCGCTATAGGAAGAGTTTCTATATGCGGTTTGACTGCAATATTTGCAATTGAAATTGCATTTCGTACCGAGATGGATTTCCATCAACTTCAAGTATGTGGATTTCTTATTGTCGTTGCATTCTCTTGTGAAAGGAATGACCTTCTCATAATTATCTGCTTTATAGGGAAGAAAATCTTTGAGCAAATCATTCCCATTTTCATCATAGAAAACGTTGACAATATTATCGTATACCCATTGATGGGGTTTCTCATCAACAACCACATTTAACTTGAATTTCATTCTTTAAGGCTGACAATCACAATTACTGCAATAACTGCAAGTATAAGAACAATGACTGCAATCATTGCAGTGTGTATTAATATATAATGTTCTATTGTAGGATGCAGTTACACGACCTTGTGCGTTTACAGTGAAGTATGGTATGGAAATAGAACCCGAGCCTTTGTTTCCAACCGTGACGTTTCCTCCTGCCCCATACGTTCCAGCGGAGACTCCACTTCCCCCTGTAATTCTAGACGTGTTTGTTGCAGTTGAAACGCTATCAACACTTCCACTCGCCGTAACATATCCCGAATCGTTTGTCAATTGGGACATCTTCGTAGGAAATTTTGATTGTGCTGTTTGCTGAACAGCCGTCTCAATTGCCGTGCTATTGATGGTGAGTTTACTCATTTACCAAAACCCTAATGTTGCCCAAATTGGTGTATAATTCTGTATTAACCTTAACGATAATTTCCGTACCAACGGGAACGTTATCTGTGTAAAGGTCAAAGGAAATCTTTCCGTCGGTTGTATCGAAGACTCGCACAGGAATGTAGCCAGCAGAGGAATCTAGAATATAGCGAATCGGCTTTTCGACTGTTTCTCCCAACTCAAACTCTTCTGTCTCAAGATTGAATTGTCTCTTGTGCAGATCTACGGTATAGGTTGCATGAGAGTTCTTCTTAATTGTCTCAGAACCTTCAATCTTGACAGCAGGGAAATAGCACTTCGGGTTTGTGTAGATCCTTGGCGTTTTTGGAGCATCAATGACTTCTAAATTTCTGTCGAGCAAATCTTCAATGTAGTAGTTCCGTGTCTGCCAAACGATCAAATAGTTGTCATCGTTATAAAGGTCTTTTGTTACGTAGGGAACAACGACAGAAGTCAAAGCCTGAGACGGATAGGAATCCAAAACAGCCTTGAGTGTGTTCTTATTCTTATACGTATTCGCCATAACAGACGTGAACGGATCTAGGCAATTGTTAAAATAATTGAACCCTGAGAGGAAAAATGCGAAGTCTTGCTGACGGTTTAAGGGAATGTCATCATAGTTCAAAACCGTAGAGCCTTTGTAAGAAGCAAAGATGTTCTTCGGCAAGACATCAGAAAGACTTTCAAGGTTTATGACAAGATCGATATACCAACGCTCTTTCGTTGTATTCAATGTATCTGAAAGAATATATTCCTTAAACTCATTGAGTCGAGTTTGATCAATGGGGAACGAGGAAAGAGGGGCAATAGCGAACAAGCATACACGAATTGAGTTTTTACCCAAAATGATATATGTCAGTGCTGTGTTGGTACTCAATTCGTCTTCAATATGAGGGAATTTAACGATTTTCATGTTGTTTAATATCCAATAGGTAAGCGCCAAATAGTGTAGCAATGGCGGACTTGAAGTATCCGTAGTGCATTGCATAGTAATTTGGACAACTCAATTTATGTGCGTTATTATCTAATCCCGTGCATCCACCTTTACAGGAATGCACAACAGGGCAATTCTTGCAATCGGTCAGTCTGTTTGTGAAATGAGTATGACCGATAATTTTGGCGTTTTCCAAATCATCAATACTACCACAAACAGTATTTACACCAAAGGTATGACATTTTAGAATATTACCGTTCACGTCAACAGTTAATGAATCCCCAACACCCTGAGAACATTCCCCGACGATATTATCCAATGTTGCATGATGCACCATGGAATTGATGACATTGTCACGAAGACCGCAGAATGCTTTGTCCTTCGGGGAAACATTATTCAAAATTTCAAAGATTGATTCTGAAACCATCTTTTTATTGCTCTCGTTAATGGAGCACATCATTCGACAGTTTAGATCCTTTGCATTATGCGTAACCACTACATTGTTGCACAGAACGATAATGCGAGGATCGATTTTTCTTTCGAAGAATTTAATAAGACTCTTTATATCAGCATTCTTATTTGTGATCGTCGGTTTTATTGAAATTCGTCCCTCAGGAAGAGTGTTAATAGCATATTTGATTGTTTCAATGATTTCTTCGTCATCAAGAATATCATCGGTTGTTCTGTCGGTATTGTCTTCTCCATCATGAGAAATGCTGAAACTCATGTGGGTTTCTTTGCAGAAGTCAATAATTTCTTTGGTCAAAAGAGAACCGTTGGTGACGAAATTCAGAATACACTTAGGATAAAGTTCTCTGAGTTTTGGAACAAGAACCTTTATGGTCTTCCAATAGACTAATGGTTCACCGCCCCAGAGTTGGATGCTCTTGGTTGTGATATTCGATTTCTTTAATTTTTCGATGAATTGATCAACGTGCTTTGGGGTAAAGTCAGCAGAATCCGTTCTAATGGATTTCTGTGAACAGTATTTGCAGTTATAATTGCACTTATAACCAAGAAGAATCTCAAGTACATCTAAATTCGTCTTGTACTTGTGTGAATTCTCTTTTTCTGAGAATGGAACGATTTTAATGATATTGCTCTTAACGTTAAAATCGTTCAGTAACGTTCCATTCTCATCTCGAACATATGATCCATCTGTTTCATATGTCCATATCTGATTTTTGCAATCTTTTATAACTTGCAAATCAAAAAGCATTCTTATTCACCACAATCACAGCATCCACAGTTGCAGTTATCACAGTAATTGCATTGATGATAAGAGCAATTACTGCAATTGTTGCACCCTGTTGTTACTTTAAGGGTGCGTGTTCCTATGGATGTAATGAGACCCTGAGCATTTACTGTATAATAGGGAATAGCAATAGTGCCTGAGCCTCCATTGTTTCCTATTGTTACATTACTCCCAGGGCCATACGTTCCAGCGGATACTCCGCTTGTGCCTGTAAGATATTGTGCAGAATTTGCCGTATTGGCAGAAGCAACGTGCCCTGAAGTAGTAATATACCCCGAGTCGTTGGTAAGTTGACTCGTTTTTGTTGGTTTCATCGGGTCAACATTATTCTTGATAATGGTAACTAAATCAACACCCGTGTCGAATACCTTACCTTTATAGTCATCTAAAGCCATGTTTTTATTGAGATTAGATAGAATCTAAGTATTTATCCCATTTTATGGGAAATCCATGACTTGTACCAATATACAAACTGTTCTATACCAATCTTAATGTCAATATAAGGCTTGAATCCCGTCCATACTTCTAACTTATGTGAAGATCCGAAAACACTATGGGTGTTTCCTTTTTCTACGGGTTGAGCAACATAATCCAATTCTTTGCTTTGATCCACCAATTCAACCGCTTTCAGGCATTCTAACATGGTGTTCGCAAACTCAAATACAGACGGATGGTTCTCGTTGCATATATTAACAACATCATAGAAGCCTTTCACAGATGACTCTTCATCGTCCATCAAAAGCATGATGGATTTAATGACATCTCCAATATAGGTGAAATTACGTTCACACCATTTTCCGTCAACACTGCTTAGTCTGATTTGCTTCCCCTGTGATATCTGTTCTGCTATCTTATAACAAAACATGTCGGGTCTTGAAGACTCTCCATAAACGGTGAAAAATCTCATGCCTATGGTTGGAATGCCGTAAAGATGACTATAGGTATAAGCCATGAGTTCGTTACTTTTCTTTGTCATTGCATACAGGCTTAACGGATGGTCTGTTTCTGTTCCATCTGTTAAAGAATCATAGCATGTTCCTACACTATCACCATATACAGATGAACTAGAAGCGTATAGCAGTTTCTTAACGGGGTTCTTTCTGCATGCTTCAAGGATATTATAAAATCCCTCTATATTACTTTTGATATATGAGTCAGGATGATAAAGAGATTCTGTGACCCCTGCCTGTGCGGCGAGATGAACTATGATAACAGGATGGTAACACTCTATCAAACGATCAACGTGATCTTTAATGGAAACGTCGCACATCTTGAAAACACAGTAAACACTATCGGCTTCACGGGTTTTCGCAATCTCTTCTATTTCCTGAATCCTTTTGAGTTTGAGATTGACATCATAGTACTCGTTTAAGTTATCAACAGAGATGATTGTCAGATTCTTACCGCCAAACTTGAGAAGGTGCTTAATTAAGGCAGAGCCAATGAACCCTGCCCCACCCGTTACCATGATTACCTTGTTAGTCATGCTTTTGATCCTTGGTGAAAACCTTATCCATAACGTCAGACAACCGAAAATCGATTCGATCTGCCATAATAATAGTACTTCTTTCCTTGAAATCCTTCAAATCTTGAACGACTTCACAATTTTCATACGTAGTGTTAGTAAAATTTGGTTCATATATGATAACAGTCAACTTGCATTCCCGAAGAATTTTCATAATGGGACACATGATTGAATTGTGAAGACCATTCAATCTATAAATACCAACGACGGAATTAGTCAATGATGGATCTTTTGCTTTCAGAAGATCAACGACTTCATCAATACATGTAAGCATCCGAACAGTGTTTGCTGTAATTGCACTTCCAACAAAACTACTGTTGATATTCTTAAAATGACTTTTTTCAATCATTAAAGTATTCAGTTGCTTTGTATCCTTAGGAAGGCAATAACCCCCAAATCCAAAAGATGGGGTATTATAGTAATCACCGATACGAGAATCGGCACAAACCCCTTCAATAATGGTTCGAGAGTTCATGCCATTCGTTGATGCAAATGTGTCTAGTTCATTAAAGAAGGCAAGACGTGTTGCAAGATAAGCGTTGGAGAACAGTTTAATCGCCTCTGCTTCACTGTTGCTTGTAAAGAAGGTTGGAATCTTTTTCTTACTTGAAAGAGAAGCCATAATTTTCGCATATTCCTTTGCCTTCTTTAGTGTGTTACTATCACACCCAACGACAATTCTAGACGGAAAGGCTATATCGTGTGTTGCACAATTCTCGCGAAGAAACTCAGGACTGAATATTACATTGTCCATGTTCAATTCTTTGCGAATAGAATCTGTATAACCGATATAAACCGTCGATTTGATCACAACCAAAGGCTTGACATTCTTTGTACCATTGTCGCACCGTTTAATGTCTTTCAGAACGGTTGTAATGATGTCACAATTAAGACCATTTTTTGCTTCGTCATAATTGGTTGGTACGGCAATGAGAATCAGATCCGCGTCATAATAAGCCGTTCGGTTTGTCGTTGCTTTAATGTTATCGCATATTCTTATGGATTTGACCTTTTCTTCATCAATGTCTACCATGGTAACGTCATGCTTTTCGGCAAGCAATTTACCATAGGCAAGACCAACATGCCCTGCCCCAACAACAATGATCCTTTGTCTTTTTGCCACTAGATTTCTCCTTTAAACTTCGGTTGTAATATTATAGCACAGATACGAAGAAATTACATGTACTTGTTTTCGTATCTTGTAATCAAATCGTCCATCACTCTGTTAAAATCAACGTTTTTATAATTATATTTTTTATATTTCAATTCAATATCATTTAGTCCATTGTGATCGATATAGTGTTGGATGTCACAGATTATTTGCTTCCCTTGTCTTTTAACATAAGTCGGTAAGTATTTTTCGCGGATCAACTTTGTGTTTCCTTTCTTTAGAACGCTTGGTCTTCTCCAATCTAAAATATACTCACAAGCGATCTTTTTGTTCTCATCGAGCGGACTCATTACATGGGTAACATCAATTTCTCTTCCCATAATCGCAGGGTAAAATCCATGGTATATTCTCTCCGCCGCTCCAATTCTTTCGTTATCCCCACCCGTTAAGCAAAGGCTTTCTTCAGGCTCAAAAACAGTGTTAGAATTCGGGTTAACCAATTTAAGATTCTTATAGAACAGCCCCTTCAAAAGAACATAGAACTGTTTTAGTCCTGCAAACCCAATGGTATTACGATCCCAAAATACAGCCCCACCCAACTGAACAAACCCACACCTCTCATTGTCAAGCATATAATGCGTCGCCCGTAGAATATCTTCGGCATATCTTTCGCTTTCGATTCTAAAATCGTCATCGATTAGAAAATAAACAGGGGCTTCAGGATTAAGCATAGCGCATTCTTCACGCATCAGGTTTAACTGAATGCCACGACTACGATCATATTCCTTGAATGTGTACCTAACATCAAACCCCAAATCCTCGACGAATTTAACGGCTTCCTTGGCTGTTTCTTCTGTCCAAGGGGGTTGGAAAATGAAACAAAAGGTGAGGATATCCCTAAGTCTTGTCAAATAATGAAGACTCGGTTTAAGCAAATTATTGAAAGCATCAATGTTGCACGTAGGGGTAATTGTTGATATGATATTATATTGCATATTGGAAATAACGAAAAGGTCGATATTATTAGTATCGACCTTATATTTTAGATGATGATTATGTTATGAAGATTTTGGTGTTTTAACTGTATAGTCAACCAATTTCTTAGAACCACGGTATAAAGACAGTCGATCCAATGCTTGAGATCCATTGGGAAATTCTTCTGTTTCAGCAAAAAGATGTTGATTGATTGCTAACCTATTTGTCTTGATGTATTGAGAAATATCAATCTCAATTGGTGTAGCAAGTTTATAAATCGCATATACATCTGCATACCGATCAATATCAAATGGCAACATGATGCATGCATTTGGTTTATAATTTTTAAAAGGTGTTATTGTAGGATCTAAGTCCCACATACGATATTGCATCTTTGCATACATATCGCTTTCGCTATCTACTCCATATTCATCACTATACCCTGTATATTCTTCTTCTGGATCATCTGATGGTTCAGGAGGTTCAGCAACCCAATACGGCGCAGACGGATCATAGTTAAATCCATCCGTATAACCATGATTAATTTTCACCAAAACAGCAGAAGTATTATTATTATTGATTGGTGTTACAAGACAATAAGAATCAGGAATTGAATTGATCAACGCAACAGCATCATTTGCCTTTTTGTTCTTTGAATTGAGTTTAACAACACCAACAGATTGATGGTAAATTCCTTCGTTCCAATCAACATAGTTACTTTCTCCCATAAAAGAAGCACCATAGCCAGGAAGTTTACGAATAGCCATTGGAATAGGTAATTTCGCAGAACTATCGTTAATGACAGATGAATATGTATTGAAGTAATTATCTCTTGCGTGAA
>Ga0310786_10012055_pt1 | contig 10727 bp, 16 predicted proteins | sample AusTroGonzalo_MG_FD_203881 | JGI IMG/M metagenome (GOLD analysis project Ga0310786, IMG submission 203881) | Bovine rumen microbial communities from tropical cattle in Woodstock, Queensland, Australia - Gonzalo_03 (v2) (version 2) | ecosystem: Host-associated > Mammals > Digestive system >...
AAAGGCGCTGAGTCACTCTCAACGCCTTGATTTTATTACAATTCGTCAACTGTGTTTGTTATTTCTTTAAGCGCCTTACTTAAAATTGCCCCCGTTTTAGTCGGATCGGGAGACAACATTGCTCTCCGGTATATCATATATCCGAGAAAAGCGCATCTTGACGCATAGTCTCTATAATTGTAAACAACTATATTGTCTTTATGATAAAAACGATCTTTCTCAAACTTTTGATAAAAATAACACAAGTTCCCTTTTATAAATCCTGCGTCATAAACTTCTTTTAGCCTCGCAAAACTGCCGAGTCGCCGCATGTCGTCCATGACTATATATTTTATTTTATTATCCATTTTTTTTAACTAATACAATCAAAACTTTGAAGGTTGTCAGAAAGCTCTTGCATGCGCTCTTTTGTTGGCCTTCTTCCATCGTTTAATTCTATATCATCAACAGTGTAAGACTGCCATATACAAAAGCCATTCCCTTGCAATCTGTCTAAAATCCATGTCGCAAAATCGTATGCATCTTGCTCTCCATGTTTACTAATATATTTAATTGCTTTTTTGCGTATTTTTTCTTGTTCTTCAATGTATGACATTTTTATTCATCCTTTCTTAAAAAGTTCCGTTTTGTTTTTGATATTCTATATGTTCCTCTAAGGGCAAGGGGTGATATACATTCTTTGCGTTTGGGTTCGGTCGGTAGAATATAACCTTGTCTTTTGTTTCTTTATAAAAGCAATCAACAATAGAACCGTTTGAAAGTGCTTTTATCGGTTTGACATTTTTGGGAAGTTCCGACTTTTTCCAAAAATAGCCGGCATTCTCAAAAACTTTATTACAAGAGAAAACAATTCCATTTGAAAAAGTTCTTTCAAGGGTTAGAGTTATGCCAAATCTTTTTAAAAATCTGCTCGCCTTTTCTAAATCACCGAAACTTGCAAAATGGAAGCTCCAATTGCTCGCAAGTTCTAAATACGCCTTCTCCCTATCGACATCTCGTTCATAAATAAAAAATCTTTGTCTTGTTTCCATTTTAAAATCCTTTCTTTTTTTTGTGTTTGGCTTGCCATCATCAGCGCAAAGGCGCCACCCTTTACGGACGGAGCAAAAAAGCCCCGTTTCGGCTATTGATTCGGCTTAAGAATAAGGCACCCGGTGAAGACAGATAAATGATCCAAAATATAGTCCTTACTTAAAATTGATTGACTCGTTTCTGTTTCGTCGTACACAATGAAAGAATCACAATCAGCGGATTCAATCCAAGAGCGAACGACTCGCGCGTTTTTTTCTTGTTAAAATCATTTAAAAAATGTCCTCCGGCTTTTTCTTTAGTCTATACTTTGGATAGCCTCCGCGATCCGTTGCGGTTGTTTTCTCATAATTTTTTAAAACATATTTAAGACAAGCGGAGTCAAAATCTAGGCCGTTTTTTTGAGCGTCTCTTTTAAAGTCGACAACTTCTCTAAACGGCGCGCGCATAATAACGCCGGCGGCGTTGTGATATGATTCCCAGTCTATCAACTTCGGCAAATAATTAGATATATTCATTTTAAAATCCTTTTTCATAGTTTTCAAAATATTCTTTAGCTGTTTCTTCAGCTTCAGAAAGTGTTTTATAATGCCAACATAAACACGAGGAGTCGGAGGGTTTACCAGTACACACTGAAAAACCGTTCTTTTCTTCTGTTATATAACACCGAATCCGCCCTTTTTTGTTTTTAAACTCTTTTAAAATCATTTTTCCGCCACCTTATCTATCACAATTAAAAGAAAACAGACAACCGGAAGCGACGCCCGACTCGGCTCTGTCCTGTCTTGCGATTTCTGCATCAATCCCGAACAGCGCAAGTGCAAAGAATAAAACAGAAAATAAAATAAGAGATAAAATATTTTTAAACATAAGAAAATCCTTTCTGTATAAAAAGTGTTAAACCCAAGAGGGAAGCCCGATTCGCCCGCCTCGATTCGTTATAGTAAAGAAAAAAAATAAAAAAGTCAATAGAAAAACAATAAAAATTTAAAAAAAATATAAAAAAAGTTATGTTTAGCCCCTCATCATAACTTTTGGATAACGTATAAACTACTGAAAAAAAAGAAAAGTTATGATGTTAGACATGTTATGCAAAAAAAAAGGGGTGTAGCCCTGCGCGTGTGCGGGCGCGCGTGTGTGCGCGTGTGCGCGCGCGTATAGTAAATTAAAATCATCATAACATAACATAACAACATAACATTTTAATTTATTCAATAACTTATAATAAAAAGTTAAAGTTAACCTTTAGTTATTTTGACCAGCTTTTTATTAAGACTTTATAAAAAATCTATAATCAAAAAAATAAATATCCTTTTTAATCAATAACTTATTTGATATTTTACGGAATAGACAGCCTTTTTTATAGTTAAAAGAGAAAGTTAAAAAAGGCTTTTCTCGTTTTAGTAGAATCTCTATCGGTTTTCTCGGGCGCTTATTAGCTTATTTTATTATATGGCTATATAAGAATACGCTTATTTTATTATATATTTATATATTATTATATTATATTATATTATTATATATTATTATAGGGGCGCGGATGATTGCCGGCTTGCGTGATTGATTGCTTGCTTGCTTGCTTTGCTGATTGACAAGCGGCGCGGAAATCGATTCGCCGGCTTTGTGGTAGATCAGCTTGCTTTATTACCGGATTATTTACCCGAAAAGCGCGCCCACAATCACGACGGAAGAAAAATTTAAAAATCGCCAGACAGGGGGTGAGGGGGCTGGAAGCGGCTCCGCCGCGCGGGGGATACAGCTCTCCTTCCTACAATCGGGTAAGATTTTGGTGTGTTGGTTAGGGTTCCTATATTTTTATTTAATTAGGTATTTTTTTGCATATTTTTATAAAAAGGGGGTTGACAAATGTTATGTAGTAGGGTATATTAAATACGAACTAGGCAATCCGAAATCCTTTCGTCTAGTTTAAGTGTTGGCGGCAGGGCACCCGATTCGGTCTATCACTCCTCAAACAAGCCCTGCCGTTTTATAAAACAGGAGATGGAGAAGTGGACAGGTATGAGTTAGTTCCTATAGGTGAGAATGCAGGTACGGCTTTAGACAGGGTGCTAGAGGCGTATGGGAAGTCAGGAGTAGGGTTAAAGGAGTGTTTAGACGATGACAGCAGTGCGTTAAGCGGTCAGGACATGAAGTATTTTGGTGAAGAGTATTTTGGCCGAGTTCCGAGTTATGCGACATTTATAAAGTATTTGAATAAGTTGCCTGTTGATCAGAAGGACAATTTTTGGGAAACGGTGTCCGAGATAGAGAGTGGTCGGTGTGTAGGTGAGATGAAAGAGGTGGCGGACGGAGGGTCGTACGAGAGGGATGACCAGGTTCGGTTTAATATGTATGGGAAGCTGAATGGGATATACGAGAGGAAGCTGGACAGGATAGACAGGCGTCGTCGAGACAGGGGGATAAGTGAGGAGAAGAGCGTTGATTTGGCTGCTCGGCTAATAAGTGCGTTAAGTAATAAGGATTTGTTACGGATTAAGGGGCAAGCAGAGGCTATTGACGCTGAGTATAAAGAGGTGGCAGATGGTCCGATTAAAGGTGGAGAGAATGAATAAGTTAGATTGTAATATAGTTTCTTGGCATAAGAGAGCGTTTCCAAATGCAACGTTGGAGAGCCAGTTGCTAAAGCTTGAGGAGGAGGTACGAGAGGTAACTGAGGCTCAGAGTAGAGGCGACATAGACAATGTGCATAAGGAGATGGCAGACGTGTATATTGTTTCTGTCGTTCTTGATAAAAGATTTGACAGCGTTATTGGCAGATACTTTTTGTGGCTTACTAATGCTTATCCGATTCCGAGATTAAAAGAGCTGGTCGGATATAAGATGGAGATCAACAAGAGTAGGAATTGGGTGTGTAAAGACGGGGTTTATCGGCATGCAGATAGATAAGTCAATATTTGACGAGGAGAGCATACGAGCCATTGCCGAGTCCGATAAGGACTTGTTCAAGGAGTTAATGCTTGCGTTAAGGGACGAGGAGAGGCGTCGGTTTCTTCACTATCATCCGTACATTAAACAGCTTGAGTTCCATAATAGCTTGGCGACCGAGCGGATTTTAAGCGGTGCAAACCAGTCGGGGAAGAGTATTGCCGGGACGATGGAGACGTGCTTTCACTTGACGGGGAATTACCCTGATTGGTGGAATGGTCATAGGGTTTTGCCGCATTTGAATGCGAGCAACGGTGAGTACGAATTAAATGCTTGGGTGCTTGGTACGGACAGCAAAACAGTTCGAGACAGCTTGCAAAGCAAGATTATAGGTACGGCATCACGTGACTATAATGACGGCTGTATTCATCCTGACTTTATTGACAAAGAGAATAAACTTATGGCTCGTGGTATACCAGACGCTGTGGATACTATATATATTAGACATCGTTCGGGGTGTCGTGTTAAACTTCAGTTCAGGTCTTATGAGCAGGGTCGTGAGAATTTACAGGCGGCAACGATTGACTTTGTGTATTGCGACGAGGAGCCACCTGAGGACGTGATGGGCGAATTGAGAGCTCGTATTGCTGCAACGGGTGGATTTCTATATATGGCGTTTACTCCTCTTAAAGGTATGACGCCATTGGTGCAAGAGTTTTGGACACACGACAATCCGGAGAAATTCTTGGTGTGCATGAATATCTATGAGGCAAAACACTTTACAGCTGAGAAACTAAAGAAGATCGAGAGTTTGTATGCCGGGTTAAGTGAGGCTGAACGGCAAGCTCGTATGATGGGTATACCGACTATGGGCTCAGGTATGGTATACCCGATTGACGACAACGATATTGCTTATGATACGTTTCCGTTACCTAAGAATTTTTTAAGGATTGGTGCTCTTGACTTCGGGCGTGGTGACCACCCGACTGCTATGGTATGGGTTGCTCTTGATCCAATGACTGACGTTGCTTATGTGTACGATTGTGAGAAGACGACAAAAAAGAGTATTGCCGAGAACGCAGAGATTATGAGACGGCGTGGTCAGTGGATACCGTTTGCATATCCTCACGACTTAATGAGGGATAGCGGTGTCGAGCGTGGTAAAATGTTTGACGAGGACAAGCGGTCTGAGGGGTATAAGTATAAGACTATGTATGAGGACAACGGGATACACTTCACCCCACACAACGCAAAGACAGCAGAGGGTTCCATAAATGTCGAGAATGGTATTGTTGAGGTACGGCAACGAATGGTTACTGGGAGGTTAAAGATTGCAAGGCATCTGTCCGAATTGTGGAAAGAGAAACAGGTTTACAGGTATGGTGACGACTTAAAGCCGATTAAACAAAAGGACGACTTGATGGATGCCATGAGATATGCGGTTATTATGCTTAGGTATGGTGTATCTGAGTATGACTCTATGTTCGCTTTATACGGCGGAAGCGACGAGAAGGTAAAAGATGAGACGCCGATATATTAGGAGAAAAAAATGAAAGTAGTAGAAATAAGTGGAAATGATGATTTTGAATTAGATAGCATTCACTATTTGCCGGATGCTGATGGCAAAAAGAGAATTGTTTGTAACTATTCTATGCTTTGTGGTCCTAAGGGAAGTCTAAAGATTACATTTGAGGGCTTTGCTAAAGACGATAAGGTCAGGATTAAAGAAAGATTCAAATTCAAATACTTGGTTAAAATGTTTGAGGATCGTCGTATTTATTTACAAGGAGTTAAGTTTTTAGACAATCAATTTGAATAAACTTTAAAAAGTTCTTGATTTTTTATTATATTCTTTGTAATATAGTAGAAAAGGAGATTTGATATGGGATTAGGCAAATCACTCAAAAAGGCTGTTAAAAAAGCCACAAAAGTAATATCAAGTCCTACGAGGACTGTTGCTGCGACTTTTACAGGAGGTCTTTCCGAATTAACTGGCGTTGGTGATAAAATATCTGACTCTTCATGGAGCAGATACACTGATGCTTTGGGTTATGCTTTGGCAGCTTATGTTGCCGCCCCAGCTTTAATGGGCGAAGCAGGAGCAGCTAGCACGCCATTTGGAACGTCTCCTGCCGGGCAGTGGGCTGCTTCTACAACTGGTGCTGGTACTGTAAGTCAGGCGGCATCTATGGCAGGCTCTACTGCTGGCGCCACTTCTGCGACTGGTGCTGGTATTGGCGCAGGAACTGCTGCGATTGCCAGCGGCAGTACTTACCTCGGATACAAACAAATGGTGGACGTACAAAAGGCAGCAAAAGATCAGGCTCGTGCAATTTTGCAGGCACAACAATCTAGTGAGCAAGCAAACAGAGAGGCAGAGATTTTAAGGAAGCAAGCATTACTTGCATCTCAGAAATCTATTACTGCAAGGAAAGCAGCGGCAAGCGCTGTTGCTAACAAATTAAAGAATACAAATGTTTCATATCTTGGTGGAGATGAGGAGAAGTTAGGTGGCTAGTTCTTATTTAACAAAGAAAAAACATTTTGAGAATAGACTTGAGGCTCTAAAGAGCGGACGGTCTCGTCTTGAATCTGATTGGAAAACAATAGGAAATCACTTAGCACCAGATACTGGTTGCTTTGATGATCCGAGCAGTAGCAAGATCACGAATAAAGATCCTTTCTATAAACAAAACATTAACACTCTCCCTTTATATTATGTGAATAATCTTGCTACTGCTATGGTTTCAAATCTTACGCCGAGCAGGTTAAAATGGTTTAGCCTCCATGTTGAGGACGAAACAAGAGAAGAATCAATATGGCTAACAGAGGCAGTAAACCGTCTGTATAAAATGTTTTCAGCATCTGGGTTATATGAGAATTTGTATGCTTCTTTCAAAGAGGCTATTTTATATGGTCCGAATATGCTTGGTATTCAAAGAGATATGAAGACAGGGTTTAGGTTCGTACCTACAACTATTGGTGAATATTGGATTAGCGAAGGACAAGAGGGAACGATTAACACGTGTTATCGGCGTTTTGCTATGACAAATATTCAACTATTAGATAAGTTTGGTGCTGAGAATTTGCCGGCAAAAATTTTAAATAGCATTGAGAAAGACAACACAGAGGAATTGCATAATGTCATTCATGCTGTTGAACAGAACCCAAATTATCTTCCGCAATTCAAGAATTATGCAAACAAGCCTTATATCTCCGTTTATTATCTTGAGGACGACAATTCGGACAAGTTCCTTGATTACAGGGTAACTAGCTATTTCCCGTTCATGTGTGCAAGATGGGAAAGAGTTGAGAATAATCCATACGGAGTTGGAATTGGTCGGCAAATATTAGGTGATGTAAAAAGCTTACAAGCTTATGAGCGTGACTTAGCAAAAGCAAGCAAAAAGAAAATTGATCCGCCATTACGTGCGGCGAACAGCTTAAAGAATGCGATGAAAGACGCATCTGCAAACGGTGTTACCTACACAGACGATCCAAATGGCTTTACTGCTTTATATAATGTCAATTACGAAACGAGAGAAGCACTTGAGAATATCACGAGAATTACACAAAGAATTTATCAGCTGACATATAACGACCTGTTTTATGCTTTATTAAACAAAGATAAATCAATGTCTGCAACTGAAGCTCAGGGTATTCAGCAAGAAAAGATGACAATGCTTGGTTCTGTCGTTGAGCGTTTGCAAACTGAGTTCTTAAAGAATTTGGTTGAGACAGCTTTCAGCATTGCGTATCAAGACGGATGGCTTGGGGTTCCGCCAGATAGTCTTGTCGGAAAGAATATGCGCGTTGAATATACGTCTTTGCTTGCAATGTCTCAAGACATTAATGACCTTAGCTTGGTTGAGCGTTATCTTCGGTTTGTGTCTTCTGTTGCCGGTATTAATCCTGTCGCAGCTCGCAAGCCGGATATTCTTGCTATGTGCGACTTCTATGCTAAACGTCTTGGAATTGACCAATCGCTCAATATTCCGAATAGCGTTGTTGAGGAACAAGAACAGCAAGCACAAGAAATGCAGATGCAGATGCAGCAAGCTCAGATACAGCAAGATAATATGGTTGCTCAAGCAAAGGCCGCTAAGGATTTGTCTCAAGCTAGGACGAATGCTGGCGGTGCATTAGAGGAAATGATGAATGTTGCGTAATGAAGAAAAGATAAACGAGCTCAAAAGGATAATGAATACCATTGATGGTAGAGATTTTATTTATCAATTCTTTTTAGATTCTTGTGGCGTCGATTTTAGCGTTGGCATTCCTAGCACATTTAAAAGTGAATATAATCAAGGAATTGTTAAACCAGCTATTGACATGATGAATTTGTTAGTATATAATTGCTATGAAAACTTCATGTTAATGATTAAAGAGCAGTCTTTAATGAACAAACAAAAGGAGAACGATAATGAATGATACTGTAAATCCTGTTGAAGGAGAAAATACGGGGACTGATGTGACTGATGTTACATCAACACAGGAAAATTTGGGCGGATCTGATCCGGCAAATACTACTGTAGAAAATCCATCTCAAGATGGAGGAAAAGTTGTTGGAGCTGATAATAATAAATCACCTGAACAAGTTAAGCCTAAAGAGGAAGACGTAGTTCAAAATTCTGAAATTGATATTGAAAAATTGAAATTCGCAGAAGGATTTACCACAACAGACGAGCAACGGGCAGAAATCAAAGAAGATTTAGATGCCTTAGGTATAACAACTCAAGAGGGCGCTCAGAAGTTTATTGATTGGATAATCGATAAATCTAAGGGTGTTACTGAAGGTCTCGCCAAACAGCAAGAAAACGAAATTGGAGATCTTGAAAAATCTTGGATTGAAGATGGAAAAAGGGATCCGGTATTGGGCAAAGATTATGATACAAATGTATCTGAAGCCTTAAACCTGGCGTCTCAGATTTTCTCACCGAGAACAATGGATTTTTTGAAAGACACAAAGTTTGAAAAGAATCCTGATTTCTTAAAAGATATGTTACGTTTAGCAAAAGAAAGAGCTGATGCGGAACTTATTTCTGGGAAAAATAGCCAGCCTTCATATACTCCAAAAAGAGATAGTCAAGGTAATCCAATGCTTAATTTTAAATAGTCAATAAACAAAGGAGAAAACAAAATGGCTACTAATGAATTATTAAAACAAGGGACGCTGTTGGACGTTTTGAATAACCGCGCTCCTGATGGTAATCTTCTCGTTGTTGCAGAAGTATTGCAAAAAGAAACACCTATGATCAAAGATGCTCCGATGGTCGAAGCAAACGACATCACGCAACACATCTATGCTCGTAGAACAAAATTGCCGACATCTGAAATCTTAAAATTCAACAAGGGTGTTGGTGGAAACGTCGGTGCAACTGAACAAGTGACATCTGGTATTCAGGCTCGTGGTAACTGGCCTTCATACGATGCTCGTTTGGTTGATATGGCTCCGAACAAACAAGAATACAGAAACATTCAAGCTCGTGCTGTTATTATGGGTATTGGTCAAGACATTGAATCTGATATTATTTATGGTTCAAAAGCTGCAGATACTTGTGCGTTTGATGGTGTTGAAGCTTATACGGACAAACTCGGCAATATGGTTATCGATGCCGGTGGTTCAACAGGTTTAACATCTGCTTACATTGTTGCATGGGATGTAACGAATGGTGCTTATCTCTGCTATCCGAAAGGATCTCAAGCTGGTGTCAAGTTTGAAGACAAGGGAGAACGTACGAAAGACATGGCTGATGGAACAAAGATGCGTGTGTATGAAGACTATGTTGAAGTTAGTTGCGGATTGTGCGTTGCTGATACACGTGCTGTCGCTCGTATTGCTAACATTGCTAGTGCTTCTCCGACGGCATCTTCTTTTGATGAAAATGACGTCATCCTGTTATTAAACAGAATGCCGGCTTCTATTCGTCAAAAAGCTGTCATGTATGTGTCTCGTAATGTTCATGCCGCAATCGAAATGCGTGCAAACGCAAAAACGAATGTATGGTATAGCCCGAAAGAAGTGTTCGGTGAAACGTTGACATCAATTCGTGGTATGCCGATCCGTTTGGATGAAATGATTTCTGAGAACGAAGATCAGGTGACTGCTTAATTTAAAGAAAGGAGAAACACAATGTTACACGATAATCTCATGATTTTGTGCGAGAAATACTCCGTAGGTGGAAAGACGAGTGCTGCTAACGTTACAAACGTTATCGACTTCGGTGAAACCAAAAGTATTCCTGGCTCAAACAAACGTGGTGCTGGATACCTGAATGTCCAAATCACGACAGCAATCTCTGGCGGAACAGCTCCTGTGTTGACACTTGTTGACTCTGCTGACAATTCGAGCTTTGCTCAAGTTGCTGGTACAGGTACTATTTCTATGGCCAGCTTGGCTGCCGGAACGATTATCTCAATTCCATTGCCTACTGTAAGACGTTATTTTACGGTTAAGTACGGAGCAAGTGCTGCGGCTACCGGTGCGTTTACTGCATGGGTTGGGGATAAAGCAGCTCAACATTAATGGGTGGGGGCAACCGCCCCCATTCTTTTAAAAGGAGAAAAAGATGAGTTTAAAAGATTTAAAACTTGAATTTTCAGATAAACAGGCGGTTACTGGAACTTCTGCAAATTCAACGAATACGTTGGATTTAGGATTGGAAAGCAACAACTTATCTGGAAATGTTCATGGTGCAGGATATTTCAATGTCCAGTGCTGTAAAGATACGTCGCCTGTAGCTGAAAAGGCAAGCGGGAAATTCACATTTGAGGCAAATCCAGTCGCCAATAACACAATCGGAATTGATGAC
>Ga0310786_10012057_pt1 | contig 10725 bp, 13 predicted proteins | sample AusTroGonzalo_MG_FD_203881 | JGI IMG/M metagenome (GOLD analysis project Ga0310786, IMG submission 203881) | Bovine rumen microbial communities from tropical cattle in Woodstock, Queensland, Australia - Gonzalo_03 (v2) (version 2) | ecosystem: Host-associated > Mammals > Digestive system >...
AGAGTCTCATGTTTTTGTTTATTATACCCCACCATCTCCGGCTCAAATTTGGTTTCTAATTCTTTTAAACGTTTTAAAACTTCTGGACGGAGTTTGTTATATTTTTTCTCATAAGGCTTCAAAGTGATAAGATTGTTATAGATTTTTTCTGTCTCTTTCAATTCTATATCATTCTTTATATCTTCCATATGATTGTTTATATACACTTGGCATTTTATAATAGGAGCATATATGATACCACAAATACAAGCACCAAATATTATGAAAAATATTAATATCACCTTCCAATTGAAGAATAACTTTTTAGCCTTTCTTTGCTTTTTAGAGGTAACTTGATATTCTTGTTCCCGCTGAATAGTATGAGGCTGTTGCGGTAATATTTGACTATTTCCCTCTTTTTTATAATTTGCTTGCTCTGCTTTCTCGTCAATCACTTGAGCCAAGACAACAGTAACATTGTCATGCCAACCAGCCTTCTTTGAATCGTTCCACAAAGCGTCTCTACATGCTTCCATAGATGCTACAGAGCGACCTATTGACTGCTCTATTTCGCTATCTCGTAAGCTGTCACTCAACCCGTCGCTACATAGCATGATAACATCCCCTTTCTGCAAATTATACACTTTTGCATCAGGTTTTGCTGCTCCACGAGGGTCTCCTAAGCTACGCGTAATAATGTTTTTATTTGGGTGATCAAAAGCAAGGTTCTCATCTAGTTGACCGGAATCCACAAGATCTTGCACATACGAATGGTCATGACTCAATTGTTCCAACCCTGAAGCAGGATTATAGCGATAGCAACGACTGTCTCCGCACCATGCGACATAGACTTTGTTTCCTAATAACCATGCCATAACAGCCGTACTACCCATTCCCTGCTTGGCTGCATCTTTGCTTGCTTCCTCTTTAATACGACTATCCGCTTTAATGATTGCATGCTTCATATATGAGCAAATACTCTCATCATTGGCAAGAACCTCATTTGTAAGGAATTGGGGGGCATATAGATTCTTTATAGTTTCAACACCTACAGCAGATGCCACTTCGCCGGCGTTCATACCCCCCATACCATCGCACACAAGCAATAAAGTACCTTTTGTACCAAGAGTGAACACCTTATCAGTAGTAAAACCTGTATTACTTACAGCAAGGTTCTCTGCAACCTGAAAATTATCTTCATTTTCCGGTCTTCCGGCAGCTTCACAACGAGCTGCCAGACGTATTTTTAAAGCTTCTAACATATCTATTATTGATTTTCTCCGTTTATTATTCCATTATAGAAACTATTCATTTCGTCACGCAATTGTTGCATTTTGCGTTCAGTTTCTTCATTTGCTTTTTGAGCTTTCAGAGCAGCCATTCGTGCTTTATATGCTTTATCTTTAGCATCAATTACTTCTTTATTTGCACTTTCTACCTGTAAAGCTGCCTCTCGAAGTTTTTCATTAGTTTCCTCCAGGTCTTGATACATACGCTCTATCAAGACTCTTGATTCCTCTAATTCGTCGTGTTGATGTTGTATATACATACCTCCAATAATGCAAGCCGCAATAATTAGAATAATAATCACAATTGACACTATAAGAGCATTTTGATAGGGCTTAACTTGTTTTTTACTAAACTCGTCAAGGCGCGCAGTTAAATGAATAGAAGATTTTTTATCTGCTTCCCCAAAACGGAATATTAATTTTGGGCCATTTAAAGCCAATTGAATTTCATCACCATTTTGCAAGAACCATTCTTTTTGTAATGGTTTACCGTTCAAAAAAGTAGAATTTTTCTGCGAAAGCTGTATAATTTTCCATTTATCTCCATCTTTTTTAATAGCCGCATGATGCCGACTAACTGTCGTAAATGATTCATCAAACCGTATTTCACAGGAACTATCGCGACCTATTTCAACATAGTTCGCTAAAATTTGCTGTTTTTCCCCTACTTTATGATATTCCGAAGACACTTGATGCTCTATTATATAGGAGGATGATAAACCATTTTTTTTATTTGTATCCATAAATTTAAACTTTTATTTGATTCTATAATTGATATTAGTTTAATTGTTCCCAACAAGATTTACCATCTTTCTTAATTTGCAATATTCCCCAAAGAATAGCCACACCTAAAACAGCTCCAACAGCAGATAATATGGCTATCTCACTTATTTGCATAGTTGCGTTCAACACTGCCGCAAGCACTTGGCAACCAAGAAAAATCCAGAAACCGATTTTTTTCCATTGAAGAAGCATCACAACAGACACAATGCTGACAATATTCAATGCGATGGCAAAAATAGATAAATAGGAGAATACGCCTAAAGCCAACGCTGCAATTATGCTAATACTATTTCCAATAATGAGAAGAATCAGCCAAAATGTAATAAATCCATGTCGTTGAGCCTGCTCTGTCACAACTTCTTCATTAACCTGTATACCATCAGTTGGTTCACTTTGAGGAATATAGTCAGAAATTGGTTTCTCATAGACAGGATCGGCAGACGAGAATTGTCCTATCAATTCCGTTGCCTGCGAGTCATTGTTCTCAATGGGTTGATTTGGTTTCTCTTCAACGGGTTGTTCATTAACTTTTTTCTGCGTTTTGGAAGTCGTAAAGTATCGCATTAGTTTATCCCAGTTAAGTTCATATTCCCGTCCCAGAGTTATATGATCCCCTTGACGAATATAATATGTTCCATTATGAACCTGTTGGGCATTCACAAACGTGCCGTTTGTAGAATAATCTTCCAAAAGATAACACATAGGTAAGCGAGTCTTATCATCAAGTTGCTCAGTGATAGTCAAATGACGTGAACTCACCCCCCCATATTTAGGTTCTACAACCCAGTCGCATTTCGGATCCCTTCCGACTGATATTTGAAGTCCTTGCATAATTTACAAATTTATTTTTTAATGGTTTATATGATTTTCTTAAATGGTTGTTGCATACGGAGGCATCCGTCCGTCAAACGTTTTGGTGTAGTATGGTTCAAAACGCATTTTGACATCACCTATAGTTATGATATCACCATCTGCGAGGTAGAACCCCCTTTCAGTAACTTGAGTAGAATTGACGTAAGTGCCATTGGTTGATCGTTTCCAATAATTCCAATCTGAAGGCAGAAGACTATGGCGATAATGCGGATTTATCGCTTGTCCATCATGCAATCTAAAATTATCACCATCCACAGAAATTGTACAATGATAACGTGAAATATATGCACTTTGAACTTCTTTTATTGAGATGTCATTTTGCACATAATTATCTGCTCTTCCGATGGTTATGACATTACGTTGTTCAGACCAATTTCTGCCGTCCGCAAACATTTTACTTATATCATACGTTTTTCCGTACTCTTCTCCTTGCATAACCCTTAATAGCCAACCTTCCGGTTTTTTTGCAGGAGCTATTGTCGGATTAATCATTGTTTCACTACCTTGATACGGTGGCAACAAACGAATAACATCTTGCACAGACTGAAGACGTTTTTTAAAGTCTGGAACAAGACATCCCTCAATAGCATGATAGAACGGAGATCCGTAAAGAGCAGCTTTATTCCATCTACCATCTCTACCATTGGACACATACCTTGCCAGATCATTATTATCAGTCAATGGTCCAAAAGGCAACTCGCCTGTAAGAAGTAAAAACATTAAAACTCCATATGAGAAGATGTCTGTTGTAGGAAGAATTATTGCATCTCCGGAGGGAGGGTTCACTTGTTCGGGGGGCATAAAAGCAAATGTACCCATTTTAGCTGTAGGCATCCCTCGTCCATTAAGGGTCATTCGTCTTTGTCTGTCACCCGCGATTCCGAAATCGGTTAGTGCAGCCACACCATTTTCTTTAATAAGCACATTTTCCGGTTTGAGGTCACGGTGTACTTTCCCATTACGATGCAGTGCTTGCAAACCATAAAGAACCTCATGAGCCACTTTATTCCAATCAGTATTTTGCGATACTTGAGTTAAATCTCCGTGTGGGCAAAATTCCATTAATATATATGGGTTACCCTTTATTAATCCATGATCAAGCGAATGGACGAGATATGGACTATCTATTCGTCCCGTCTCGTATTCCATATCAAATCGTTTGATAAGTTTATCACGGATATCAGTAGAAACCTCCCATAGTTTGAGGATTTTGAGAGCATAAACATTATTATTCGAATCAGAGACTTTCCATACTGATCCAAAAGAACCCTCACCAAGTTTCTTGGTAATCCTATATTTATTATTTACGACATCTCCAATGGAGTAATTACATTGGTCAATAGCCATCACACAGATATTTTATTCTTCTGTAAATACGAATGCTCGATTCCCCATCAAAATTATATCCCCTGTCTTTATTGCAGTAGGTTCTGCAGCATAAACAAATGTTGATTTCTGAGAACTCTTATCTTGGATATACCACTTTCCATCCTTATGCGTAAGAAGAGCTTGCACTTTTGAGGTAATGGTACTATTATCGGGATCCAAATTTTCTCTATTCAGTTCATTATAATCACCTTTGAAAGCTATTTCTTGAGGTGCAAAACGAGGATTTTCTCCTTGGAACATAATAGGAGTTAACTTACAATGGCCAACAGCAGAATAGCCTCCTCCTCCCATCGCCCACGGATTTACAGTTCCTCCATAGTTAACAGTCGGCGCAACCCTTGGTTGACTTGGTTGTGCGGGAGCGGGTTCTGTAATAGTCTTATCAATCGGTTCTTGGGGTTCAAATGGCTTAGACTCTCTGATTGTGGAGTGAACATCTAAGTTTTGAGCACTAGCACCACCCTGAAGAGGGGCACCACATTTTTCACAAGTTTGATTTCCGTTGGGATTTTCCCAACCACAATTGTTACAACGCATAGTTATTTATTTTTTAGTTTATACTGTTTCACTATCATGTCTTTAATTATCCGCCTTTCTTTGTCGCTTAGGCTCTATTGAATAAAATTTCGCACTTCTGGACGTAATGGACAAAAGCACTTATTTTTCCGGTATTGCAAAATGTTCCGGCACATGCTTTAAGAACTAAAGCGTCATAGTGCCAATTGTGTTTCTTGTTGGCGAATCTGTTCACGCCATCTCTCACGGGCATCAATCATGTTTTGAAACGCCTCAGCGTACTGTTCCGGGGTGTCATAATGAATAAAAATGTCCTTCATAGTCTTAGCCCTTTATCAATTTCGCTGCAAAGATACATAAAAAAATACAACCGTACAAATTTAGTTGCATTTTTTTAAGATTTTTACGTATTCTATATGGTTATACCGCAGAAAACGATTTATTGTACATCTTGTACAAGCCGCACTGCCATACCATACGTGCGGAGATCATAATTGACTTTTTGAGAGGTAAAGTGTATATAGTATGCAGCAGCTTCACCATTGACGGCACCACTCACAATATGTGGAGTTGATGACCAATAATTGCATGAACTGGGGTATTGCACCGTCGTTTGGTAACGTTGACCACAACAGGGAAAGAATACAGCACCTGCGATTTCCAACTTTGTCCATTGGTTGAGGGTATATGCATTATCTTTCGCATTTTTTGAATCAGCTGTAAAATTCACTCCTTTGGGGAGTACAAAATCATTCGGTAAAAGAATATAGCCAGGAATATCATTCACTTTGGCTTGACCACGCAAACTGGTTGCATTGTTTCTTGCATTTAGCACATATTCCCATTCATCTTCCGTCAGTGTACGCCATACATTAGCCTTGTCACCTCCGTTGCTGATAGGATTTTGTCCCCACTCGCTAAAAGTTGAGTACGTTTTGTAATCTGTTTCTATTTTGGTGGGATTATTTCCTGTACCCCATCCAAATAAATCAATCCATGTACTGCAGCTTGCAGAAATTTTGCTATTTGCCTCGCCAATATTATCGTACTGATGCTCTGCAAATCGCCATGTTCCGGCTGAAGCCAGATATTGCAAATTACCTTGTGAGAATTGAATCTTCCGGTTTTCGCTTATCGAGAATTCGCCCGGCAATTTACCTCCAATTATTTCTAATTTTCCTGGAGTTTCAAGGTCATCTTCATCGATATTAACCTCATTTGATTTTTTAGTGCAGCTTAGCATCGAGAAACATGCAAGACAGATTGTTGTAAATAATAGGTGATTTATCTTCATAATCTTAGTATTTTATTTCCTACTCTTATTGTTCTTTATCTCCGTAATTTGCGCAGCAAAGGTACAACAAAATACAGGGTTAAACTTCTTTTGTAAGGAGACGCTCAATCGCATCTAATAATGCGCTCGTACTAATAGTATTTTGTCTTGTTCTACATTTTTATAAAATGGTGTGAAATAGCGTTTATCCCACTCCTGACGCGTATAAAGCATTGGAGATATTTCTTCGCCGATTTGCCATCCCATCTCTACGAACGGGTAGGCATATTGCTCAAAATCCTGCATTTGCTGCGAATCCTTATTCACTACCACCAACAAATCCCAATCGGAATCGGGGCGAAAATCGCCTCTTGCACGTGAACCATATAGCCATAAATGGCCGTCCACGGGGATGACTTGCCGCGCAAGTGCAGTGATTCTATTTAGAGTGTCTTGTTGGTGCATTGTTGTGCCGCCGTCTAATTTTGCGGGCAAAATTACAAAAAAAATCGCACATGTACAAAAAAAAGTGCGGTTTTTTCGCACTTTTTTTAGTTTTCAGTTTTCAGTAATCAGTTTTCAGCTTTTCTTTCAGAGGACTGAGTACTGATAGCTGATAGCTTTTTAACCCTCGTATGCTTCCCACTCGAGGTGGAACAAGTAACCGAACATGGTCGTGTACTTGGATTGGTTGCGGAAGGCGAGCTGGTCGGCCGTTTTTTTGGTCGGGTCAGTCATACGCTCGTGCGCTGCCAACGATACAGAACGGAACTTGTTTTGACGCAATTTCGCGGCCTGCGCTTTCTCGGCGGTCGAGAACTTCTGCGTCCAGTCATCGCGGGTTACGGTAAACTTCGTACCGGATTTCTTGCGCTTTGCAAAACCAACTTTGTCACTTTTCTTCAACTTGCCGTGGAGGGCTTCCACCGGTCTGATGTAATCTGCTTTAGCCATCGTCAAAAATTATTTCGCTATAAATAATTCGCCTTGCGAATTGGACGCTTCATAACTTTTTCCTCTCCGCCTTCGAAACAGCACAAGTGCTTGGTTTCTTGTCGGTTTATTATTTATAGCAGGTTAATACTTGTAAAAACGTTAATTTGTTAAACTGTTAAATTGTTAGCCCTGAATCAGGTCTCCGTTCTCGTCGTACTCGTCATTCCATTTGTGGAAGACGTAGCCGAACAGCGAGCCAATCTTGGTTTGCGCCTTGAACTCCTTCTCCATCGCCGTTTTGGTGGCGGCCACCTCAAGACGAGCACGCACGGCCGTTGCTACTTTCTTGAAGCGCGCACGCACGCTCAACTGCTCTGCAGTGGCGGGTTTGGTGGAGGGGTTACATAACTTGCCGGTGAACGTCTTGCCGGTCACTTTGTTCGCACGGAAGTACATGTCGCTGTGCATGCACACTTTCCCGCGCATCCGTTCAATCGTTGCTAAAGGTTTAATCTGTGCCATAGTTAAGGTAAACGTTAAATTCTTTATTTCGGCTAAGCCTCAAACGATCGGCTAAAGCCGTATGGTTAAATTGTTAAATCGTTAAATCGTTAAATCGTTAAAATCCTTTTAGTACTGGTGCGATAAAATTAGACAAAAATCATTAAAAAGAAAAAACATAAAAAACATTGTCTAATCAAATCAAAAAAAATCAAAAAGTGCTTATAATGTACTATATATCAGCAAGATATAAGAGTATGCAATAAACTTAACGCACCACTAGTAAAATCCTTTCAATTTTCAATTAAAAATATATCGCCTCTCGCGGCTCCGGTGGTCGTCTGCCTCGGGTGAAGAGAATAAAGCCCGTGATGTCGCTCCCATAGACCTTCAATCCCTTTGGAAGCTCCGTCACCGCTTCATCAGTACGTGAATTGTTTGCGTGCGTCATAGGTCTCAATCGTCTTGGTTTGAATCATCACCGCGGTATCGCCGCGAGTAGTGTACTTACTTTCATTCGTGATTACGCGGGTCACGTTGCATGCATTCAAAATACATGCGAGCGCAAACAGGGCTAATCCTGCCCCGTACGCCAAAATCTTGTAAATAATCTTTTTCATAATCTGTTTCGTTCAATCAATTATCTACTACAAATATACAAACTTATTTTCGATTTTGCAAGTAAATCCGGAAAAACTTTCATTTTGCTACCTCACTTTTTCCGACTGGCACCGTTTTCGGGTTAATTTGTCGCATGATATAGGTTTGTAACGACCCTCGCGCCTTCTTGTCGTGGATGTACAGTTCCTCGAAATACGCCCGCAGTGTAGGACAGGTGCAAATCTCGCCGGCGGCTTTGTGCAGCTGCTTGAATCGCTCCCGCATAGACAGCTGTGCCGGTGTCGGCTGCCTTTTCGGGGCTTTATAGGGCGCTGAACCACGCCGCATCGCGGCTGTTACGCCTGGTTTGCAACATAAAAAGGTCTTACCGTTTCGTTGACGGTAGTAGTACGGGCTCTCCTTTCCCAATGAGCCCTTAATCTCCTTGAATGGAGCTGCTAATTTTACAATTGCCATCGTCAAAAATTATTTCGCTATAAATAATCCGCCTTGCGGATTGGACGCTCCTTAAATTCTTGTCTCTCCGCCTTCGAAACAGCACAAGTGCTTGGTTTCTTGTCGGTTTATTTATAGCAGGTTAATACTTGTAAAAACGTTAAAAGGTTAAATTGTTAAATTCTTATTTCGGCAATGCCTCAAACGATCGGCTAAAGCCGTATAGTTATTTGACATAGATGACTTGGTGTCCGGTTGGGTTCTGCATTTGCCACCCACCTTGTTCCTCGGTGGTGCCGAAGCGCCGATAATATTCGTTCAGGGTGATGGATTGCGGTAGTTGGTTTTTCGGCGCATTGTCTCTAATCGCCTTCACGGGATTAAAATTGACGAATTTGCCGGCACGCAGTTTTTCTCTGATAGCGCGATATATTGCTCGCCGCTCTTCTAATGTAAACGTATTCCAAAGCTGCAATGCTTCAGCTTTGAGATTAGGAATCACGCCATGTTCATCCAATAACTGCCAAAGAAAATCAAATGAACTCATTAAAAATTATTGTTATTATACTACTGATGCAATAATATTAGACAAAAACCGATAAAACCACTTTTGACTCAAATCGAAAAGTAGAACTATGAATTTAATAATAATAATAATTCCTTAGAACTTTCTTTTCTTTTTTGGTTCTTTTTTCTTTGCTTTCAGTTGGATGTTGATCCATCGGTGACGTATCGGTGATGTATCGGAGAGGCATACGGGCAATTTTCCTCTTGATGGTGCTTTGCCATAGTCTGACCCGTTTCGCTGCACTTCAAGCATACTTTGTCGGGTGCGAACCGCAACGTACCCGCATCATTCGACACGGATACATAGCGGCTCTTACGACATTGAAAACAATAGATTTTTTGGTACATTTTTTCTTTCAATTTTCAATTCGGGAAATCCTCCACCGTGCCTTGATATTTGAGTACGATACTCTCCACTTTCGGCTTCATGTTCGGGTGAGCCAACTCTATCATTTTTTCCATGTTCCGTACCACCGCTTTCGACAGGTCATAGCTCTTTTTCGCCTTGTCCCGCGTAGCTACTGCTTTTGTGTAGAACAGCGGATTGCCTTCCTCATCCGAGGCATTATTCGCGTAGTCGTAGGTGAGGTTGAACTGGCGGTTGAACCATAGACCTTGATACGAAAAATCCTTGCCGTTTGTGCCGAAGTTTTTCTTCTCGCAAAAGGCTTCGGCAGCGGTGCCGGCATCAGATTTTGTTTCGTCCAGAATGCCGTAAATGACGCGTGCCGTAGCATAGCGGATAAGGGGGTCTTTGATGGCGAGAAATTGTTTTTTGACTTGCGCCTTGAGTTGTTCGATGGCGCTTTTGTTGAGACACAAAGTCTCGAGAAAATTCTGATTGAAAATCATAATTTTAATGAATAATGAATAGTTAATAATGAATATTTATTCAATGAATAATGAATATTTATTCAATGAATAATGAATATTTATTCAATGAATAATGAATAATGAATAATTAATATTTTTTTTGGCATATTGACGTTGTATATTCTCGCTCTGTGTGACCCACTCGAGGTTTTCCGGTAGATTGTTCAAATGGTCATCGTCCAAATGGTCAACCTGTGTGCAGAAAAGATGACGTTTCTGACAAAAGTAGGTCACCACAAGGCGGTGGAGGGCAAAACCTACATTTCTTTTACCTTTTAAAAGATGAACCAATACATACCCCCCTGTGGGGTGGCGTGCGTCTTTCCGATTAAGAAAATTATAATCAAGTAGTATCAACCCCTCATGGCCGTTCTTCACATTGTGCCATTTCACGCGGGCTTTATTGCTCACGTAGTACCACGTATGTTTTGTCCCCGCTTCGTGGATAATGTGCCATCGTTCGCCTTCCAAATCAGTGACAAAACTGCCGTTTCTGTGTCGTGCCATAATCGTTTGTTTTTTTAAATCCGCTGCAAAGGTAGAACTTTATAAATAAGGAGGGGTACGAAAAATACTACCCTTTTTCATTTTTTTCGCATTTTTCTCAAAAAATCCTTGATTGTTCTCTTAGCGCGCGTAAAAATATCCGCCGTAATTCGTACCGGATTACGGAAACGGCGTAGAGCTTCG
>Ga0310786_10012058_pt1 | contig 10725 bp, 13 predicted proteins | sample AusTroGonzalo_MG_FD_203881 | JGI IMG/M metagenome (GOLD analysis project Ga0310786, IMG submission 203881) | Bovine rumen microbial communities from tropical cattle in Woodstock, Queensland, Australia - Gonzalo_03 (v2) (version 2) | ecosystem: Host-associated > Mammals > Digestive system >...
TCGGGTCATAAACACACCATGAATCCTGAGGGACAATTCTTTTTAGTGCTATCAAAATATCCCTGATTTTCTCAGCACAGAAATCGACATAAAGTATTTTCAGTTCATATTCTTCGCAATCTTTGTTCAGTTTCTTTTTATCTGGATTGGGCCACAACCTATAAAGACTGTCACTTTCAGAGGAATCGTCATATTTTACTAAAGGAGTCAACCCATAACTAACGATTGAGGCCGTTTTAAGCTTTCCTTTATCATAAGAATGAATTGATATCAAATCAGCCAAAGGACCACTCTCATTCAACTTTGAAAGGATTCCCTTGCAAATAGACGTTACAGAGAATGGCGAAATCATCATATCGATATCCTGTTTGAGTTGAGAAGTTATGTTGGTCTGATTATTATTAATCTCGCGAAACAAAGTGGCTTCAAATTTTCTACGAGCGAAATCCTTCATTCCCTGTGGAAAGAGGATCGCCGTTACTAGGAGATGCTGTTTATTCCTAAGAACCGATATCTTTTCCTCATATTTATCTGTCCCCTCATGATAAGCATACAACCGATGTTGGCCATCAATAATACCAATAATGTTAGGCTGGTCTTCAATCTGGACCTGCGCAGGCATTATTTGGTCATGAGGATCATTCCCCTCAAAAAAGCCTTTTTCTGATATTCTTATGATATTCCCTTTCTGATCTATAAGCTGCGTACTGTCATTTGATAGGGTTGCAATAATGTTGTTAACAAAAACACGCCCCTCGCTAGCTAAGTATTTCCGCATACTGGAAATCTTACTACCCTTGACCATTCGTTGATATAAACCTCCCGCATCCTCTTCCCGCCAGCTGTCTTTACGTAAAACATATGCTCTACGTATTAATGACTCTGCATCAATATAAAAAGATATCACATTATGGCCATCATCATACGAACTCTTCTCGACCGGCAATATGTTTCCTTTATACGTATTTGAAACAGGTATGTCAGAAACAACATTACCAATCTCCGATGCCCTTACATTTAAGAAATAAAACAGCTCATATCTAGCAGATCGCTTTATAGTAGATGATAACTGTTTGAAGTATTGAACTATATCATAATCGTAGAAATAGACACTCTTATTCTCCTTGAATAGTTCTTTATACTTAGGCTCTACTGTTTTTATGGAGCAATACAGAATTCTAATATGAAGCTGTCCTAAACTATACTTGTTTTTAAGATTATCGTCATAGTATTCTTTGAGCGGAAGAAGCGTAGGCTCATTTAGCGCGAACTCAACAAAATCACGATGGCTCTCATTAATCAGATCATAAATTATTTTCTTTTTCAGAAGATGCCTGGAAACTTCCTTATCCGATGTATATTCAACTATAAGTATTAGATTCTCATAAATAAAAATATCATCCAACTCCGTTTCGCGGGATTTATAGAAAAAACTTTTACCCTCAACAATCCCTCTGATTCGATAGAATCCAATATTCTCCATCGTAGTCCTAATATCTCTAATATGACTACGTCTTTGAAGTTCTTCTTCAGATAGAATTATTCTCTTCCTCTTCTTAGGAGCCGCTTTCTTTCTACTCATAATCCTTTTCGTTAAGATCAACTTTTATTGGGCTCAACACCCTAACACGGGGATCGCCATAGGCAACATTCTTCATGAAGGAATATGAATTAGTGATTGAATAACAAAACCACTGTTGATCAACATCCAGTTCGTCTTGATATGAGATCAGTGGGGTTATTTCATATTTTGACAATGGTGCCTTAGATATCACATTTGCAATTACATCCTCTGCCGTTTCCTTCTGAATCCCGACAATAGTATAATGGACAATGCTCTGTGTATCCTCTTGGCGGATTCTATCAACAACTACTTTAGCTCGGATACTCAATTCATCTTGGATAGCCTTAACTAACATCCGACCATATTTCAATGCACGAAGGTTTATTATTTGGTCTTCGAAGTCTGTCTGACCTTTTCCCTTAAGCATGGACTCATATTCAGATTTTCCTTTTTCTAGAGTCTCTGCCAAATATGAATTGAATTTGTCTATATATCCTTTGTTTAGTTCAAAACCCAAATAAGACCTATTCATATATGCAGACTGGGACATAACAGTACCACTTCCCGCAAAAGGATCAAATACTACATCTCCTTCGTCTGTACTGATTTGGATCATATTTGAAACCATGTCTTGTGGTAGCGGGCAAAAGTGGCGAATATACTGTTTCCCCCAACTTCCTTGCACAGGGATAGGATACTCCCATATCTCACTAAGCGCCTTACCTCGAGGATTATATCGTTCGGGATATTTAACCCACCACTTTTTTAATTGTCTTGTGTCAAAGACACGAACCCTGTCCTTATTTGTCTTGAACTTAGGAGTCTTTGAAAAGAACAATATGTATTCAAATTGCCTCTGAGTAAATCCATTATTAGACCAAGGGACGGTTTTATCTTTTTTCCATATTATGATATCCTGAAGCAACCAACCTATCTCCTGTAGTTTTGAAGCAACATCAAATGGAAGTACAACGATGGAGTTATTACGTTTAAAAGTATCAATAATGATCCATAGGGTTCCATCGTCTTTTGTATGACTATATACTTGTTCAAAGACACTTTTAATATCTTGAAGATACTCTTCGTAGGATTGACCAAAACCGATCTGATTGTCTTCCCCATAATCCTTCATATCAAAATATGGAGGCGAGGAGATGGTTGTTTGAATGGCCATATCTTCAGGAAAGACTTCTGATATCCTTCTTGCATCCACATTGTATATAGTATTTAATTTGCCTTTCATAAGAAATCTGATACTGTTATTATAGGAGTATCTTCAAGGTCTGGAATTTTCCGACTCTACTTATAGAAGAAAGATTTCATTAAACCGTGGATTACCCGCACTCGAAGGGTTCTCGAGGGTTGACCGAAGCCTTTCTGAAAGACTAAAGCGTGTCTGACTTCTTCGTCGAAGTCGCCTCATCTCGGCAAAGCTCAAGCAAACTTGACTCTCCGTTCGCTTACTCGCAGCCTTCAGGGCCGCAGCCTCAACGAACGACGCCAAAAATATCAGTATGTACTGTAGGTTCATACTTCTTTTATCTTGTTTTGAGGAAATATGGCAGCTGAGCTTGTCGAAGTTTCATCCCTCAGTAATTCCCTCAATCGGGTCGTTTTCTCATTATTATATTGTTGCTTTCGCTCTATTTCTCTCGCTTTATCTGCTCGTGGGCATATCCCCACTCCACCCGTGCCCCAGGTCCCAGTGCTCGTCGTACACGAACTCGAAGTACGGGAGGGAGAACTCCTGTTCAAGCAGCTCGGGGAGCTCCTCCTGGATGAGCTCGGCCCACTTGCCTACGAGCAAGATGAACTTGTCCTTATTCCACACGATGCGACCAGCATACTCTTCTGCTTTTAACTCACCATGCTCGATAAAGAACACGCCCTTCCCGGCAGCCTCCTCCACCATCTGCGGTGTCAGCTCCTTCTTGCGCACCCCGAACAGCGTGCGGTCCTCCGGATCGTACCAGAAGATTCCCACGCACGGCATCTGCTCGTCGAAGGACTTCATGTCCTCCATCTGCGCCTTATGGTCTTTATCGTTCAGTTGGGTCATTTCTATTCCCAATATTACTCCCTTCTGGCATATCTGCCAGCAATGCTCTCGTTTCTATCTCATTTTCAATCCACCTTACGGTTAACTCTATTAGCTGCTTCAAATGAGAGACATCTTTTTCTGTCCATTTTCGAACATAATGAGTTTCATCGTTCCCCAACCAAGCAGCCCGTTTAGCTACAATCTTTATCTGCTCATTTGTAACATCCTCTGAAATACACTTACCCAAAAGCTTATTCTTGATACACTCCTTCTTCTCTACTTCTTCTTCAGAAATACCAGACAATAAGTAATCCTTAATAAGAAACTCAAGAGCTTTCCTATATCCTACTCCACAAATCTGATTTAAAGAGACCTGTTCAGCATAATACGCCTGATTATAAATGATAGTGAAATCATCTGAGACTCGTTTAATGGTATCACTAAAAAGCTTTTGAGTTGGAACGTAGTTTGGTTGTATAATGGTAAAGTCTCCAAAGCCATTAGAATTCAACACAAAATGCTTATTACAATCTGAATTTGGGCAAAAGGCAAATAAAACGCCTTCATGTAAAAACAGATATTTCGGAGTCACTTTAGCATGACAAAAAGGGCATTGTATTGCTACTTGTTTTACGCCATGAGTATGGCCCAATCCTATTTCAACTGAAACGCTCGACATAAATATAGTCAGTTAATATTCAAATAATGATGACCTATTGTCTTCTCAGCCTTTCGTTGATTGTTCTTGTAAAGAACAAATACCTGCCACGATAAGCCCTAAACTTTCTGCAAATAGCAGAGCAGTGTGCTTTATGCGATCCTGTTTCATTGCCTGAATCTGTTCGGCTGGCATATAACTAGGCCCCATCACCGGAGCCATACCTAATTGGTAATTATAATGCCATAACATTGACGCATTATACCCCATTGATATGGCTTGTGTCGTAAGATGAGCCCACGGATTATTCCTACTCACTACTTTTGCACTTGTAAGCAATATGTCAATATGTTCGTTCATACTTATTATTTTAAATTTAAATATGTCAACAAATGTACAGCAATAAAAAAGATGAACAAAGAAAGTGTCAAATAAAACTTAGTGGCGTAATAATCAGCTAATTAGATGTCCACCCAAAATGGTGATTATATCTAACATCTTCATTTTCTTCTAAAACAAAGATTGTTCGCTTTCTTTCAAATGCTCATAGGCAATCTGAATATAACGTTCCTTGAACAGGGTTCTCTTACGTTCATTCCACTCCCACACCTTCTGAATGGTATCTTCTAGCGAAATACCGGGATTCTCGTTCCGCACGTAGTCCACTGTGGCCAACACCTCCAACGAAAGGGTAGACTGGAAGCCAGACACCAACGCAACCAACTGCTCCAACCTCTCGCGGGATGCTACTGAAAGGTTTTCATCCACATACTCCTTAACTTCCTCCCAGGTGTTATACTGCAAAGATAGCGGATCAAATGCATGCAATTCCATCTGCTCCAGACCGGTGATGTACTTCCCGTTCAGTTGGTGAAGTGCCCTGCCTACCTGAGTACTATAGGGACCGAAATGAGCCGCCGTAAACTTGTACTTGCCAAAAGCGGGTTCTCCCAGCCTCTGCATAAAGTACACGAGCTTGTTTGCCGCAAAGAGGTTGGCCTGCTCGCCAAGAGTCTCATAGAAGAAAAGGGCATAAAGCATCATGGCTCTTTCTGGCGTCAACGTCACGTCGCCTATCGGTCTGGCGGTGGACTTCAAAACCTTTGCCACATCGGCACTAGGTTCATAGAGATGAATGACAGTATCTAGCCCTGAAAGGCTATCCATTATCATCGGCTTCACTTTGATCCAATCAAGTCCACCGTTTCCACAACCAAGCGGCGGGATGGAGATGGACTCCACCTTATTAGTAATGATAAACTCCCGTAAAGCAACCAGCCCTTTCTGAATGTATTCGTATTTGGAAGGATTTCGCCAATGAACCTTGGTTGGGAAGTTTACAATAATCTTCTCGCCGTATCTGGGGGACCAATCCGTAACCGTCAATAAAGTTCCAGGGTACAATTCCCCTTTTTTGCACGTCTCTACGTAAACTTCGTAATTGTGCGGAAACTCATCCTTGAACTGGAGTGCAATTCCCTTTCCCATCACGCCTACCGTATTGACCGTGTTGACCAGGACACCATCTGATGATGCCAAAAGGTTCCCTTTCGTTAACTCAATCATTAATAGTAGTATTTACGTTTGTTATCAATATACACTGGCAAGCTGGTGCCAGTTTCCTTCATAATTGTATTCACTACCTGCGCAGCACTGTCGTCTAAAACAATGATACCCAAGAGGCAGGACAGCGGAACGTACGTCTTCACCAGGAACTCGGCTTGCTTCCTTCGCATATTGTCCGGTCCCTCTTCCGTACTAATCCAATAGGTAAGATCCACCGCCTTCCAATCCACCTTGTCCAAATCGGCCAGATTGTTAAAGTATGCCGTCAGCCGGTCTTTCGCATGTCCATCGGTGAAGCAATATTCCGGACATGCCTGTGTCACAGTATTTATATGCGTACAGAGATAAACTATCTCTCTTTGATCTCTTTGCTTTATGCCCCTATATCCCGTCTTGATATTCAGCAGCATTGGTGAATGGCCGCCAAAGTAAAATGGCACATAATCGGTAAGAACCCCGCCGGGAGCAATCGGCACATGAAACTCTCCCCTTTGCTCAATCAAGCTCTCATCCCCGATATTGATATAATCCGGATATCTCCTCGCATTTGGTGCATACATCCCATCTCTCAGGATAATCCGCAGATTATCAATATGCGTCATCCTGAAAAGGTGCTTGTGTCTATATTGGTTATCTGGCATAAAACTCAATAACTAATCTCTTTTAGAGAGAAGACTATTTGCATAATCCATTGCTTCTCGGACAGCTACCATCCACTCTTCAAACGTCGATATATGACCACCTCTTTTACTAAGATAATCTGCCATAATCTCTTCCTTAATGTACTCGATTTCTTTTGCTGAGATGTTTAGCTGTCCTCGATTGAATTCATCAACAAACGTAACGAAGCGCTTCAACTCATCTTCTTCTATAAGGAGCTCGTTTACATCCTTTGGGATAACCACTCTCATCTGCATCAATCTATCCCAAAGCTGAATTGCATATTTTTTAATCATATCATATGCGATTCCAGCTATTACCAATTCCCCTAACCATAATAAGAATGAAGATGCTTCGGCTAAACAGTAATGAAACTGTTCTGCCTCATTGACCATATTTCTTTCTGCTTCGCAACGATACTGATATCCATATCTAACAGCATCTTTTACAAAGCCTGAGTACTGTCGCTTATCAATGAGTTCTAAATCTAGTTCTTCCATTTTACTCTCACGTAAGAATAACAATAGATTTGCAAATCGAAAATTCTTCCCAAAATAAAAATAGGATAAATACTACAATCCGTTCGCTACATGTTTGAGTATTGAGGCCTTCGACAATCCTTGAAGTCTTCCCCGTCAAACTCGCTCAGCAACTTGTAAATCTGCTCTTATTTCCATTCCTTGGAGCGATGCTGGCGGAGGACCTTCCTCATTCGCCAGACGATTCCGCGGTCTTCCAGCACCCGTTTATCGGCACTCTCAAAAAGCGAACTCAGATAAACCACGTCCTTCGACCTAATCGTCATCAACTTGTCATCGAACGCCCAGGGCGTGCCGTAGAAGTCGGCATATATCTGGTCGTACAGGAACACGTGCAACTCATCCAGCACAGTATAGGTATTCGTGCGGCCGTTCCACATCCCTCCGACGATTTCCGTCTCCGGCGCCACCTGGGAAAGCTGCTCTATGAGTTCTTTTGCGGTCATTTCTTATATCTTGGTGAGGGATTATCTATTCCCTCGATTGTTCCTTATTATATACTCGGCCTAAGCGGCCAAAACGTTACCTGTTAACGTTAATTTGTTAAAATGTTAAATGTTAAATTGGGTCGTTTCTATCGGCAGGGGCTGAAGATGTAAGAAGGAAGAAACTGTGTCCTCTCACAAGACCTCAAATATCACTTTACGTCTTCTATGTTTCCTCTTGATTTAACTTCTTACAGCGCGTTACTAGTAGCTTTACTAACTCCTCGCAGTCAGCGTAGATGGATGCGTATTGTTTGTCGTCTAAATATCCGTTTCGATGAAGCAAGTCAATCCAGTAGAGGGATTCGCGAGCTTCCTTGAGAGCGATGAATGACTTGCTCTAACCTCTTACATCTTCCCTCTTACATGCCGCTACGCGGCTACGGCCGCGTGCCCACAATGATGAGGAGCTTGAGGTTTCCGTTGTTCGCGAAATGTGACATATTGCGTTTATCTATTTTTTGCTATTGAATCTCGATCCAGTAAGTGAATTCAAACTTTTCGCCAGGGGCGAGACGGTGGTTGAGGTAGCGCTCGGAAAGCTCACCGGAAAAGCCGACGAAGTCTGTGATGCCGCACCAAGGCTCCAGGCAGACGAACGGACAACCGGGCTTATAAGGCGCCCAAATGCCGTAGGCCTCGGTCTGGTCGCTGCCCACCGAGAGGTACGGCCGACGGGACTTGTCCAGCAGGGTCACGCTCTTAACGGAGCCATTTTCAAGCATGAAGGTATCAATGGAGAAAGTTTCTCCGGTGATGGTCAGTAAGCCGTCTTTGTCCACTGGCATGGGCACGGGAGCGGGCAGCTCCGTGAGGTAACCACCGTCCAAGCCGTGGCTGAGCATCGGCTGCTTCACCAACTTGCCGTCTGCATCAAAGCACTGCAGGTAGCCGTGCACCGGGTCTTCCTCGTGGTAGTCCGGCAGCAACAGCGCCGGGTGGGCACCAAGTTGGAAGTGAATGTCACGGGAATCAACGTTCAGAACTTCCCACTCGGCATAGAACCTCCGCCCCTCGGCCCGATACCTTACCGACAGCTCGAAGCGATACGGATACTTCTCCAGCGGGCAGCCAGCCAGCACGTATCTCTCCCCCACCTTCACAAACTCCGAATCCCTTGCAAACCCATGCTGCCCCATCGGGTACTCCTTGCCGTCCACACGGAACGCGCCCCCGTACACCTTCCCCACCATCGGGAAAAGGATGGGAGAACGTCGGCCCCAATACTTGGGGTCCCCGTGCCAGAGGTATTGGCGGCCGTCACACTGCAAACTCTGCAGCTCGGCCCCGTGAAGGGATATTTCGAATTCTATCTCGCTCATTTGCTTGTATAACGCTTTTCAATCTCCGACCAATTCACAATCTGCCATAGGGCCTGCAGGTGCGCGGCACGGCGGTTCTGGTAATCCAGGTAGTAGGCGTGCTCCCAGACGTCGAAGGTGAGGAGCGGCTTCAAGCCCTTGGTCACAGGATTGCCGGCATTAGGCTCCTGGGTAATGACCAGCGTGCCGTCTTCCTGGGCAGCGAGCCACACCCAGCCGGAGCCGAAGAGGCCAGTGCCCTTCGCCTCAAACTCTGCCTTGAAGGCGTCGATGCTCCCCCACTGCTTCTCAATCTGTGCCTTGATCTTCCCCGCTGGCTCGGTCGCCTTGGGCGCGAACTGCGTGAAGTAGAGGTTATGGTTGAGCACCTGACCGGCGTTGTTAAACAACGGGCCGGATGCCTTGGCCACAATCTGCTCCAGCGGCAGGTCTTCCAGCCCGCTGCCAGGCAGGAGTTTGTTCAGATTGTCCACGTAAGCCTGCAGGTGCTTGCCGTGGTGGTACGCCAAGGTCTGGGTGCTGATGACCGGCTCCAACTCGTACTGGGCGTACGGAAGGTCGATGAGCTTGTACATACTAGTAATTTTCCGGTTTGAGTTGGAAATAGCTTTGCTCGTGGTCGCACACCGGGCAAATCTCGGGGGCCTTCTTGCCCACCACAATGTGGCCGCAGTTGCTGCACTGCCAAACCATATCTCCGTCACGGGAGAAGACAATCCCCTCCTCAATGTTCTTCAGGAGCTTGCGGTAGCGCTCCTCGTGCTCTTTCTCAATCTTGCCCACCATCCGGAACTTGGCGGCAATCTCCTTAAAGCCTTCCGCCTCGGCCTCCTCGGCCATGCGGGCATACATATCCGTCCACTCGAAGTTCTCCCCATCAGCGGCATCCTTGAGGTTCGCCTCGGTGCCGGGCACCTTGCCGTCGTGGAGATACTTGAACCAGATTTCCGCGTGTTCCTTCTCGTTTGCAGCGGTCTCCTCGAAAATCTTGGAGATTTGGACATACCCATCCTTCTTGGCTTTGGATGCGTAGTAGGTGTACTTGTTGCGTGCCATCGACTCCCCGGCGAATGCCTCGAGGAGGTTCTTTTCAGTTTTGGTGCCTTTGAGATTCATATAAAAACAATTTATGGTTAATACCTTTTTCAAACAATTCTACTGCAGAAACAAGCATCGCATTCTAAACAAACGGACTGTCAAAGTCACGCAAAAGCGGATGGCGCTTATCGCGCTCGGAGAGAGAGACTTCCGCCGGCGGCAGCGGCCAGGGGATTCCAATGGAAGGGTCGTCCCAGGCAATACCTCCTTCGGCCTCCGGATGGTAGTACTCGTCGCATTTGTACTGGAATACAGCCTCTTCGCTCAAAACGGCAAAGCCGTGCGCCATGCCCTTGGGCAGGAATACCTGCCGGTGATTCTCTTCCGACAACTCCACGCAAACATACTGGCCGAAGGTGGGAGAACCCATACGCAAATCTACCGCCACATCCAGCACGCGCCCGCGGACAGTCCGCACCAGCTTGGCTTGGGCGTATGGCGGCCGCTGGAAATGCAGCCCCCGTAAAACGCCATAGCGGCTAAGGCTTTCGTTATCCTGCACAAACTGAACGTCCATGCCGGTCTTCGCGGCAAAATCCCGGGCGCTGAAGCTCTCGAAGAAGTACCCCCGATTATCTCCAAACACCTTGGGCTCAATGATATAAACCCCCTCTATCGGAGTCTTAATTACTTCCATCCTTCAACTCGTCAATCACCCTTAGCAGGTACTGTCCGTACTGATTCTTGGCCATCGGCTTGGCCACTTCGCGAAGCTTATCCTCCGAAATCCAGCCGTTGCGGTAGGCAATGCCCTCAAGGCAAGCCACCTAAAGCCCCTGACGTTTTTCTATC
>Ga0310786_10012059_pt1 | contig 10725 bp, 8 predicted proteins | sample AusTroGonzalo_MG_FD_203881 | JGI IMG/M metagenome (GOLD analysis project Ga0310786, IMG submission 203881) | Bovine rumen microbial communities from tropical cattle in Woodstock, Queensland, Australia - Gonzalo_03 (v2) (version 2) | ecosystem: Host-associated > Mammals > Digestive system >...
GTTTGATGAGGTCGCGTGCAATGTCCTTGAGTTTCTCCTTGGTGCGCTGCTTCATGCGCTCCCACTGTCCTGTTCCCAGATGGCTCAGGCGCGGGGCCTCGCCACCGTCCTGCGACTTGTACTTGGAAACTTTGTAGAGCGAGTGAATGCTGACGTAGATGGAACCGCCACCCTGGTAGATGATCTTGATCATCTCCTGGAAGCCCCCTCCCTGTATGGGCATCCTGACCAGTCCTCCGAACTTTCCGATGCCATGATCCACATGCACTACGTAGTCGCCCACCTCGAACTGCTGGATTTCCTTCAGCGTCAGGGCCACTTTGCCGCTGCGTGCATGGTCACTCTTCAGGTTGTACTTGTGGAAACGGTCGAATATCTGGTGGTCGGTAAACACGCACAGCTTCAGGTCGTGGTCGATGAATCCCTCGTGCAGCGTCTTCTCAACAGGGGTGAAAGCCCCCCTCTCATCCCCCCCATTAGGGTGAAGCGTGGAAGGTGCTAATATCTCTTTCAGTCGCTCATTCTGCTTCTGACTGTCGGCTAGGATATAAATATGGTACCCGCGCGTATGGTAGTCCGCCAAGGTCTGTTTCAGCAACTCGAAGTTCTTGTGGAACAACGGTTGTTGGGATATGTCGTATTTAATGACAGAGTGTATTTTCTCTCCTCTATTTTCCCCACTTAGCAGAATCTGCCTGAACTCCTGTGCCTCACGAGCAAACTGGCTGCCTGTCGTCAGCTGTATCTCCTTACGCATGGCCGCCAGGATCTGTTGCTGTTCTTCCTCTGTGGCATCGGCCAGACGCTCCTCGACGGCCTGTTTCGAAAACCCTTCGTTGTAGGTCTGCTCAATGACGTCGCGTACATACTGGAAGTTTTTCATCACCAGCACCGTATCCTTGGGCACAAACGACAGCAACGAGACGCGGTTCTCTACCTCACCCGATAACTCCGGGACAATCTCTACCTGTTCCCTCTTGTCGCGTGACAGCTGGTTCTCCACCTCGAAAGTGCGGATGCTGTCAATGTCGTCGCCAAAGAAGTCCATGCGGAAAGGGTATTCACTACTAAAGGAGAACACGTCGAGAATACTGCCACGTAGCGCGAACTGTCCAGGCTCATAGACATAATCCACTTCGCGGAAGCCGAAGTCACGCAGCTGCTGGCTGATGGCATCTACATCAACCGTCTGTCCGACATGTAGCGATAGCGTCCTGTCGTCCAGCCGCTCCTTCGATACCACCTGCTCTGCCACGGCCTCGGGGTAGGTAACAATGTACAAGCCCCCTAAGTTAGGGGGTTGGGGGTCTGAAGAAACCTCGGATCTTCCTTTGTTCAGACCCCTGTCGTCCCCTAACTTAGGGGACATGTGAGCCAGCACCTCCGTGCGCAGAATCTCATTGGCAGCATCACGTTGTCCGTACTTCACGGAGCGACGATAGCTGGAGGGGAAAAACAGTACCTGGCGCTCACCCAATATCTGTTGCAAGTCATGATACAGGTAGCCGGCTTCCTCTGCATCCTGCATGATGAAGATACAGGTTTGAGATTGTTGTGACAGGTGGTGTAGCGCTGCGAAGGTCATCGCGAGGCTGGATGCCACGAGTCCATTGAGGAAAATGGTCTGTTCCGACTTTTTCCCCAATACGTCTGCCAGTGCCTTCACCCGTGGTGACAGGGCATAGAGCTGCTGTAATTCTTGTATTTTCATGGGTGTTATTTCTTCTTATCCTCGAGATAACGGCGTTTCTTCGCACTCATGGGACGGGCTTCTTTGGCAGCTTTGGCGGCAGCACGTCGGGCATTCTCCGCCTTGCGGATCTTCGCTTCTGCCTGACTCTTGCGTCGTTTGGCATCACGTGCACGAGCCTCCACCTTCCGCTGTTCCTTCTTCATGGCACGCTGTTCTTCTTTTGTAGCATCACGAGCCTCAATCTCCGCTTTACGCTTAGCCTTAACCTCTTCCATACGGGTCAGCACACGAGCTTGATACTCCGGATTCGAGAGGATATATTTTCGCGAAGGCATGGCTAAGATATCGAAGGCCTGTTTCACCGCCTTATGTCGGGCATAGCGCCAGCTCTTGCTTTCTGCCTCACAAAGCAGGGTACCGTCGGAAAGCATAGCTTTTGCTTTGTGCAGACCCTCTGCCGTCTGCTCCATCTCCAGAGTCAGCCTTCGCCCGTCAGTCTTCCGCACGATGTCATCGGCCTGTGCTAGCAGGTTACGATTGCGTCGTTTGTGAGTCAACAGATGTTCGGCTTCACCTATTATATATTTGGAGATGAACCATTGGCGGATATCCTCGTCGAGGGTCGAGACATAGCCGTAGATGGCATAGACAAAGACATGTTTGTGAGCCTTGATATCGAACTTCTCGCCGGCACGGGCAAACTGAGCAAGCTGCCACTCGTCGAACTGTCGCTCCAGGCGTTCATTGCTGAACAGGTTACCCAGTATGTGCTGCAGACGGGTTCCTTCTCCAGTAGCATAGCGAAACAGTACATCAGCTACCTGACCTCTGAAGACGAACATACCTGCAAACACCCAACGGCTGTCACCTTTGCCCTCCTGCTCATAGTATGACCTATGCGTCAGCACCTCGCGTAGCTTGGCACGCGAGAATATTCTGCGAAGGTCGTTAAATAGCGGGTCATCCCATCGCTTGAAATTATCCTTCGCCTTTGGTTGTTGCTGCTGAAGTCTCTCTTCTTCCATCGTTTGTTAGCACGGGCTGGCGGAATCGAACCACCTCTGTCGGATTGGAAGCCGACCTTCAGGCCCCGAAAACCTGTGTGCTGCCGTTACACTAAGCCCGCAGTTGTGGAGCGGGTGACGGGAGTCGAACCCGCGCCTGCGCACTGGAGGTACGCCGATCAAGATCTGAAGTCTTGCGTGCTGCCGTTACACTACACCCGCAGATTTTAATACTATACGAGAAATTCCTATTATGAATTTATGAACTCTATAGAGTCAACCACTTCAAGACTCGAATCCTTGAAGTCCTTTGTATTTCTCGTAATAATTGCTGAAATCTGAGGATCCACAACTGCGGAAAAGTTCTGCACAGCATCCTCAAAATCCTTCCACCCTGATTTCAAGGCCATATCTATAACATTCCCATCAACTTCAGCAACCTCCATAGCCTCCTTCAGTTGTGCCAGGGCATTAATACGGTCTTCGCGACTCAATACCTTTCGAAGTGAATAGAACATAGTAGTAAAAGACAAAGCGCAAATATGAAGATAATAATCTCCACGCTCTGCACCATCAAAGACAGCACAGGCAGCATCGGCATCCTCCCTGTCAAGGAGCATGTCAATGACCACATTCGTATCTACAAGATAGTGTTTCTTCATTAGAAGCGGTTCTCCAATTCCTTTTTGTAGTCGAAATCTTTAGGTGCATGACCTATACCCCTTAGTCGTTGAGAAAGCCTAAGGTCTTTCTTTTTCTTGTTTCTGGCATTCTCAGCCATCTTGGCGAATAGAGTCTGTACCTGCAACTGTACCCAAGCACTTTCTTCCATACCTTCAGTAATGGTAGGTCTTACCTCCTCCATCAAGGCATCGTCTATTGCTATACTAAACTTGCACATCGTTCTATAACATTAATATTATGGTGCAAATTTATAGAAAAGAATTGAATTTCGCAAATAATTGCGGAATTATTTGGAACTTTGCATATTTCTTGCTATCTTCGCAGCAGAATATTCACAGAGTTCTTTGACTCGCTGACAGACGGAAGAAGCCACGGCAGGGGGTAGCGTTTATCTGCGTTCACAACCCTGTACGTCAGAAAAGGAAAGGCCGGCGGGAGACGGTGCAAGGGCGGGGAACCCTCATGTGGTTCCGATGAAGAAAGCGTGTGCTATTAAGCTGCATAGGGATATGGAGGCAAGTGTGCATGGCTGCCGCCCATAGATAGGCACAAGGTAAACGGTCGTCTCTCCACACAAAGGTCTCACTCCTCATCTTCGGAAGTCCGTTAAATGCGGGACATGGATGCTCACAGAAAAACCTATAGCGTATGAAAACCTGAAAGAATCATTCGTCGAACATCTGTCAGCTTTGCTGGAAACCATTTTTCAGAAACCTTCTTGTTGCATGAATGGCAGTTGTCATTCCTGCTGTTCCTTTAGATGCACAGGAATACCAGCCTATGGAAATCACGAATATCAAACCTGCAGATATATTACCCATCATAGGACAGGTAGAAGCTTGAGACAAGAAATGCTACGAACACATAGAGCATCTCAGAGTAGCTGAAGCTACTAGAATTAGAGATATGATGTGGAAATATGGTGCAGGTAATCATAGTGCTGAAGAATATCAGGGACTAATGAATAGGCTATATACTGGTATGAGATGAGAAAGTCCACAATGATATAATAACTATGAAGTCATATGATGAGGTTTATCCGAAGATCCTTCAATTCATGCACATAATGAATGGCATATACTAAATTCACTTGTAGATCATGCTAATTTTGTAGTGGCAAATCCACCATACGATTGGGTAAATCCAATAAAGGAAGTCGTAGATAATAATCCAGATAATATCTATATCTTCTGAAATTCTGTTGATGCTGATGTAGATAAAGAGCAATATCAAGCTCGAGATATTGAAAGCATGAAAAATCTATGCAGATCTGATAATTTTTTGTTTTTTACAGCATGAACAAACATTAGAGAAAAGAACTGAGTTTTAAAAAACAAAATTTATCATGAAGATTTCAACTTGGATGAACATTGAATATATGCCTGAGTTTCAAGTGCTAACGGAATAAACGATAGTAATACTGATAGACACTTAATAGTAACAGTATGAACGAATAAGAACTGAGATATAAATCAAACTAATCAAATAGCTGAAAGCAGTAAATTTCCTGTTTGATTCCATAACGATGTGTTGTTTGCCGGACGTGCTTTCCCATATTTATCATGAGCTTTTAATGATATATGTGCAGAGACTTGAAAATATGCCACTTCATACACAAATTATGTAAATGTAGCCATAGCATCAATATTATTCCATTTAAAAGCAGATGTACCCGATGTAGATGAACTATTAGAAATGATTAGAACCTCTACTGATCTTAGAGATTATATCAGATTTGACCTAAATGGAGATGGAGATACGGATGATATTGTTGATGGGCAGCCGGAATCTCAACCGCTGATTCTCATGAACCCAGCTGGTTTCTTCTTGAAGTATTTGATGCCCACAGCCCTGCCCGATAATCTCAAGACTGACGAAACTATTCCATTGGAGAAGGGATACTATCACGGTGTAATCTACCAAATCCCTGGCGCAGAGGTAAAAATCAATGGTCAGTGGATGGCTTTCACTCAAGCCAATAAGTCGCTCATAAAGTCTCAGAACCCAATGACTCTCGAGTGGAGAATCAACGGTGAACTACTCAACACGTATAACTACACAGACAACACCATCAATGGCCAAATTATCGTGGTCGATGACCAGTGGAATGGCCTCAATATCACAAAGGACTTCTCCATTAATATAGAAACAGGAACTGAGGATATTAAGGACGTCACCGTGTCTGGTACTTCTTCCGTGTGGTACACTGTCGATGGTCTCCGCCTCGACGCTAAGCCCACCAAGCCCGGCGTCTATGTCGTAAACGGCCAGAAAGTCATCATCAAATAGTCACCAGCTTATGAAGACAAGAAAGAACACCTCGTTATGGAAATCAATCTTTAAGATTATCTTCATCGCATGAATGGCCATTGTCATTCTTGCAGGCTGTGCTGGCGGTGACGACGGCAACTCTTCGAAGATAGATCCTCCGCCAGGTCCGGGCATTGTAGATACAAAGGCACCGACTATCACCGTAGCCCGTACCGATGTGGACATCACCGGTGTTGAGAAGATCATCATCAGCGGCAATGAGCTGCGTGTGGGCGATGTGCTGGTAGCCTCATGGACGGATAACGTAACGAAGAACTGCAAGGTGCAGATGTCCTTCGACGGTAGCGCCGTCAGTTCCGGCGAGGTGGCCACCCATGCATGAACGCTCACGCTGACCGTGACCGACGATGCAGGTAACAGCGCCGATGCCACCATCAGCTTGAAAATGAAGGAGTCGTTCCCCGACCTCACTGTTACGATGCCCGAGGTGAACGTCTTTGGCGGCGTGGTGCTTCAGGTCAGCGGCAACAAGCTGCTGATAGGCGGTGAGGAGGTCGCCTCGTGGAGCGACAAGATAGCAGAGCCGTGCAAAGCCACGTTCTCGCTCAACGGACAGGAAGTGAAGGACGGCGACGTCCTCAGCCAGCCCGGCACGCTGACGGTTACTGTTACCAACAACCAAGAAAGGTCTTCGTCAGCAGAGATCACACTCATCACCAATGCCATGAGCAGTGCCATACAGATCAGCGATATGCAGGTAGGGAAGGAAGTAGATCTCCTTGCAGGCATCACCCTTGCCAACGGCGCTGAACTGGTGAAGGTAGAGATGGAGATGGACGGAACAACAGCAGAGATAACCGACCCACAGCACTTCACGCCCGACTATCCCGGCACCTGCAGCTTCATCTTCACCGTGAAAGGGAAGAATGGCGACATGGAGGAAGTAAGAGCTGACGACCTCACCATCAAACCGCTGGACTATGCCGAGGCCGTGCTTGAAGTCGCCAACATGATTGCAGAGAAGTATCCGTGGTATAAAAATCTTTGGCAGTCAACCAAAGACTTTATATATCCACATCTATTAGCATCATACGCTGCATGTAACTGGTCTAAACAGGATAATAGAGTCCATATCATCATGGGAGAGACCACAGATGCATCTGATGTAGAAAATATATGACAATTTACAACTCCATCAGACCATGCATATGGATGATATTACCGTATCAGAGCTCTATGTCCGGATACCCCGATCAAGGGATGTGATGACTATTGGATTAATTTAGAAAACTATATCAATCAGCATCCTGATAAAGTTTTCTTGGTTAGCTGTGCTGCTGATACTGGGTGAGGAAGTGACCAAGAACAGGTAAACACAAATCGCGACACTCCACCCCAAAGAAGAATGCTGGAAAAGGAAAACGTGATAATCACAGTAGCCCTTGGCAATGTTGCAGCAGCTGGCTATAAAGAATGGAATGAAAATGTAAGTAGTTGAAATTCTTACTGTTCTGCTTCCATTAACAGTAATCTGAATAACAAAATTACTGTAGTATGATACCACTCACCGGGAGTTAATAACTATTTTACTCCTGGTGGCGGATGATTATCTAGTAAAATGCCTGTAGGATTTGAAAAGGACAAGGGAAACATAGTTATGCCTATGATTGCACTTATAGCTTCAAGCTGAAGGGATGATTCCAACGATACATATTCATCATACCCCACAGCTGTGACTAGTGCAGTAATATGAAATGCCACATCTGTCATTATGGCTAATCATCCATGAACCACATTGGAAGATGCTATGACTATCATCTGCGACAAATACCTCAGGGAAGAGACGTTCCAATACAAAGATGGAACCACCAACTGGGAGTTAGTTGACGGCGAAAAGTGGTACTTCATCGAGATGCAGAAGCTGCTCGACAACGAGCTGTTGCAGGCCGACAAGCTAAACAGCCTCCAACTGAATGCCGACGAGGTAGAGCTGCCCGCCGGCAAGGGCATCTGCTACAGCGGCATCGGTGTACAGTTCGAGTTCGGCGGCAAGAAGTACGACAGCACCGACGACAACCTCGCCATCCTGCAGGAGGCCCTGAAGTCAGGCCATGTCAAGTGGTACTGGAACAAGGACCGTTTCCGCAAGTACGGCGGCACCACCACTGCCACCTTCAAGGTTGGCATCGTTAACCTCAATGCCAACCTCATCCCCGACCTCAGCCTGGAGATTACCAAAAACGTTCAGTAAAAGATTGGGGGGCATTCTCATAACAGAGCACAATTCTGGCTGTTCGTTTTCCTTACTTTATTATCACCACTTTCCCATTATGAATGTACGTCCCCTTCTGCTTCGGTTTGCCTTGCAGTTGGTGACCGTCAAGTGTGTACCATTTCTCCATGAACATTCCCAGTTCTTCATTAACACTGCTGATGCTGTTGGCCTCATTTTGCCAACTACTACCTGACGCTTCAACAATATCGTCAAAGTTGTTCCAATAGTTTGTTGACATATAGGCAGACCTCGTTCCGTAAGGTACCGTTAATGTAGCTCTATAATAAGTGGAGAAAACATATTTACTAATCTCAAATGGATTCTGAATATCCGAAATAATATTATTCAATTCCCAGCAACCATTGAAAGCCCCCTCGCCAATGGATGTCACGCTGTTGGGAATCTTCACTGTTGCTAAGCTACTGCAATCACCGAAAGCGTAACCGCCAATGGAAGTCACGCTGTTTGGTATGTTCAAGGATGATATGCCGTCACAACCACGGAAAGCACTATAGTCAATAGTAGACACGCTATGAGGGATTGTCACAGAAGTTAAGCCACTACAACCATAGAAGGCATAATTGCCAATGGACGTTATGCCGTCAGGTATGACTAAATCCTTTATCTCTTCATCATTAAGAAATAGATGATGAGCATAATAAAGTGGATTCGACTCAATATCATATGTAATTTTGCACCATGCTTCCAAATCTGAAATATGAACTTCCGTCAAGCCATAGCAGCCCCAAAAAGCACTTTCACCAATGGACATCACGCTGTTGCCAATAGTCACGGAAGACAGGTCACCACAGTAAAGAAAAGCATAATCGCCAATGTCTGTTACACCATTACCAATATTTATTGCTTTTAAGCCACTACAGCCATAGAACGCCAATTTGCCGATAGTTTTAACACTGTTAGGAATAGTCAGGGATGTTAAGCTGCTGATATCACGGAAAGCATTATCGGCTATGGATGTCACGCTGTTCGGAATGACTGTAGTTTTACAACCTGCTATCAGTGTATTCGACTGAATGATGGCATTGCAGTTATCTCTTGAATCATAACGGTTACTATTCTCTACAGTAATAGATGTTAAGCCACTGCAACCAGAGAAAGGATTGCCAATGCCCGTAATGCTTCTACCGATATCCCATATATTCTCGTGGATGACTAAAGAGGTTAAACCGCTGCAACCACAAAAAGCATAAGGTCCAATTTCTGTCACGGTCTTCGGGATGACTAAATTCTTTATTTCTTCACCGTTAAGATATAAATGATGGGCAAAGAAAAGAGGATTTGCGAATTCATGATATAACTTTATTTTGCACCATGCTTCCAAATCCGTAATATGTACAGATGTTAAGCCTGTGCAATCGGCAAAAGCATTAAAACCAATGTACGCCACACTACTGGGGATTGAAACGGAGGTTAAACTGCAACAGCCTTCAAAAGCGTAAGTATCGATAGACGTTACGCCATAGGGGATGGTTATCGTTTTTAAGACGCTGCACCCCATGAAACAACCATAACTAATAGCCGTCAAGCCGTTGGAGAGGCTAATTGAAGTTAAGCCGCTGCAACGTTCAAAAGCATATCTACCGATAGACGATACGCTGTTAGGAATGTTCAAGGAGGTTAAGCCGTTGCAACTCTGGAAAGCACTTTGGCCAATGGATGTTAAGCTGTTGGGGAAATCCATTACTGTTAAACCACCACAGCAATAAAAAGCCATCTCGCCAATGGATGTTACGCTATTGCCAATACTCACAGAGGTTATGTTGCCATAGTCATCCGCAAAAGCATAATTTCCAATAGACGTAACACCATCTTCAATTATCACATTCTTGATTTTTTCACAGAATGAATACCAAGGTTGATTATTAAAGCCATAATCATTCATCGCTCCCGTACCAGAAATAGTCAATGTACCTGTAGCCTGATCAAAAGCATAGGTCACATTCTCACCACAGGAGCCACTCTCATTTGCCCATAACGGTATAAAGTAGCATACTACTAAAATGGCTAACAATACTCTTTTCATAAGCTATCAAATCCAAAGTATATAAAAGTGCAAACTATAACACTACAACATATACATATCTTTCTGCATGTCTTTGCAAAGATAATGAATTATTGTGAACCTTCCAAACTTTTGAGAAGAAAAATAACTACGAAGGTCAAAGCAGCACTTTCGCATGGTCAATACAGACTCTTTCAGGTTGTAAAGACGACGCTTAACATGACGTTTACGAATTGCAGTGATTCTGCTGGAAAAGTGTTTTATGGAAACTATCACCAAATAATTGGGACTTTGCGGATTAAAAATTCTTTATTTGTTTTGTTTTGTGCTCACTTATTTGTATCTTTGTCGCCAAATTACGACAAATATGCACGAAAGCGACAGCCTCATCATCATCCCGACGTACAACGAGAAGGAGAACATCGAGAAAATCATTCGAGCCGTGTTCGGACTCGATAAGTGTTTCCATATCTTAGTTATCGATGATGCATCGCCCGATGGAACGGCAGCCATCGTAAAACAACTCATCGCCAGTGAGTTCGGAGACCGCCTGTTCATTGAGGAACGCTCAGGGAAACTGGGATTGGGCACTGCCTATATCCGTGGTTTCAAATGGGCGTTGGAACATGACTACGAATACATTTTCGAGATGGACGCAGACTTCAGTCACGACCCCAACGACCTGCCACGGCTCTACAGCGCCTGTCACGATGAAGGAGCCGACGTGTCCATCGGCAGCCGTTATGTGTCGGGTGTGAACGTGGTGAACTGGCCC
>Ga0310786_10012061_pt1 | contig 10723 bp, 8 predicted proteins | sample AusTroGonzalo_MG_FD_203881 | JGI IMG/M metagenome (GOLD analysis project Ga0310786, IMG submission 203881) | Bovine rumen microbial communities from tropical cattle in Woodstock, Queensland, Australia - Gonzalo_03 (v2) (version 2) | ecosystem: Host-associated > Mammals > Digestive system >...
CTCTGTATAGTGCAGTACTGGCCAGGGACGGCTGAGGGCGTAATGCGTCGGCTTATACTTGGCGGTCAGAGCGGCGTATTCGTCAAGCAATGGCTGGAACGCTGGCCCGTATGAGGGCAGCGGCAGATTGAGACGGCGAGCCTCGCGAATCTGCGCTGGCAGGATTTCCAGGTAGGCGGTATCGAGCGAAAGGCGTTCCCGACGGATGCGTTCCGCGAAGACAGGCGAGGCGGCGGCTTTGGCCGCCTGGTCGAAGAAGGCGTAGGCCTTGGTGAAGACTTCTGGAGTCAGCCAGTCGTAGGTATGGAGATGACGATAGCAACTGAGGAAGATTTTCGCCTCGCGCTGCGCCTGGCAGATGAAATCGAGATAATCCAGCAGATACGGGGCGGCCTGGGGGCCGTAGTAGCCGTTCAGGAACTCCCGCATTTCCTGCCGCTCGTCGCGCGAGGGGTCCCACAGCAAGCGCCCCATCACGTAGGCGCGCATGGCAACGAAATCGCCGATATTGCAGTAATAGTCGCCCTGAGGGAAAACTCCTCGAGCCTTGTTTTTCACGAAATAGCGGATATCCCTGCCGATATCGGCATGGTTGGGATGTGGCACGAGGAAATTGTAGAAAAAGGCAGTGTAGTTCCAGATGAAAAGTTGGCTGCTGATGGCGCTCCACTCCTGGAGGTCCTTGTTGAAATCGGCATTGTCTGGCCCGTCCTCGACGCTCTGCCCGAAATTGTTCTCGATGTTGCACAACCAGATGCAGACATTCGGCTCGGGGCGGATGGTCTTCGGCACATGGCGGCTTTTCTGATAGGCCAGCGTGCTCACGGGCATATCGGGATAGACTTCCGCCACGCCCCGCGCAATCTCATTGACGAAATCGAGCAACGGACCGCTTTGGCCGCCTTCCGCCTCGGCCAGGGCCGCACAAGACGGGCATTGGCACCATTTGTGATTGTCGTTCTGCGACACCGACATCTGCCACAGCCCTGGATTGCGCTCTATCTTCCCCAGCGTCAATTTCAGGAACTCGCGCCGCATCTCCTTGTTCGTCAGGCAGAGTTGCGCCCCCTCGCCGACACGCTGGCCATCCACCAGAGCAAACCATTCTGGATGTTCCGCGAAGAATTTGTTCGGCGGCATGATTTGCTCGAAGGTGTGACACCAGCCGTAGACGCTCAATTTGCCGCCGTATTCTGGCGTCAATTTCGTCCAGAAGCCGTTGCTGCGCAATTTCGAGGCAAATTCTGGCTCCAGAGCCCCCAGATAGTAGACTTCGCGATAGGACAGAGGCGGCGCGTAGACATATTCCTCTACGCTGACCGACAGATTGCTGCGGCGCAACAGCAGCGAGTCCTCTGCTGTCCACCAGCGGGCCAGAAGATAGCGTTCGAGAAACTCGTACACGGCGTAGAGCGGTCCGCGGTCGGGATGCCCGCCGAGGATGATGTCCCTGCCCTCCGCGCCGATGGCGATGGCATCCATCTGCTTGAGGGTATCGTTGGAACCGAAATGCTGCTGGAACCTGGTGGTTGCGCCGACATAGAAGGCTGGCCAGCCGACTGCAACCTTCTCCGGCCAGACTGGCAGCCTCACGCCCGTGCACAATTCGAGATGCTTCCGCAATTCTTCCGCGGCTGTCTGCTCGACCTTGGTGGCTGTGTCAGGCACGGCGATGACGTAGGGACTCTGGCAGTCAGTGACGATGGCCAAAGACTCGGCCATCAAGGCACCAGCCAACAGCAGGAAAATCGCGGCGATTCTGTACATGTTCGTTGTTCCTTCTGGATGGTTAGAGTCTTGCCATGCGAGATTGAAACCACGGGTGACAACGGCGCGCACGGAGACGCGCCATCCCGGACTTATTCAGCCTGCAACTTTTGCAGATTTCGGAAATTGGCGTCCGCAACCATCTGCCCCAGAGCGGAGGTTCCCTTCAGGGAGATGATGGGCGTGGCCTCGTAGCCGCCGCGCTGAATGGCCTCGACGGTCGGGATGTAGCCAACGTAGTCATTGCAGAGGGCAGCGATGAAGGTGTACTTGAATGGCGACCATTTCTTGATTTCCAGTCCCCACTCCACGAAAAGTTCTCCAGGGGCGCTGCACAGGACAGCGTCACCGATGCGTAGGGTAAAAACCTCGCGTTCATCTGTGCCCTCATCGGAGTATTCGTTGTACAGTTTGATGAAGACGGTCTCAAAGAAGGCGAGTTCCTCTGGTTTCTTGGCCTTGATGGCGGCAAGCAGTTTCTGGACAACCATGTCGTCTTTCGGATAACGGGGAACAGCCAGCACCGTACGTAGCATCTCAACCGTAGATGACTGCGAGGGCAGTGCTTTCTCCACGACATTCATCGCCTTGCCTGCCAAGGCGAGGCCAATCTGACGGCTTTTCCATTCGCCGAAATTGGGGAATGGCGAATGTTGCAAATACGCGCAGTGGTTGATGTTGCCGCTCGCGCCCTGGATGAACAGCGTGACAAGCCCCTCGCCGTAAACTCGCTTCAATTGCTCGCGCATGATGCCAGGATAGTCGGAGGTTATCTTGTCACCGCTCGTCACATCGACATGCAACGCGTAATCGACGATTAGCGCAAAAGGCTCGCCAGTTAATTCTCGCTTGAAGGCAATCACGCCAAATTCAGGGTCTGTCGGGCCTGCGGGACCGCAGCAGTCGGTGTCATTTTCGTCGATGTCCAGGGCCGTCGGATGCTGTTTGTCAGGGCCGAATTGCTCGCTGCCGTCCTTCATGCGGAAACGGCGGTTAAAGGCAAGCCCTTCCTCACGCTGGCTGCCGATGCAGGCGATGGCTGGCACCTGACTGCGGAGAGCGTTCAAGGTCACCTGGGCGGCGACGGCCTCCAGGTCGGCCATGTACTTCTCGTCGTAGGGGAAAGCGCACCAGTCTTCATTGCCACGCAATTCGGGGCCAGTATGCGCATGGGTGCAGCAGAGCATGATGCGCTCTGGGGCGATTCCAGTCTCGCTGGCAATGGTCTGGCGGATAATGTTGCCCTCGAGTTTGGGCACGCACAGCAGATCAAGGCTGATCAGGACGCAACGTTTGTCGCCCTCGCCCAGGACCAAGGCATGCGCCTTGAGAGGCGAAATGACGCCATCGGCGCGTCGCTCGTAGCCGTAGCCAGCCAGGCAGACGCCCAGCGGCGGCGTGATGTCTGTCTCCGCCGCGCCAACCAGCATTGTCCTGTAATTCGTGTCGGTCATGCGCAGTCTCCCTGTTCAGCCGAGTATCTCGGCCACCTTCACGGGCTGGCCGCCCAGTTTCGCGGATTCCACGGCCGCCATGGCGGTGGCCACGGTCTTGGCGCCCTCGTAAACGCTGGTCAGCACAGGCTTGTCCTGAAGGATGCAGTCCACGAACTCGGTGATTTCGGCGGTGATGTTATGGCTGGCGATGTTCACGGGAATAGTCGTCCAGTCGAGTTTGGCGCCCATCAGTTTTTTGCTGCAAATCTTGAGGTCGGGACTGGTGTTGTCGCAGATGATGGTTCCTTCAGTGCCGTAGAAGACGCTGCGCATGGTGTAAGGCCTGGTGCAGCCGATGGAACACATCACCTTGCCGATGACATTGTTCGGGAAGGTGAAAATGGCTACTGTGCAGTCGTTGACTGGCCAATCGGTCAGGCATTTGTGATTGGAGAGGGCCGAAGCCTGAATCGCATCCCCAGCAATCCAGCGCAGCAGGTCTACGGCATGGCAGGCACCGCCAATCATCGGCTCGCGACGCGCGTCCACGCGCCAGTTACCGACGCCTGGCGCCACGCCGTAGTTGTGCGCGTATTCGCTCTCCACGAAATAGAGGTCGCCAATCAGGCCGTCGCCAATCAGTTTCTTCGCCTGGACGAAACCAGGGGCGTAGCGGCAGACTTGTCCGATCATGAACTTGCCCTTGCTCTTCTCCACCTCGGCGATGATGGCCTTGGCTTCGGGAAGCGAGAGAGTCATCGGCTTCTCGCAGAGAACATGCTTGCCGTTGCGCAGGGCGGCGATGCACTGCTCCGCGTGGAAATAGTCAGGCGAGGCCACCGAAACGATGTCCACGTCTGGAGAATCGACGACCTGTCGCCAGTCGGCGGTGGCCAGCGCGACCTGGTATTTCTCCTGCCGTTCGGCGAGTGTTTCGGCCACGGGATCGCAAATGGCCGTCAACTCGCAGTTGGGGTTGCTGCGGTAGCCGACGCAATGGGCGTCCCCCATCATCAAACCAAGCACACCGGCACGCAATTTCTTTTCCATGATTCGTTTCCTTGTTGAAAAAAAGGCCGTATTGCTAAAAAAGCCAGAGTTCTAGTTTCGTGAAGTTTTCCCGCACGGCTTCGGGCAACTAGGACGATAAATCATCGTCGGCGCGACTGTGAGCCTGATGGGAGCCTTGCCACGCATTGCCGCCACCAGTTTATCCACGATTTCCTGCGGTCTGACGTCAATGCTGGCATAGCCGGGACGTCGAGAATGAGGCGTGTCGCAGCGGCCAACCAGTCCCAGGTCGTCGGGAATCCGTAGCCCCAGGGCCTCCGCTTGGAGGCCGAAAGGCATGAGCAGATAGTCGATGGTACTGATAATGCCGTCGCAGCGTTTGTCGCCGCTCAGCCAATCCTGAATGGTGCTGTCGTCAAGGTGTCCGGAAAAATCCGTATGGACCAGTTCCAGGCCTTCCTCGGCCAGGCGTTTTTTGACGCCGCAGAGGTATTCGTAGTTGGTGCCATATTGCGCGTGAGGCGGCGTGGCGGCCTCGCCGATGAGGGCCAGGCGGCGTTTGCCACAGGCCAGAAGCGCCCCGGCGGCCTCATACCCGGCGGTGACACAGTCGCTAAGGACATATTCACAGGGATATTGCTTGTGCGAATGTTCAAAGCAGTAGAACGCGACCTTTCTGACGCTCTTCGGGAATTTCGACAGCATTTCCATGGGAAATTCGCAGGAAGCATCGAAGAGCAACCAGTCGCATTTCTTAGTCAGCAGGTACGACCAATATTCCGGGTGCATGATAAGATGACGGATATCGGTCACTGTCAGCACATAGCCAGACGAGGACAGAGCCATCTGCAAGGGACGCGGGAACATGGCATCCTGGTCAGTCAGATAGTTCGTGACGATCGTGACTTCCTTGTACGCTGACAGATTCCTGACAAAAATTCCCCGCCCGTGGCAGACGTCCAGGAGTCCCTCGCGTTGCAAACGCTCCAGGACCCGGCGGATAGTCAGGTGTGCCACATGGTACTGCTCCGCCAACTTGATGCCGCTAGGCAGCCGTGTGCCTGATTGCAGCCGTCCCATCATGATGTCAGATCGCAACTGGCAGAATATTCCTTCGCCTTTTTTCACCAGCCATTCTCCGTGTTCGGCAGCAACTTTAAGTGCTACGAATTGTGATACCATGGAAAATATACACTGAAAATATAGTTTGTCAAGCGTGTTTTTGCAATATTTTTGCGCGGGGCAGAGCCCGCGCATCTCCACGCTCATTTTTGCGCGGGGCAGAGCCCGCGCATCTCCACGCTCATTTTTGCGCGGGGCAGAGCCCGCGCATCTCCATGTCCCTTAGCCTGCGCATCTCCACGCAGTTTGCGCCGCTGTTATTCCCCGCAGCAGTTGCACACGAACCACCACCAGGCAAAAATCCAGGCGTTGTACATGGCATGCAACATGCAGGCCGACAGGAGTCCCCCTCGCTGGAAACGCCAGGAGCAGACCAGGCCGAAGAGAGTCAGCGTGGGGATTCCGTGTGGCAGAAGGTGCATCAGGGCAAAGATGACAGCGGCCATCATCACGGGATGGGCATTACCGACTTCCTGGAGGGCGCGTGGAGCCAAGGCGCGGAAGAAGATTTCCTCGCCCAGCGGAGCCAGAATCACGGAACTGAAGGCCATGACCAGCCAGCAGACTGGCGTGACAGAGCCTCCCAGAAGAAAGGGAAACTGTGGTGGTGGTGGTGGCAAATGGCATAGTGTCCACAGACGCAGCACGCTCTTGGTCAACATTTCTCCGACCAACAATAACGGCAGGCTGCAGACCAGCGGCAAAAGCCAGCGGAGGGCGGGGGATTCAGCGGGCGTTGCCAGGCCCAGAAGAGCCCGCCAGCCCACGCGTCTAGCCAGCGGACGCCAGGCCAGGAAGGCCGTCGGCAAGGCAAACACGAATAGCGGGACATGGGCCAGCAGCATCGACAGCGCGGGATTGTTCTCGAGGGCGGGAAAAGCGACCAGCAATAGTGTCAGCAAGATTTTGGCCAGCAACCAGGCACAGCAGGCCAGGATAAACGCCCGCGCGGAAAGGCGGTCGGCGGCTGCATTGTCCGGGGCAGGATCCATAGTTATCTTGTCCAGCAGGCGAAGGCTCCGGAAGGGAGGCGCGTGCCAGTGCTGGCAACCAGCGTCATTTCGCCGGACTCCAACTTCCCGGGTGGCAATGACTGCCGCAAGAGATTCTCCAGGACGATTGGCGTGTAGCCAGGCGTATGGCAGGACAGGAAAAGCCCTTTCGCCTCCGGCTTCAGGGCCTGCCGGCATTGGCCCAGCAAGGTCAGCATATTGTCGTCTATTTTGAACAGTTCCTGGTTGGTGCCACGCCCGAAACTAGGCGGGTCGAGAATAATCGCATCGTACTGGCTGTTCCGGCGGATTTCGCGGGTCAGGAATTTGCCGACGTCATCAATCAGCCAGCGAATGGGCGCAGACTCCAGGCGATTCAAGGCGGCGTTGCGCCTGGCCCATTCAACCATCTTCTTCGAGGCGTCCAAATGGCAGACCTTGCAGCCGCAAGACGCCGCCACCAAGGTCGCACCTCCTGAATAGGCAAAGAGATTCAACACATTCAACTGCCCGGTCGAGGCGGAGGCCAACTGCCGAAGCCTCTCCCAACAGCGCAGGTGTTCGGGAAACATGCCGATGTGCCCGAAATCCGTCGGCTGGACCTGGAAGACAATGCCCCCCAGACGACATTCCCAAGCGTCTGGCAGCCGGTGGCGGCATTGCCAGGCACTGTCATGCTGGGAGCGGTGGAAGACGGCATCGGCCTTCTGCCATTCGGCGGCGGACAATTCCGGTCGCCAGACGGCCTGGGCGCAGGGACGGTCGAGGATGATTTCGCCGAAGCGTTCGAGTTTCCGTCCGCCGCCGGCGTCGAGCAGTTGATAGGTATCTTCCATCATCAGCGTTTCATGTTGAAGAAGACCATGGCCAGAATCATGAGAACGGCAGAGAAGATGCGGTGCCAGAAAATGCTGGGGGTTACCTTCTCTTCCAGATAAGAGAAGCCGTGCTTGGCAATCAGTGCCCCGATGAGAATAGCGAAAATACCGCGCGTACTCTGGGCAATGGCCCCGTTGACAGGCCCGATGATGCTGAAACTGGCGAAGAGGAAGGCTATTCCCGCCAGCCAGAAGACACCGTAGGGCAAGGAATCGAGCCAGACGCGACGGGTCAGGATTTTCCGTCCGAAAGGCAGGAGGAAGGCGGCCGTCCCCACTCCGACCAGGGTATAGGTCAGGCAGGTGTTGAGCATGGAACAAATCAGCCTGCCGCCCGTGTAATAGGTGTCAACGCGTCCGTACTGGGTGTCGAGTGAGATGTCTGACAGGGCATAGAACATGCTCAGCACCAGCAGGGTCAGGACGTTCATCAAGGACATGGGGCGTCCTGACTTCTTGTCCACCATCACGAAGGCAGAGGCTATGGTGCAGAGAACGCCAAGATACTGCGGCCAGCCGTAGATTTCCTTTTTCAGGATACACCCGTTGATGAGGGCGAGGAAAATCAACTTGACCCCCAGCAACGGCACAATGCGCGACGAATCGACCTGCTTCTGGATGATGAAGAACAGCCACTGGCCGATGAGATAGAAAACCGCCGCCATGATGCAAATGGGAAACCAACTGGCAAAGCCAGGCGCGATGCTCTTGTCCCACAAGACAACCAGTCCCAGGGCCGCCAGAATACCTGCCCAAATATGACTGGCAATCAGCACGCCAAAGGCGCCCGCTTCGGGCGAGCGGCGGACGGCCCGCCCGGAACTGATGGCGGCCATTGCCATCATAACTGCCGCCCCTAAACCAAACAAGATACCGTAGAAAGCCATGAGTCAAGGAGGGCCGAGCGTCTGCTCGGCCAATGTTCCCGTAAGAAAGGTCATGGGAGAGCCGAGCGTCCTTATCCTCCGTAGCCTTGGCGAAGGAGGATGCTCGGCCAATGTTCCCGTGGGAAAGGTACCTGTTACTTGGTGCTGGCCAGCAACCGTGCCTCGTCCAGGATATCGACCTTGGCCGCGGCCAGGACTTCCCCAGCCTTGGCGCGGTCGCCGAAACCGAAGACCATCAGAGGACGGTCGCCCGCCGGGGCGGCGATGGCGTACATGTATTCGATGTTGATGCTGGAATTGAAGAGGATGCCCAGAATCTTGGCCAGGCCGCCAGGAGCGTTGTCCACGCTGACCACCGTCACCTCGTTGATCTTGCAGAGGAAACCCTTGCTCTTCAGCAAGGCGGACGCTCCCTCGATGTCATCGACAATCAGCCTGACGATGCCGAAATTCTCGGTGTCGGCCAGGGAGATTCCCTTGATGTCGATATTGCCGTCGCCCAGAATCTTGATGACACTGTCCAACCGCCCTACTCTATTCTCCAAAAAGATTGACAATTGCCTCACTGACATGTTTTGACCTCCCTATTTTTTAATTCCACGCAAATCGATGACGCGTTTGGCCTTGCCGGTGCTACGCTCGATGCTGCCGGGTTCCACCAAGGTCACTTTCGCCGTCAGTCCAATGAGTTGCTTCATCTTCGTCTTCAGTTCATTGCGCAGGCGTTCAAGAACCTTTACCTCGTCGGAGAACGCCTCGGGAGTGACTTCGACCTTGACCTCCAAGTCGTCCAGTGCCTTCTCCCTGGTCACGACGAGCTGGTACTGCGGCGTGAATCCGGGAATCGTCAGCAGAACGCTCTCCACCTGGGACGGGAAGAGGTTGACGCCGCGGATAATCAGCATGTCGTCGCTGCGGCGGCGTACTTTCTCCATCCTGACGATGGTGCGCCCGCACTCGCAGCGCTCATAGTTCAGGCGGGAGATATCGTGGGTACGGTAGCGGACCAGCGGCATGCCCTCCTTGCTGATGGTAGTGAAGACGAGTTCGCCTTCCTCGCCCGGAGCCTTGACCTCGCCCGTGTCGCTGTCGATGATTTCGGGATAATAATGGTCCTCGAAAACATGCAGCCCGCAACGGTACTGGCAGTCGCAAGCCACTCCCGGTCCCATGATTTCCGACAGGCCGAAGATGTCATTGGCCATGACACCAGCGCCTTCCTCAATGAATTGGCGCATTTCCTCCGTCCAAGGCTCGGCCCCGAAGAAGCCTACGCGGAGTTTGCTCTGGCGCAAGTCCATGCCCTGCTTCTTCGCCTCTTCCATGATGTGAATGAAGAAAGACGGAGTACAGCAGATGCCTGTCACCCCAAAGTCGCGAATCAGCAACAACTGCTTCTCCGTGGCGCCGCCGCCCATGGGCACGACAGTGCATCCCAGCCGCTCGCATCCGTTGTGGGCGCCGAAGCCGCCCGTGAACAGGCCGTAGCCGTAGGATACTTGCATAATGTCGTCTTCCGTCACACCGCCCATGCGGAAGGCGCGGCAGACAGTTTCAGACCAGACTTCCAGATCGTTCTTCGTGTAGCAAACGACTGTCGGCTTGCCGGTCGTGCCGCTCGAGGCGTGAACACGGACGATATCGCGCATGGGCACGGACAGCAGGCCGTAGGGGTAGTTGTCTCGGAGGTCGCTTTTCTGCGTGAACGGAAATTTGGCGAGGTCGGCCAGAGTCTTCAGGTCGGACGGCTTGACGCCCGCCTCGTCAAACGACTTCTTGTAGAACGGAACATTGTTGTAAACCCGCTCCAGCGTGTCTTTCAGACGCGCCAGTTGCAGACGTGACAGGACGTCACGCTCCACGAAATCCTTCAAATGCAGATCGGCAATCATTTTAGTGCCCCCCTTCTAAGTAAGTATGGTTATTGACTCCGACAAGAGCATCTTACTACGCATAAAATGCCCGACGATAATAAAAGCAAATTAATAATTTAATGCCGCTCCCATAACATTACAAACGCAAAATCGCGTCGAAGGGCAGAAAAAAATATGATTGGGGCTAGAATGTGCGCCTTCGTGTACGCCGTTGTCGCCCATGAGAAAGGTTATATGAGACGGGCAGAGGGTACCGTTGTCGCCCAGAAAAACCGCGCCACAGACACTTTTTCTGGGCAAGGCGGCGCACCTTGCCATATTTATCCCAAATGCAAGACGATGAGAATCATTACTTTTTTTTATCATAATTATGATTTTTTGTCATTATTTTCTCGGATTTATTATGATTGTTTATAACTATATATGATTTTGAATTTAAGGAAATTGTATTTATAGAATGATGTATTATATTTTTGATTCAAAATTTGAATAAAAATTTTTTAAGCATTTATGCTATCAATAAGGAAACAACGAAGGAGTGTTCCAATGAAGGAAACAAAGAACGAAATTGTTGTCTATCAACCCAACGAAACCATTCGTCTTGATGTACGATTAGAGAATGAAAATATATGGCTAAATCGGCATCAAATCGCACAGCTATTCAGCCGTGACATCAAGACAATCGGCAAGCATATTACCAATGCCCTCAATGAAGAATTATCAGAAAATCTCATGGCAGACGGCAAGTACACTGCA
>Ga0310786_10012062_pt1 | contig 10723 bp, 8 predicted proteins | sample AusTroGonzalo_MG_FD_203881 | JGI IMG/M metagenome (GOLD analysis project Ga0310786, IMG submission 203881) | Bovine rumen microbial communities from tropical cattle in Woodstock, Queensland, Australia - Gonzalo_03 (v2) (version 2) | ecosystem: Host-associated > Mammals > Digestive system >...
CATATTATTATGATGCAAGAAAAGAATTGAGATACGACATAACAAAAGCAGTACTGACATCAACTCAACAAGCAGAAATCATATGGCCAACAGTAACAAAAAAATTATGGTCTAGATATGCATACTTTGATTTGGACTCTTCATCAACAACACTTCAAAATCAAAATGTTGCAATACAAACAGGATCATTAAATCTTGTTGGAAATTTTGCTCTTGTTCTTACTGATCCTTACAGTGAAAATCATTATAGATCTTATGTTGATTCAAACAATCAAATTGATGCGACATTCTCATGCCAAAACTATGAAGATGTCACAAAGACTTTAACGGCAACTATTTATAGCCCATTAACATCTTTCTATTTCAATGGCACTCAATTAACTAACATTCAAATTGATACAATCTCGTCAACTGTTTGGGGCGACAAATTTGAAATTGTTGTTCCAAATGGATACGTTGTCAAATATTATGCTCATGGAAATTATTATGGCGCAAACTATGAAGTCACAAAAACAGAGGACCAAACATTAACGGCTATTGTTGGAAATGAAACATATGAAGACACAGACGACGGCACTCAACTTGTTATGCCTTACAGCGTTTATATTTCTGTCTATACTGCAGATGACCTTTCCTCTCCTGTTGTATCTAGATATTTTGATGTGGTTAATGGAAAAGGAATATTTACAGAATACAAAACGTATGCCGGTGTTAACGAAAACTTAGATGTCTTAATTCAACACAAATTTGATTGGGGTATTAGCGTAGGCAACGCGCTGAAAGTTGAAATGGCACAGACTGGATATAAAGTTTCATATTCAGTGCAATATTTTGACAATGATTCTGGTGTAGATTCTCTTCCTGAAACTGCAAAAACAACTTCTATTGCTTATACAACAACCCCAAAAGATAAAATTGTAACTGTTTATGTTTACAATTCAACAAATGATTTGATATTCTCTGTAAAACACAATGTTAATAACTATCTTGATATATTTACTCAAGCAACCATACAAGACACATCAACATATTTCAATACAGCATATCTGTATGGTAGTAGTTTTGCAGGTTGGCAAGATGTCATAAATACTGGCAATGTAGAAGTTGGAAATGAAATGACAATTAACATAAATAATGACAATGACTATTACTTGACAATTGGTTCTCTAGATCCAGACAACACAGAAACAAATATTGCAACAAAAACAAAGAGCGTAAACAGAACCATACAAGCAAATGATAAATTTCACATTGTTTTGTTGTATAAAACTAATGGTTATTACTATCAAGTTGCAGAAATAACATTGGATATGTTTCCACAAAATACTACAAATCAATAAACATCATTTATTTGAATTAAAAAAGAAAGAACAACCAAGTCCTTTCTTTTTTTTATTTGCAAAATCATCTATCATTTTGACTCATTGTCAAGCACATTTTTACAACATAAAGTGAGCAAGGTTTAAAATAAAAAATGCAAATTTTAAATTTTGCATTTTTCATAGTTTATAGTATTTAGAAAATTATATAGGCGAATATTATAACTATTCTTCATTAAGATTTGAAGCAAGTTGTTCCTGCATGGCTTTTTGAATATCGTTAAAAGCATTCATTGTATCTAGCCCTTTTGTGCTTTCAGCATTGTTACGATAACTTGTACCCTCGCCATCCTTTTTGGTAATGCCATCATGCAATATTTTAATTTCATTATTTACGGGATTTAATGTTCTTTCATCAGACTCATATCTTTCCATGTCACTATAATTAATGCCCCACCATGTTGTTTTTGTCAAATTAATATCTCTAAATTCACGAGTTCCATCCTCGCAAGAGAAAAACCCCTTATAACCATATTCCCATTTTTCATGAGATGTATATTCAGAACTTTCAATTTTTTTACAAGTTTCTATTAAAGGACCAGATTCTGTGTATAATATTGTGGTTTTTGATCCGTCCTCTTGTTCTTTAATTTCAATAGTACCATCCTTACCTTTTGACTCTTCAGCAAATTTCAAGTAACCATCATAACTTGTTTTAAGTTCTTCTTTTGCAATTTTTTCGTCTACTTTTGCTTGATGAGCCTTAACAATACTTTCTTTAATTGCAACAAATGGGGCTTTAACCGCATTAATAACATTTGAAACTGCTTCCTCTCTCCTTTCCCTTCTCTGCTCTTTAAGCATTTCCTTCTCTAGTCTTGCTTGTTCTTGTTCTTCTAATTTTGCCTTTTCAACAACTTCCTTGTTTTGTTCTACAATTTTGTCTTCTAATTCACTCATTTTTTTATCCTCCATAATAATAAAAATTTATTCTTGTTCCTTATTCATTGCTATTGCATTAGCCTCTGCAATTGCAATTTCTTCCGGTGTTGGCAATTTTATATTTGGATCTTGTTCTACATTGTATTCTTGCTCTTTTGCAGTCAAGACAACTGCTTTAAAAACATCTAAATCTTGACCCTTTTCCCAGTCACCCAATTTTTCATAAGGACAAAACAAATACGCATTGCCTTCCGTTTTTTCATTTCTTTGCATCCACGACGTATGAATGATCGTCCCTATCATTGCTTGATTTTCAGGTTTTGTCATTTCTTCATCAGTCATTCCCGCTTGTTTTAATCTATCATAAACAGCCATTGCATTTTCTGCTGCTGCCAAGTTTTCTTTTTGTGAGTCAGACGACAACTCACCGAATGGTCTTAAAATATTTTCTTGAATTTTACCATCTTGGGTTTGTCTTACATCTGCTGTTGTAGAAAACTTAGCATATTCATCCGGTGTTAGTTCTCTATTTGCAAACCTTTTAATATTAATTCCACCGCCCTTAACACAAAAGTCAAAAGCGGTTCTACTTTCAAATATAGAATCAGACATCGTTTTATGACTTGACATGAATCCTGCATCAATAGATACAATATTTCTTTCAGCCCCATTCTTCATTCCGGCACTTCTAACGGCGTCGCCTGGATTTTCAATACTGTCGTGTGCTTTTATCATTCTATCATAGAAGGCGTCAATTTCACCCTTACACCACGCCTCATGAACCTTACCAGCAGCACTAAAAATAATTTGTTCTTTTTCCATAACTTAAGCCCTCTTCTCTTTTTTTTTGTATTTTATCATTATTTTTTAAAATTGTCAAATTATTAAAAATTTCACATCTCTACTTGAGCTAAATAATAAAACAGAGCAAATTAATTTAATTTAGCAAAAATACTTCCTGAATAAAAAATATTGCTTTGATAAATTATATTTTATGCTATAAAAAATTTTAAGAAGAAAAAGAAGTTGTAAAACAATTAGAAAAAATAAATTTTTAAGACCAAAACAAGACCACTTGCAATTTTAAAAGAATAAACTTCGCATAAATAGCAAAGTTTATTGATTTGGCGGAGAAGAAGGAAACATAGTAGGCCAAATTGTTAATGTTAATGCAGATGAAAAAGTATTAAATGAAAATGGAAAAGTAGATCCTAAAAAACTTCATCTTATTACTTTTGATCCAATTGGCAATACTTACATCGAACTTGGAGAAAAAGTAGGCAACGCATTTAAAGATGGACTTAAAATAAAAAATAAATAGTGTGTAAAAAAAATCACCTTCATTAAAGGTGATTTTTTATTATTAATTTTTAAATCTTCCTAATTTAACATTATCTACTTTTCTATTTCTTAATTCTTTAATCGGGTTTTGTTTATCCTCATATCTGTAATCCTGCCCCAATTTTTTAATTGCTTTTTCAATTACTACATGACTTGGAGTTGTTTCTTCGTTAATAAATCTGCTCTGATAAGAAAAGAAGTCTGCATTTGCATCTAATTCTAATACATTTATATAGTCTTGCCTATTGTTTGTAAGTAAAACAGTTCTTTCTAGAACATCTCTTACATACTGTTTATTTGTGCCTAATTTTAACAAAGTTGGAAATTCTCCATCCCCAATTACAGAATTATATTTTTTACCTTCGTATTTTTCTAAAAGTTTACAGGCAATTTTTAAGTGAGCACATTCCATTTCAAAATTATTTTGAAATATTTCTTTAATGTTTTTATCATTTTCTTCTTGCATAGCGCTAAAATACAAATATGCCTCAGTATATTCGTGTAAAACCCACATTTCAAGCCACGAACAAGTTGGGTCCTTTAAACTTTCGTACTGGCTAACGTGCTCCTCTTCAACAAGAGCAATTTCCGCATATAGTTTTCTACCTAAATCGTTTTTATACCACTGAGAAATGTTCATATAATAATTCATTGTTTGTTGTTCTGCTGCAGTTATAATTCCTGCAACAAGTTTTGTATATAAATTACTTTTTTTAGCGTTCATTGGCTTTTTTAAGTTATCTATAGGATATCTATGGTGAGCAATTGTTGGCCTTGCTGGCATTATTTCTGTTTGTTTCCCAACCAAAAAGTCTGGCTCTGCATCTTTGCAATCTAACATCATTAAATTAGAAAATCTATAAAGGTGATCAAAATCTTCTAATAGGGCAAAATTTAAGGCCTTTTTATTTTCTTCATCCTTTTCGTTTTGTGCTAGAGTTGCTGTTAAATCTATTGCAAGTTGTTCGTATGCTAATGTTGTTTCTAAAATACTTTCGTTAACCGGTTTTAAACAGGCAAGCATTTTTTGCTGCTGTTGCTCTTGTGCTCTAACTAAAGCCAAATATTGTTTAATTTCGTCGTTATTACAATGCCTAGCAAATTGATGCATAAACCATACACTTTCGTACTCTGTTCCATTTAATAAAATTACTCTTGTTTTTGTATATGGGCCTGTTGTTTTTTTGTTGTATGCATGAGGATACATTTTATCTAAAGTGTAAAAATACTCGTTTATGTTTTTTGTTTCTTGATTTAATGGATTCATAATTTATCTCCTATAAAAATATTTTTTCCAAATATTATTTCTTTTAAACAAAATAACAGGCTTACCAAACCTGTTTTAATTAATTTATATTTCTATAACATCTGTTTAATTGTCTTCTTTCTTTAACCATATGTGATAATGTGGGCTAAAATTTCTATACTCGGTTAGAACCCTAATGTTTCTAATATCTTTAATAATAAACTCATTAAATAATTTAGAGCAATCTTCATCCCCCATATAAAAATGAGGAATTCCGTTTTCTGGCCCATCTTCTACTCTTATTCTTGTGTTTTCATCTACATAAGTGCAGTTTGGGTTATTAAACCAATACGATTCTTTTGATCCGACGGTAAAATAGGCTTCTCCGCCAGGCTTTAAAACTCTTTTTATTTCCTTTAAAATTTTATCAAAACCAATTTTATCTGTGTGTGACATTACATTAAATGCAAATAGGCAATCAAATGTATTGTCTTTATAAGGCATATTTAACATATCTGCAACACAAATATCTTTTAACTTTTTACATCATTTTCTTTTGCCTTTTGGCAAAAGGAGTGAAAGCATAGTTTGATTTGTTGTAAATCACCCTTAGTGTTGTTTAGCAACTGTCAAGGATAAAGAAAGAAATATTGATTAAAAGAAAGAGCAAATGCTAAATTTGACTCTAACCTTTTACCTTTAGGTATTTACAAATATTTCTCAATATTTGTTTCCCTTGATAGTTGCAAAAACTATGCTACGAACTTTCAGACAAAAGCGAAAGGAGATAGATAGCCGAGCAAAGAAAAAAAGAGGTTCGCATATACGGTTTACCCTGCGACCTCTTTTTTGCTCGGCGTTTGCTTAGAGAAAATTCAATCAGTTTTTTACTTAATTTCTTTCTCTATTTTAAACTATTACCATTTAAATTTCTTTAGTTTATTTCTTTACGTGTGCTTGTCTTCGGTGGAGCGATAGCTCCACCGACTTGTAATAGACAAACACACGTTTAAATGCCATTTTAAATTTTTCTGTAAGTATTATTATTTAAGAAATTAAATTTTAGTTTTTATTGTTTATACTTTCACTATTCCATCAGACCACCATCTTCTTGTGAACCAAAAACAGAAACTACTTGTTGAACGTGCTGTTCGCTTAAATTTTTAAATGGATCGCCTTTTTCCATTTCTTCAAACAATTTTCTATCTCTTATTGCTGGATCTAAATCTTCATTAGAACCAGATTTTTCATCTTCACTTGTTTCTTCTTGAATTTGAGTATCATCAGTTTTTTCTTTATCTTCATTTAATAATGGTCCATAAACAGAAGTTAAAGATTCGTTCAACTCTTTTCCAAAATTTCCAATAGTTTCAACACTTGCTTTTGTTTCATCATTACTTACTTCAGCATTAAATCTACCTTGATAGTTAATTTCTTTTAATGCTTCCGAAACAGCCCCATAATCAATAGTCCCTTGTCCAGGCAATAAATGTTCATCTCTTATTTGTCCTACTTTCATACTCGCAAATAGTCTTGATTTTACATCAACTTCTGACAAATCTTTTGCATAGAAAAAGTTTCCCTCGCTATCTTTTTGAATTGTAAGTAACTCTTGCAAGGTAGAGCAATAATCTTTATCCATTTCAATATGTCTATCGGAAGAATGAAGTCCCATAAGTCTGCTGCCTAATGCCCTAATTTCATCTTCAGGTTTTACCCCATTACTACAATGACCTATATCTAAAACAGCACCAACAGGCAACACATCTTCTTTGCCTTGATTAATGGAATTTATTTTATCAATTATATAAACATGCTCTTGTGGTGTGCAACCTAAGTTTGCAGAGTGTAAATTTTCAACACAGATTTGAACCCCTGTCCTTTCAGCAATTTCAGCAATACTTTTAATAGAGTTTTCAACACTTTCATTTCTTGACTCAAGAATTGAACTCAAAACAGCAAGTTGTTCGCTAGTTGCCTTTTGAAGTTCTTCACTTGTTGGAAGTCTCAATAAATCGGAGAAAAAACCACCATGAATAACATAATAGCTTGGATTAAATTGTTTTGAAGCTTCTATGCACCTACAAACAATATTAATTGCTGTTTCTCTTTCTTCTTCATTACTTGAAGTAATTTTCATAGCTGGGCCACCAAAAGGCAAATGGTAAGAATTTACTTTCATTCCACTATCTAAAATTGCTTGGGACATACTAGGTATGCTTGAAATAATTTTTTCACTTTCTTTTGCATATTCCTCTGGAGTCATTCTTCTTATTTCGCCTTTCTCATTTTTAACTGTATTGTTTTTTACATTTAGCCCAATTTCAACTGCTTGAATGCCCGCATTATATAATTCACGAGCTTTAGTAATATCTTTTGAATAATCTCCACTCAAATCCAAACTTACACTCAATTCTTTCATTTCTTTCTCCTAACTAAAAATTTAATCATTATTTCCATTATCATTTATTGAAAAATCTTGTGAAGTTTCTTTCATATCTTTAAATGGGTCGCCACCTTCTTCAAGTTTTTTAAACAATTCTAAATCTGGGTTCACTTCATCTTCACTACTTTGAGCTTGAGAACTAGTATTTGTTTGCATTATTCCATTTAAAATTTCTTGTACATTACTTGAAACTGTTAAATTAGTTTGTTCTCCATTTGAATCGGTATCTTGTCTTTGAATTCTATCACTTAACCATTTTTGCCCATTTTCACTATCAAAAAAACTTTCAACAAGTGGTCTAGGAGGCATAACACCATTAAACGAAACAATTGCATTTTCTATCTCTGGAGTTAGTTTATCTTGAGGAATTTCTGTTGGAAATTGACTATAAATATCAACATAATTTACCCAATCCCCTCTATTCTCTCTTGCTTCGGCACTTTTGTTAATTGTTGCATATAGCAAGTTGCTAGCTTCAACTTTTGGATTTGATTTATCTAGCAAAGTTTCTTCGCTAAAAGTCGTACCTTGTTCATTAGATTTTTCTGCAATAAAATGTATCATCAAATCTCCACCAGACATTTGTGCTTTTACATTAAAACCATCAAAAACTGCTTTTGAAGATGGATTGCCATTTTTATCAATAGTAATAGGATTTCCATTTGCATCAATCTTTCCTTGCAAAAGAGCAATAATTTCTTCTTTTGGATATGGGAAAGTTTGTGCACTCATTTTATCAAGATAAATATCCCCCATAAAAATACCGCAATCTTTAATAGCACCAGTTAAATTTTGCATTAATTCAAAAAATTTATCTCTTGAGCAAAAGGAAAGACAATGTGAAGCCACAATCAAATCAGCTTTGCCATCAAAATTTCCATTAAAAGTAGATAAACCATTTTCTGCGATATTCTCAAATGTTTCTGGAATACCACTTAAATGTTTTTGTATTTCAGGAGATATTCTACTATCAATAACTTTTTTTGATTCCTCAAATGAAGTTGTATGCTCAGTTGTAAAATATTTGTAATTTTCAGTCAATTCACTAATTTGTCTTGTAAGACCATTTAAGTTATTTCCAGAACACACCCCAAGTTCTAAAACTGTAAACTGACTATTATTCGTATTCGCCATATTCACTCCCCCTTATTAAGGGTTATTATACCAAAAAATCGTAAAAAGTCAAATTTTCACTATTTAAAACACATATAAAAACCGACTCAAACCCAAATGGTTAGAATCACTCTATTTTGGTGGAGCATGAGTGCTCACCGAATTGTAATAGGACAAACGCACGTTTAAAAGCCCTCTCATTTTTTAAAAATTTGATTTTTTAAATTATATATGATAGAATAAAATGTAGGGAGCGTTAATTATGGGAAAAATAACGCCATTTTCAATTGGTAGAAGAGACATGCAAAAGGAAGGACATTGGGAGCCACTTGATATAGAAACATATAGAATCACAAAACCAACAGTTATTTGCTTAGGTGGAAATTGCACAAAGACCCCAAGAGATGCAAATGCTATGTGCAAACTTGCACAAAATCTTGTTGGCCTTAAAGATAAAACCTTTCAAAATGAAATTGCGACAACTGGAAGTGTTGATTTTGTGGGTATTGATTATGGAACAAATAATGAAAACAAAGATGCAATTTCAAGATTAACAACTGAGGAACGAGATCTGATTGCAAAAAACTTGCTTGTATCAATGTGTAAAGATGAAAATGGAAACATTTTGCCTAACGACCAAATTATAAAGAATTTTAATCAAGTAACATTCTTTTCATGGTGTCATGGAGGAACAGAAGGTGCTTATATTTTCTGGAGTGCCTTCAATCAAATGAAAGAGTTAGGAATAGATGAAGATGTTGCCGGAAAGGCTTGTAATCAGATGTTTGGTGTTTCATATTCTCCAGATGATGTAACAAGTATGCCAAGTCTTCGAATTTTTTCAGAGAATGATAAGATGAGATACACGGGTTGTACAACAGAAGAAGTTTCTGCAACACATATGAGTAACTTATTTCAAGAAAAATATCCTAAAAGCCCTCATAATGGAATTTATAAAGCAGATGATGTAACTGCAGTACTAATTACAAGCCACGTTGTTAGGCCTAAAACTGATGAAAATGGGAAAATATTGCGTAATATTGATGGCCCAATTTTTAAAGATGAGCATGACGCCTTTCTTATCAACAGAGATGAAAATTGGAGACCAACTGCAGAGAATATAAGTTCATATGGAGATAAAGTTTCTCAAGTGGCGGGTTATACACTAGCCAATTCAATTGCAAACAGCATTCAAAATCAAGATTCGGACACTTTTATTCCAAAACCAACAATTGATGAAGTTATATCTGACGCAAGAGATATTTTGGCAGAAACTCAAAAATCTGCTTTTTATGAAATAATAAAAAATATTAAAGAAGAACATGGCATGTCGACCGAAGATATCCCTGAAGAACTATTACAAGATCCGAATTAATAAACACTTAAAAGATTTTTTATTATCAAAAATTTATTTTATAAAACTATAAAAAGAGGAATGTTATAAATTAAATAATATTCCTCTTATTATGCAAGTTTCAAAAGTCTTACCCTTAAAGATCTTTTTTGTAATCTTTAAGTATTATTAATGATAAATTATAATTTGTACTCAAACTTTTAAAAATTTAAATCAAAACTTTCAATAGCAATTCTAAGTCCTGTTTTAAATCCTTGAATATATTTTTCTTCTAAGTCTTGGGCTTTTCCTTCAACAAGCAAATCTAGAAAATCTTCAAATAACTTGTTTTGTTCTTTATTAAGCTTTTCTTTCAATCTATCATAAGCAATAAGTTCTTTGTTCTTACTTGGCTCTATTCTTGGCTTTGTTCTTCTATCAAATTCACTTATGTTTCCATAATATAATTCTTGTAAAATATTCATAACTTTTTCCTTTTAATTTTAATGAAAAAATCACTCTAAGAATAAATCTTAAAGTGATTTTAATTTTATTTCTAGTGTAAAATAATTTGGGTTAAAAAAAACGAACGCTTTTTCATTCACGTTCGGATTTTTAGAATTTGGCGGAGCGAATGAAACGTAAAACGATAAAATAAAGCGAACAGATTTATTCGCTTCAAGTTACGCTTTGTGGAGCAATAGCGATTCTAATCTAACAGTTTTTGGTATTTTTCAAAACAACTAATTGATAAATTAAAAAGTTTTAGATGTTTTTTATTGGATGTAATTCAATATATCCTCTTGTTCCAATAGGTTCTAATTGAATGCGAGGATTTTCATTATCCCAAGCAAATCCATTTATATTAGGGTTATACTTTTTGATTGCATCACATACTTGCTCTATAGCTTCACAAAAGTTTTCTTCTTCAAAAGGTTCACCTTGGAACATTAAATATTTACATTTAGGTAGTTCAATTATAT
>Ga0310786_10012063_pt1 | contig 10722 bp, 10 predicted proteins | sample AusTroGonzalo_MG_FD_203881 | JGI IMG/M metagenome (GOLD analysis project Ga0310786, IMG submission 203881) | Bovine rumen microbial communities from tropical cattle in Woodstock, Queensland, Australia - Gonzalo_03 (v2) (version 2) | ecosystem: Host-associated > Mammals > Digestive system >...
TGACCCGGGAGGATATCCTGGAGTACAAGGACTCCCTCCTGGAGTCCGGTCTCTCCTCCCTGACTATCTCCTCCTACCTTGTGGTAGTCCGCAAATTCTATGAGTGGACGGAGGGACTTAAGATCTACCCCAATATCGCAAAGGGTATCAAGACTCCCAGGAGGAAACAAGCCTTTAAGAAACAACACCTCACGGAGAACAAGATCGGAGACCTCCTGGACTACTACAAGGAGAAATCCCTCCGGGACTTCGCTATAGTGAATCTCCTCCTCCGTACCGGACTCCGAACTATAGAGGCAGTCCGGGCAGATGTCGGGGATATCACTTTCAAGGGAGACAAGAGAGTCCTCCTGGTATGGGGTAAGGGACACACGGAGAAAGACTCCTTTGTAGTCCTCACAGATAAGACCTACCAACCGATCCGGGAGTATCTGGACAGCCGGAAAGGAGTGAAAGCCGGAGACCCTCTCTTTATCTCCAACTCCAGGAGGAACGGAGGGGAGAGACTCACTACCCGGACAATCTCCGGGATCTGCAAGGAGGGACTCCGGGAGGTAGGTCTTGACGGAAAGGAATTCACCGCCCACTCCCTCCGGCATACAACTGCAGTGGAGATCCTTAAGAACGGAGGGGAGATCACAGATGTCCAAAGAGTCCTCCGGCATACCTCCCCGGTTACCTCCCAGATCTACACGGAGTCAATAGAGGAGGAACTCCGGCTCCAGAAATCCCCGGAGAGTCTCCTGGATTGTGCGTTTTAACTAAAGTAGTAATAAATAGTAATATCTTGAAATACAATAATATGGAATCGAAATTCAAAACCTACCCGGAGACCGCCCCCTTTGTGGAGGCTCTCCAAGCTGTCCTCCTTGCGGAGGCAAAGACCCTTACCGGATTCTCCGATATCTACGGAGACACTTTCTCCAAGGACGGAGGTAAGACCGGAGGGGAGGATATGTTTCACAGATCTGGACTCTCTGACCTTTTCGCAGAGGCAAAGGAGACCCTTAAGACCTGGATAGGGACTACCTTTGAGTTAGGTATGTCCGGACTTCTGGAGGCTCCCGGAGATCCCAGTCTTACCGGGAAAAAGAGGGAGGACTGACTATGTTAGGACAAGAGTCAAAGAGGATCTACCTGAATATCGCAGAGGGTAAGGTAGTCAAGAGGACAGACCGGGGTACGGAGAAATTTGACTTTGTCTCCGGAGACCTGGAGAGGATCTACTCCCGGGAGAGAGAATTCCGGGGAGAGAAAGTACCCTACTGGTATCTGGATCTCCGGGACTCCCAGACTGGAGACCTCTACACCTTGGGGATAAACGCCTCCTCCGGAGTCTGGAGAGGTATTATATTCTGTCTGGGATCTCCGGACTTTAACCCCCTCCTCCCGGTCAAGATCTCTCCCTATATGGGAGGGGAATACAGCCGGGTCTCCGTCTACTCCGGGGACAAGAGACTGGAGTGGGTCTCCGGTATTCCTCCGGTGGAGGAGATAGAGGTGGGAGGACGGAGGATCAAGTCAGTAGACAAGAGGGAGGAGTTTATCTCCGGTCTTGTCAGGAGGATAAATGAGAGTCTTGGACAGACCCCTCCACCCACCTCCCAGACACCGCCACCGCCCTCCAGGAGACCCCGGAGGAGTCCCGGGAGTAGTCTTTCCCTCTCTGCCCTTATGGGAGATCAATAGAAATCCGTATCTTTGACAGACAGAAACAGAGTAAGGTATGGGAAAAGAAAGATTCTCCTACTTTCTCCCTCCGGTATGGAATACCGCCCCGGACGGACTCCTCTCCTTGGAGGAGGTCTGGGAGTATATCTCCGGGAGAAAGACACTACAGATCTCCAGAAAGGACACCCAGTCAGGAGTCCTCTCCGGTATCGGATCTCTCCAAGATGTAACCCAGAGAGTCCGGAGTCTCACTCCGGAGGAGTATGGGAGTAGGCAGACCGGAAAGGTAACCTACCTCCCCCTCTGTACCTTTGGAGGGGTTTTCTCCAAGAGGGAGGGAGACGGACTCCAGGAGACCTCCGGTCTTGTTTGTCTGGATATCGATCACGCCACCTCCCAGGGAGTCTCCCTGGAGGACTTGAAAGGTAGACTCTCCCAAGACCGGGAGATAGGTCTCCGTCTCCTCTTTACCTCCCCCTCCGGGGACGGACTTAAGATAGTCTGCAAGACCTCCGGACAGATCACAGACCGGGAGTCTTACCGGAGGGAGTTTGAGATCCTCAACTCCTTTGTATCCCGGAAATACTCCGTACAACTGGACTCCCAGACCTCCAATATAGACCGGGGTTGTCTCCTCTGTTTTGACCCGGACGCAGTACTCCGGACTTGGGAGGACACCTTTGATCCAGACCTCCACCCCCTCCCGGTGGAGGAGATCCGGAGACCCCAGAGGGAGAGGAGGACGGACTCCGTCTCCTCCTGGGACTGGGACACCTACAAGGAGGAGAGACTTATCCCGGCTCTCTTTGAGAGGATACCGGAGGTCTTTCCGGAGATGTCTTTCCGGTGGAGGGGTAGTACCTGGGAGAGTCCTTGCAAGTTGGACGGATCTCCGGCTAAAGACCCCAGGAGGGACAAGTCTGTAATAACCCAGAGAGTCCCGGGAGTGATCCTGGAACAAGGAGGGGAGGCAGTCCCTATCATTGACTACTATATGGACAAGAATAACCTCTCCTTTGCGGAGGCTATGAGGGAATTATCCCGGCTCTCCGGACTGGAGGAGGAGTACTCCGAACTCTGCCGGAGGTACGCACAATCAAACAACCCAGACCCCAATATGGAACGATATACACCCGGAGAGGGGAGACCTCTCCAAGCTGTCCCGGGAACGCCCTCCCAGACCCCTCCAGAGAGTCCGGAGGAGAGATATAGTGGATACCTGGAGATACCGGATCTCCAGACGGAAATCTCCAAGAAAAAGGAGGGTATCAAGACCGGGTACTCCTTTAGGAATTCCCGGGGAAAGGAGGAGAAACTTGTACTCTCTCCCGGTCTTACCCTTATCTGTGGTAAGTCCTCTCACGGAAAGTCAAGATTCCTCCAGAATCTCTCCCTCCAGATCCTCCAGGATCTCCGGACAAGGGAGGAGGAGGGAGTAGTCCTATTCTTTGCTTTTGAGGAGGACTACCCGGAGGTAATACTGCAGTTTGCAAACATATACACAAAGACCCCCGGTATCTCCAAGTTTGAATCCACAAGTAACACGGAGGTACTCCGGGACTACTTCAAGACCGGGAGTCTTAACAAGTCCCCAGATGTCTCCTCCCACAAGACCCAGGAGGAAAACAGACAGATCCGGGAACGGAGAGGGGAAATCCTCTCCCGGCTTGAAGAATTCAGGGAGATCCAGACCTCCGGGAGGCTCCGGGTCTACTACTCCCCGGATCTCCAGGTAAGGGGAGACCGGACACCCAAGGACAGAGTACACCTCTCCGGAGTCCTGGAGTATCTGTCCTCCAAGTTGAAAGTAAAAGCGGTCTTTCTGGATTATGTCCAAGCGATCTACAAGGAGGGATACCGGGGAGACCGGAGGGACGAACTCCGGGAGGTCTGCAAGGAGTTGAACGATCTCTCCAAGAGACTGGGTATCCCCTTTGTCCTTTCAGCACAGCTTAACCGGGAGACCCCCAATCCCTCCTCTATGTCCGGGGACAATATCGCAGAGTCTGCAGATATAACCCGGTACTCCGATACTATCCTCTGTCTCTGGAATTCGGCTTTTATAAACGATGTCAAGAACAAGGAGACCTATCTCTCCTCCAAGGAGAACAATCTCCTCCAGTCCCGGGGATTCACTCTGGGGGAGGAGGGGAAACTCTATTGTATCCTGACAAAGAATAGGGGTGCAACCCCTTATATTGACGCAGTACTGGACTTTGTGGGAGAGACCGGAGAGATCCCCACCAATGAGGATCTACCCCCGGACACCGCCCCGGAGACCGGGAGAAAGACCCGGACGGACGGACTTTTCTCCGGAGAGTATGAGGAGATATAGAACGGAGGGACTATGACACGGATAATCTCAATAGTAAACCACAAGGGAGGGGTAGGTAAGACTACCTCCGTCTCCTCCTTGGGAGTCTCCCTGGCAGACCTGGGGAGGAGAGTCCTCCTTGTGGATCTTGACCCCCAGTGTAACCTCACGGACTCTCTCTCCGTCCCCAGATCCGGACGGACTATCTATGACTCACTCCGGGAGGGGAGAGACCTCCCCCAGGTGGAGATCCGGGAGAGACTCCGGGTCTGTCCCTCCTCCCTGGATCTGGTATCTACGGACTTGGAACTCTCCGGAGTGGAGAGGAGGGAGTACCGCCTCCGGGATCTCCTCTCTCCTCTGGACTATGACTATATCCTCCTGGATTGTCCTCCGTCCCTTGGACTCCTGACTATAAACGCCCTCACAGCCTCCGGGGAGGTCTTTGTACCTCTCACTCCAGAGGCTCTCCCGGCTAAAGGTCTGGGGACTCTCCTGGATATTATCCGGAGGACAAGGGAGGGACTTAATCCAGACCTCCACCTGGGAGGTATCATTATAACCCGGTATCAACGCAGAAAGATAAACCGGATAGTGGAGGAGTCCCTCCGGGAGACCTTTGGAGATCTGGTATTCCAGACACGAATCCGGGAGAATGTGGATATAGCGGAGTCTCCCTTGCAAGGTAAGGATATATTCTCCTACTCTCCCCGGAGTATCGGTGCAACGGACTACCGGGATCTGGCTCTGGAGATCGACAAGAAAAGGTAATAACTGGCAATAAATTGTAATACTATGAGCAAGATAAAGGACACCCAGTCCGCAAAGATCGGACTCTCCGGTATGTTTGGGACACCCTCCACCCAGACCGGAGGACTCTCTCCCCTGGAGGACAGACCCCTCTCCACCCGGGAGGAGATAGAGGAGACTATGGGAGAGGAGACAAGGGAGGCTCTCCAGGCAGAGATCCGGAGGAGGCAGTACCTCAAATCCGGGAGACCTCCGGGGACTACCAAAGGAAAGGAGAGAAAGTCTCCGGAGTCCGTCCCTATGACTTTCCGGGTCTCCCAGGAGAAACAGATCCGGCTCCGGGAGATCGCCCTCCAGAAAGGTCTCTTTATATCGGAGATCCTTGACCGGGCAATAGATCTGGTAATAGCGGAGTATGATAAGGAGGTGGGAGTATGATAGAGACCCTTGGACAGAAACTCTTTACCTCCCAGGAGGTCTCCGTCTACCTTGGAGTCTGTAAGACTACCCTTGGGAGTTACGCAAAGAAAGCCGGACTCCCCCGGAGATTCATACACGGAACAAGATACTACACGGAGGAGGATATCCGGACTCTCCTCCAGATCCCGGGACGGAATGTCCGGGAGGAGGGTAAGGTATGAGACGGACGGACACCGCCTCCACCCCGGTAATATCTTGTAATATCTGGTAATTTCCCGGTATATTTCCAAAAACTTTGCATTACAGAAATTAACGGACGGAGAGACAGAATGAGCGAAAAGGACTTCAAGCCGGAACTCTATATCCATATAGACGGAGACCCGGAGAGTTTCCCCAAGAGGGAGGATCTCCTCCGGGGGATAGTGGAGTATTACTCCGTCTACTTCACGGACACGGACGGAAAGGAGATACCTCCGGAGGATCTCCCCCAGCTGGGAGAGACAGAGGAGGAGACCGAACAAATCTACTCCAGGCTCCGGGAGATCCTGGACTCCTGGGAGGAGGCAGAGAGGGACTACCTCTCCCCAGACCTCACGGAGGAGAGAAAGAAAGAGATCGCTATCTCCGTATCGGAGTGGTACGCAAATCTAATCCTCCTCCACGCATATAACACCCCCAAGGAGGGAGAGACCGGGGAGATCCAGGAGACCAAATTTCCACCTTACCGGATAGAGATCGATCCGGAGACGATGAAAGGGAAAGCGGTAAGGGACAAGACCTACCTCTGGGGAGATAAGTACCTTGTCCCCGGGGAGGGTATCCTCTCCCTCCACCCGGAGAGGACAAGGGATCTCCTTGCAGACCTGGAGAATATCCGGAAATCCTCCAAGTCCGGAGTAGTCAAGGTCTCCAAGGATCTCTGGAAATCGCAGATCCAGTCCCCGGGAGACTCCCTGGAGTTTATCAAAGATGAAAAGATAAAGAGGAAGATCCTCAAAAAAGCGGAGGAGGGTAAATTCCTGACCGGGACTCTTGTGGGTCTGTCCGGTGGCTCTGCCTACTTCAAGGTATTCTGTCTTGCAATCGCACAGACCCTCAATGAACAAAGTAAGTACTTCAAGACGGACAAGGATCTCTCCGGAGTCCCCAAGGATCTCCTCTCCCAGTATGCCGGGGAGGGAGTGATAGTGGACAAGATAAAAGACCCCTCTCCGGCTTTCAAAGGTGGAGAGAGACCTTTCCCTATAGTACTCTTTATCTGGGAAGATCTTGCAAAGAAAATGAGTCCCACCGGGGAGGTATCCGGAGGTAGGGATATCAAGGTAGTCCGGGACTATGTCCTGGGAGGTATCACAAAGAGAAAGGACAAGACCGGAAAGGAGGTCAAGACCTACACCCCCGGTCTCCTGGGGAGGGAGTACCTTATAGAGGGTGCAAGGGGTATAGTAGGAGTCCCCTTTATGACAAAACTACTCTCTCTCTACTCCAAGGACTCCCCGGACAAGGAGATAGGGATCGCAGTTCAACTCTCCCCCCTCTTTACCTTGAAAAACCTTATCGGATACACCGGGATAAGGTCTGACACTATCCAACTCCTTGGAGGTGGCAGACAGAGGGAACTCACTCTCAATCTCTTTATATTCCTGGCTTACTACCGGGGAGTCCCGGCTCAATCCGGGAGGAATAAGGGAGAGTTTGTCCAAAGAAAGAGAGAACTCCTCCAGGATATCTCCAAGGGACTCTCCTCCTACACCGGGAGACCCGGTCTCCTGGAGAAACACTTTCAGGAGGCAGTACTGAAATGTATTGACGCAAAGATACTCCTCCCAGGTAAGACAAAGACCGGACTCCGGGGATACCGGGAGGAGGTAAACCCAGGGGGACAGACCCTCTCTATCTTTACCTACAATTCGGACTATCTCAAAGGAGAGGAGATAAACCTTTTCACGGAGATAGAGGATCAATGATCTCCCCGGACTGCAACGGAGTCCCAGACCTCCGGACTCTATGGGACTTCGATGCAATTTCTATGGGACTTCGATGCAATTTCTATGGGACTTCGATGCAAAAGTCTGGGACTTCGATGCAATTTTTACCCCTCTTTTCTCTGTGTATCAATGAGTTACGGACGGACTTATTATAATTACTATCATTATTGTAATTATAGAGAGGGGGTTTGTCTATAAAGACACCCCCTCTCCTCTCTTTTTCGCTCTATCATAAAGGAGACTTTCCTCCACCTTACAGACCCTCTCCCGGGTATACTCCGGAGTCTCTATCCCGGTGGGGACACCCCCTCCACCTGGACAGACCGGGAGGAGTACTGGAGGGACGGATCTGCAGTGTAGTCCCAGTCTGGGACTTCGATGCAGTCTCACTCCCGGAGACCCACCTCCACCGGGACAAGATGTCCCAGGACAGACCCTCCCAGACCCCCGGGATACCGGCTCCCCGAGCTGTCCGGAAAACCCCTCCAGACCGCCCTCTGTGGCACTTTTCCACACAGCTCAAAATCACTCCAGGGACACCCTCCCGGGAGGTGGAGTAATATCCGGTAATAACTTGTAATATCCGGTAATAAATTGTATCTTTGTGGAGGTACAAATTCAAGAGACAGACAATGAGCAAGACAAAGAAAGACACCCAGGAGGAGGTACGCAAGACTACCCTCCGGGGACTATTCGATAAGATGCTCTCCACCTTGGAGACGGAGATAGAGAATCTCCCGGAGACCCTCCAGGGAGTAACCCCGGAGAAAAGACTGGACTTTATCTCCAAGAATCTCCCCCTCCTCCTCAAATACCGGGAGTCAGGACAAGGGAACTCCTTTCTAACTGACTGGGGAGACTGACCCCGGAGATCCGGTGTAGCATTATTTTCACTAAAGATTTAGGTCTTTTTGCACGGAAAATAAAGTCCTGACTATGTGCCACGCCTCCTCCAGGGAGTCCCTCCTCTCCTTTGGTATCCCGGAGATCACAAGAGGTCTCCGGAGGAAAGGGTACACCTGGCACAAGATAGACCTCCTTTTCAAGCCGGACGCAAAACTTAACTATGTGGAGATCCCCTGGGAGTGGACTACTACCTCCGGAGGATACCTCAATAGGACGGAGAAAAAGAACTCCGTCAAGGTCTATATCCGGAAAGACTTTTCCGGTCTCTACCTGGAGATCAAGTACACCCTCACAAGACAACTCCAGTCCGGGGAGGTAAGGAACAATATCTCCACCCGGTACGATCTTGTCAAGAGGGAGAGTAACCTGAAACCGGGGACTTATCGGTACTATATCAAAGACCCCTACTCCCCCAAGGGAGAGGGACTCTGTACCCGGCTCTATATGATCCCGGATCTCTGGGAGTTTGTCCCCCGGTCTATCCTCAAATCCTACGGAGTCCTCTACTCACAGCAAAGGAAAGGACACAAGGAGAGGTATCTGTCTCCCTCCTGGGACGCACCAAAGACCAAATACAGAAAGTCCCACTACCGGGGACGGATTACTCCTTTCTGGGAGAGATATGAGGAGATCTGCAGTGAGTTGGACTATCGGTGGACTATGTCTGCAGTGGTGGACGGATTCGGAGTGGGTATCCTCCCACCGGATCTCCAGGGACAACTCCTCCAGGAGTACAAGAGGATAACCGGACGGAAAACCACGCCTAATCCCTTTGCGTTATACCGGACAAGGAGATATACCTCCCGGAGGAGATAACCCCCGGAAATCGCCTGAAAACCGCCAAAGAAAGGAAATCCGGAGACCCTCTGGGATATGTCCCGGGAAATACCTATCTTTGTCCTACAAATCTCCTTACTCTGTTTCAAAAGGAATTTGTTTACCGACCCCTGGAGACCTCCGTCCCCGGGGGTATTTCTGTCCCTCCTCTCCCCTCCTGGACAGCTTGCTATTTGTCCACTTTTGCCACCCCTCCTCCCGGGGGTGCATATTGAGTTACCAACTACCCTCCAGTCCTGGCACTTTTGCCACCCGGAGGGACGGACTGGGTATTGTGTTACCCACCCCCTCCCGGGAGTGGTATCTCTGCCACGATCCGGGGAGAGATGTAAGGAGATTCTCCAAGGAGAAACTCCTTTCTTCTCTATGTCCTGGAGACCGGGTAAGACCGCCCCGGAGATCCTCCTCCAGACCGCCCTCCTCCCCCGGCTTGCCGACAAGGAAAGGGGAGGGGTAACTTAATACCCCCTCTTGGACAAGAGAGGAGGAGATCTGCCACCTCCGGAGACCTCCAAGGAGGGAGGAGTCCTCTCCCTTTCAGGCTCCCAGGATCTCCCGGGAGGTGGGAAAGACCGCCCCTCTCCGGGATAGCACGGATATAGCACGGAGACCGGAGGTCTTGTCCCTCCTGGATAGCGGTGGAGGAGAGGTGGAGGAGTCCCTCCGGATCTGGACAGACTGGACAAAGAAAAATTATCAAATAATTTGTAATATCAAAAATAATGACTATCTTTGACCCAGGTAAACAAATACAGATTGTCTTATGAAACAGACCGCCAAAACAAACAACAGACAGACCCTCAAAGTCTCCGGGCAGATAGTATCCGTCCCGGCTCTCCGTCCCGGCTCCGGCTCCCTTTCCCGGACTCCCGGTATCTCCAACTGGAGGGAGGTGGTAGGTATGTTTATAGCCTCCCAAGATGTAAGGGACTCCTCCAGGAGTCTCTACACCCGGACTCTCTCCCAGTTTTTCCTCTGGATCGAAAAGACCGGAAAGGAGATCAAGCACTTGACCCGGGAGGATATCCTGGAGTACAAGGACTCCCTCCTGGAGTCCGGTCTCTCCTCCCTGACTATCTCCTCCTACCTTGTGGTAGTCCGCAAATTCTATGAGTGGACGGAGGGACTTAAGATCTATCCGAATATCGCAAAGGGTATCAAGACCCCCAGGAGGAAACAAGCCTTTAAGAAACAACACTTATCGGAGAACAAGATAGGAGACCTCCTGGACTACTACAAGGAGAAATCCCTCCGGGACTTTGCTATAGTAAACCTCCTCCTCCGTACCGGACTCCGGACTATAGAGGTAATCCGGGCAGATGTGGGGGATATCACTTTCAAGGGGGAGAAAAGAGTCCTCCTGGTATGGGGTAAGGGACACACGGAGAAAGACTCCTTTGTAGTCCTGACTGACAAGACCTATCTCCCTATCCGGGAATATCTGGACAGCCGGAAAGGAGTGAAAGCCGGAGACCCTCTCTTTGTCTCCAACTCCAGGAGGAACGGAGGGGAGAGACTGACTACCCGGACAATCTCCGGGATCTGCAAGGAGGGACTCCGGGAGGTAGGTCTGGACGGAAAGGAATTTACCGCCCACTCCCTCCGGCATACCACCGCAGTAGAGATCCTCAAAAACGGAGGGGAGATCACAGATGTACAGAGAGTCCTCCGGCATACCTCCCCGGTAACCTCCCAGATCTACACGGAGTCAATAGAGGAGGAACTCCGGCTCCAGAAATCCCCGGAGAGTCTCCTGGACACCGCCTTTTAACTAAAGTAGTAAGAAATAGTAATAACTTGTAATAATATGGAAACCAAATTCAAAACTTATCAGGA
>Ga0310786_10012065_pt1 | contig 10722 bp, 7 predicted proteins | sample AusTroGonzalo_MG_FD_203881 | JGI IMG/M metagenome (GOLD analysis project Ga0310786, IMG submission 203881) | Bovine rumen microbial communities from tropical cattle in Woodstock, Queensland, Australia - Gonzalo_03 (v2) (version 2) | ecosystem: Host-associated > Mammals > Digestive system >...
CACTTGACGGGGATCTTGGCCGCGATCGCGTCGTTGACGATCTTCTCGGCGGCGGCGAGCTGTTCGGGCGTGACCTTGTCCGGGTGCGAGAAGTCGAAGCGCAGCCGTTCGGCGGTGATGTTGCTGCCGCGCTGTTCGACGTGAGTGCCCAAGACCTTGCGGAGCGCCGCCTGCAGAAGGTGCGTCGCCGTGTGGAGCTTCGCCGTCTCTTCGGAGTGGTCGGCCAGACCGCCCTTGAACTTCTGCTCGGCTCCGGCGCGCGAAAGCTCCTGATGCTTGCGGTACGCCTCCTCGTATCCGGGCAGGTCGACCGAAAAGCCCTGCTCGCCCGCCATTTCGACGGTGAGCTCGATCGGGAAGCCGTAGGTCTCGTAAAGATTGAAGGCGTTCTTGCCCGAGATGACCTTTCTTTCGACGAACGCGGGCACGCGGTCGATGAGCTTCTGGAGCTCCTTGATGCCGTTGCCGAGGGTGGAAACGAACTGCGCCTCTTCGCGGTCGAGCTCGCTTACGATCGCCTTTTCGTTGGCTTCGAGTTCGGGGTAGACGCCCTTGAAGGTGTCGATGACCGCCTTGGCGATCGAACTCACGAAGGGCTTTTCGATGCCGAGCTTGCGCCCTTCGCGGATCGCGCGGCGGATGATGCGCCGGAGCACGTACGGCTGGTCGACTCTACCCGGAGTGATGCCGTCGGCGAGGATGAAGCTCGCCGCCCGCAAATGGTCCGCGATGATGCGCTCGCTGGACGAACGCTCCGCCGCCGGAACGCTCTCCACGCCGCGCACCGCGTCGAGCGCCGCGAAGATCGGCGCGAAAATCTCGGTCTCGTAACAGCTCTTCTTACCCTGAAGCACGGCAGTCACGCGCTCGAGGCCCATGCCGGTGTCGACGTTCTTCTGCGCGAGCGGCACGAACTTGCCCTCCGCCGTCTTGTTGTACTGCATGAAGACGTCGTTCCAGATCTCCACCCAGCGCTTGTCCGCGGGATCGAAGACCGCGGGGGCTTCGCCGTCGCCAGTCCAGTAGAACATCTCGGTGTCGGGACCGCAGGGACCGGTCGTGCCGGCGGGGCCCCACCAGTTGTCCTTCTTGGGCAGCTTCGCGATGCGCTCGGCGGCGACGCCGTGGCTGCGCCACAGCTCGAAAGCCTCGTTGTCGAAGGGGGCGTCTTCGTCGCCCGCGAAGACCGTGAAGGCGAGCCGCGACAGCGGGATGCCCAGCTCCTTCGTCAGGAACTCGAAGCTCATCGCGATCGCCTCTTCCTTGAAGTAGTCGCCGAGCGACCAGTTGCCCAGCATTTCGAAGAAGGTGAGGTGCACCGGATCGCCGACTTCGTCGATGTCGCCGGTGCGGATGCACTTCTGGTAGTCGGTGAGCCTTTTCCCGGCGGGGTGCGCCTGCCCGCTCAAATAAGGCACCAGCGGGTGCATGCCCGCCGTGGTGAAGAGGCAGGTCGGATCGTTGTCGGGGATGAGCGAAGCGCTCTTGATCTCCGCGTGCCCGTGGCGGCGGAAAAATTCGATGTACTTTCTGCGGATCTCGTTTGCGGTCATCATGATCAAAGCATCCTCATGTGCATAATTTGGGATCGAACCATATAGTCGTTGTATAGTATATCACATGATGATGTGTTTTTCAATACCGCGCGAGGTTGCGAAACTCCGCGCATGGTGATATATTTTACGCCTTTGAAAGACAATCCGCACCCGGGTGCGACATGCTCGATTTTCACAACATCTCGAAAAGCTACGGCGGACGCGACATCCTCAAGAATGTCAACATCCGCATCAACACCGGCGAACGCGTCGGCGTGGTCGGCCCCAACGGCGCGGGCAAAAGCACGCTCTTCGCCATCGCGTCGGGCGAGATCTCGCCCGACGCGGGGAGCGTGTCGATCCCGCGCGACCACCGCCTCGGCATCATGCGCCAGACGGTGCCGCATTCGGAAATGTCGCGCACGCTGCTGGAGTTCGCCGCCGACGCGATACCGGAGCTGAAAATCATGTCGCGCGAACTCGCCGACATCGAAAAGCGCCTCAACGAGGATTCGCCCGACGGCGACGCGCTCAATTCGCTCCTGAACCGTCACGGCGAACTGCAGAGCCGCATCGAACACCTCGGCGCGTACCGGCTGGATCAGGAGGCCGCCGAAGCCTTGAGCAACCTCGGCTTCCCGGTGGATTCCTTCGCCCGGCCGCTTTCGGAGTTCTCCGGCGGCTGGCAGATGCGGGCGGCGCTGACGCGGGTGCTGATCTCGCACCCCGACACGCTGCTCCTGGACGAGCCGTCCAACTACCTCGACGTCCCGGCGGTGGAGTATCTCTGCCGCTTTCTCAACGGCTTTCCGGGAACGCTGGTGCTTATCTCGCACGACCGGTTCCTGCTCCGCAAGCTGACGCGGATCACGCTCGAAGTCAACGCCGGCACGGTCACGCGCTACGCCGGCAACTACGACTTCTACAAGCGCGAACGCGAGGCGCGGATGGCGCATCTGGAGGCGGAAAAGCGCAACACCGACCGCCGCATCGGCCAGATGGAGCGCGTCATCGACCGCTTCCGCGCCAAGAGCACCAAGGCCGCCGCCGCCAAGAGCATGCAGAAAAAACTCGACAAGATCGAGGTGATCGAACTCCCCGACGTCTTGAACTATCACGGCGTGCTGCGCTTCCCGCCGGTGCCGCCGACGGGCACGGAGGCGTTCCGGCTGGAAAAACTCACCTTCGGCTACACGCCGGAAAAGCTCCTGTTCCGCGACCTCGACCTCGACGTCGCCGCGCACGACAAGCTCGCGGTCGTCGGCTACAACGGCATGGGCAAGACCACGCTGCTGAAACTCGTCGCGGGGTATTTGAAACCCGTTTCGGGACGGGTGGTGCCGGGACACCACACCGTGATCGGTTATCAGGCGCAGGAGTTCTCGGACGTGCTCGCCGACGAGATGAGCGTCTACGACGCGGTGCGCGCCGCGCTCCCCGCCGGGGCCTCGACCGCGGGCGTCAACAACGTGCTCGGCGCCTTCGGGTTCGGCGGCGACGAGAACAAGAAACCCTGCGGAGTGCTTTCCGGCGGCGAAAAGATCCGGCTGCAGTTCGCGCGGATCTTCGTCAACCCGCCCAATCTGCTGATCCTCGACGAGCCGACGACGCACCTCGACGTCGCCGCCCGCGAACTTTTGCAGCAGGCGCTGACCGAGTACAAGGGCACCGTCTGCATGGTCAGCCACGACATCGAATTCATCCGCGCGGTGGCGACGACCATCCTCGCCGTGACGCCGGAGGGGACGAAGAAGTATTACGGCAACTACGACTACTATCTGGAAAAATCCCGGTCGGAGGCTCCCGTGGCCGACGCCCCCGCGCCGCGCATCTCCGCCGGAGCCGACGGCGATGCTCCGATGCTCGCCCGCGACCGCCGCCGCGAACGCGCCCGGCAGCGTCAGGCGATCGCCGGGGACTTCAAGCGCGCCAAGGAGCGCGTCGCGGGACTCGAAGCGCGGATGGAATCGGACTCCGAAAAGCGCAAGGTCCTCCTCGCCAAACTGTCGAGCGGCATGAAGATCGACTTCGCGAGCGTGAACCGCGAACTCGCCGCGCTCGAAAAGGAGATCGCCAAAGCCGAGACCGAATGGGAAACGGCGATGACCGAACTCGAAGCGCTCCGCCTCGAAAACGAACGCATCCACAGCTGAAAGGTCAGCCGAAAAGCTCCGGGGTGCGGGGAAATTCCGAAAGGTCGCCGGCGCGGTCGGCGATCCAATCCGCGATCATGTCGGCGGCGTAGGCGATCTCGGCTTCGCCGAGCGCGCGTCCGGCGGGGATGCCGTGCCACTTTTGCAGACAGGAGCGGCAGCAGGTCGCCGTACCGTGCTGCGCCTTGAAGACCGCGTGACCGCGCATCGGCGTCTGTCTGCCGTCGGCGGCGGGGCGAGCGGGCGCGAGCCTTTCGCGGACGATCTTTTCCGCCTGGGCGCGGATGACCGCGAGCCCCTTTTCGGCGACGTACGCCCGCTCGGCGGGCGAAAGGCGGAAACGCGACCGGAACGCCGACGCGGCGAAGCGTTCCTTCATCTCGGCATAGGCCATGCGTCAGATGTCCAGCGCGTTGTCGCGCGGATAGTAGACGACGGCGGTGAGGGATTCCCGGCGCGGGCCGGGGTTGCGGAACTCCAGCTGGCGCATCCCCAGCGATTCGAGGTGGTCGCAAAGCGCTCCGAGGCCGTTTTCCAGCGCGTCGAAGTACTTGGAATAGACGAATATCACCACCCCGCGGGGCGAGAGCACGCGGGCGACGAACTCCCGCCAGTCGGAGGGCATGACGTGGCTGTCCCAGACGAGGATGTCGACCGGAGCGCCGTCGTATTCCTTGTAGGAGTCGACGTGCCGAAGCCGGCTCTGACGCCCCGAATTGCCTCCGCGCCGCGGACGCGCCAGCGTGACCGCGTTCTTCTTGCCCGCCCGGAACCAGAGCGCGGTCGAGCGGTGCGTGGCGACCAGCACGTTCCTGCCGGCGATCTTCTTGGCTTCCAGCATGTCCTGAAGCGAAAAGGGCAGATGCGGGAACGACTCCGGCGACTTCGAATAGGTCCTGTCGTCGAAGCTCTCGTAGTAGCCGTGCTGCTCCAGATACTCGTTGCGCTCGCGGCGGGAGAAAAACTCGCCGATCAGCTTGAACGGATTTTTGATTTTGCCCGATCTGCCCATGAAATCCCCGGAAACATTTGGTCCTTGCGATGCCCCAATGCGGAAAAGATAATGCCGCCTGGACGGTTTGTCAAGCGGCATTGCGGCAGTACGCCGGATTTTTTGTTTCGAATACTGTTTTTTCAGAACGAAACGTCCACTTTGCCCGAAAGTTTCACGGGGGGATCCATCAGCACCAGCCCGATGGTGGCGCTCCAGTCGCGCTCCCAGGTGCGCAGCAGCAGCGGATCGGTGGGTTTGCCCCAGGGGTTGAGGTCGACGATCTGGATCTTGCCGCTGCTCGAAATGTAGACGTCGATCACCAGCTCCGGCAGCGGCAGCATCCAGCCGATCTCCTTGATCAGCCGGTCGGCGATGCCCCAGTACTTGTCGCGGACGCCTTCCAGCCGCCGGAAGTGGCGGATCAGATGGTACTGGCTCATCGCGATCAGCGCCCCGTTGCGGACGAACAGCCGGAACTCCCGGGGGATGTTCATGCGGTGGTACGGCCGCAGGCAGATGCTGCTGACTTCGCCCTTCGCGGCGCTCTGGCGGACCTTTTCGCTGGCGCAGAGGATGTTCCAGACCTGCTCCGGGCGGTGCACCGCGCCGTAGCGGTCGCGGAAGCGCTCGGTGTCGGTCGGCGCGCAGTGGTCGACCGAGGCGAAGACGTAACCGGAAAAAGCCTCCAGCGGACGGCGCAGCATTTCGACCATCCGCACCTCCAGTTCGCGGGCGCCTTCGAAGGCGGCGCGGTCGCCGCTGGCGAGATAACTCAGCGCGTCGTCCGGCAGCGCGACGAAGGTGGTGAACGCCGAATACGCCCCGAGTTTGGGATACCAGCCCGGGATACCGAGAAATTCATTCAATTCCGACATCTTTGTCTCCCCTGAAAAACCGGCGGTCCGCCGCTGTGCGTGCGGCCGCCGTGTTTGTTTTCGTATCTTCACGCCGCGGTCTTGCCGCCGCCGTCACGATCCTTGGAACACGCCAGCGCCGCCGGCAGCCAGTAGATCACCAGCGTCAGCGCGTAGGTCACGAGATAACTCAGCACCGGCAGTTCCAGCGCTTCGACCACACTGCCGATCAGCATCCCCGGGAAACCGGCGTAGACGCCGATCTTCCAGTACTGCCAGCCGGTGAGTCCCCGCGCCGTCGCCGCTCCGGAAAGCCGCGCCACGCCGGAAAAGAGCGCGGTGCAGACGACGCCCAGTATGAAATTCCGGCACCAGACGAGGACGAACCACCACGCCGAGGTGAACACGCTGGCCAGCGAAAAGACGTCCTCCGCCCGCATGGTCCAGCCGGGCAGCGGCCAGTTTTCCCGCGAGTTGGGGCGCGTCAGCTCGTCGTTGAAGTACTTCGCGAGATTTTCCCGGTCCACCCGGCGGCGTTCGTTGCTGCGGTGCGGGCGCGACAGGAGTATTTCCCAGTGCTTGCGGTCGCCGGTGAACGCGAAGGCGATGAAGTTGCCGTTCCAGACCACCAGATAGTTGGCGCTCGAAAGATCCTCCGGCAGCGTGATCTCCTTTTCCCGCGCGGCGGTGTAGACGAGGCAGCCGGAGTTGGGCAGCGGCATGTTGCGGGAGCGGTTTTCGCCCTCGGGGATGATGCCCGCGTCCGAAAATTCGATCTGCGTCCCGAAGACCTCGACGTAGCGCTTGGCGACATTCTTCCACTCGCTGCGCAGCAGCGGAAACATCCGCAGCGACAACAGCACCGCGCACAACAGCGACATCAGAAACAGATGCCACAACGTCCGCGAACGGGTGTTGTTCACGAGCTGCGGGAACACCGAAGTCCCGCAGCACACGCCCCACAGCGCGGCAAAAAACCCGGGTTTTCCGACCTTTTCCTTCACTTGCCGTTCTCCGCGGCGCCGCCCAACTCCGCGAGGTCGGAGGCGATGTTGGCCGCCTCGTCGAGCACCGGATCGGAGTCGTCGCCGTCGTCTTTCTTGTCGGACAGAAGTTTTTCGATCTCGTCGTTGACCGCCTTTTCCTGCTCGTATTCCTTCCAGCGGGTGTTTTCGTTGAGCGACAGGTTTTCACGGTCGCGGTAACGCAGATAGAGCTGAACGCGCTGTTTGAGCGCCGCGAAATCCTTCGAGGCGGCGATCCGCGCCTCGGAGCGGCGGCGCAGTTCGGGGATCAGCTTTTCCAGACCGGGGATGCAGTTCGCGGATTTGACCGGTTCGACCTCGTCCCACGGCAGATGGTGGTCGGCGAACATCTCGCCCAGCTTCATCGCGTCGGTGATCGAAGGAATCACCACGTCGGAGGCGATCCCCAGCTGCTGCGGCGAACCGCCCGCCACCCGGAAGAACATCGCGTATTCGTAGGTGACCAGCCCGGCCTTGAGCTTGCTGCCGAACCATTTGAGCGAATCCGCCAGCTCCTCGACCTGCAGAACCGTCCCCTTGCCGAAGGTGCGGCTGTCGCCGACGATGACCGCCCGGCCGTTGTCGCGCATCGCCCCGGCGAAGATCTCGCTCGCCGACGCCGAATTGCGGCTGACCAGCACCACCAGCGGACCGGTGTAGGTGACGGAGGGATTTTCGTCGTAGTAGACCTTCTTGTCGCCCGTCTTGCCCTTGATCTGGACCACCGCGCCCTCGCGCATGAACAATCCGGAGCAGTAGATCACCTCGGGGACGCTGCCGCCGAGATTTTTCCGGAGGTCGACCACCACCGCGTCGACGCGCTGTTTCTTGAAGTCCTCGAGGATTTTTTCCATATCCCTGCTGCAGCGGCGCGCCGATTCGTCGCCGCGGCGCAGCGCGTTGATGTCCAGATAGAAGCCCGGCAGCGTCAGGATGCCGACCGACCTCGTCCTGCCGTCGCTCCCCTTGACCTTGAGCACCTTGCCGCTCGCCGCGCCCTCTTCCAGCAGGATCTTGGCGCGGACGATGTCGATGAATACGGGCCGGGCGTTGCGCCCCTTGTCGCCGGGGAGCACCGTCAGCGTGACGCGGGTGTTCTCCTTGCCGCGGATGTACCTCACGGCACGGTCGACGGGCATGTCGATCAAGTCGGTGGGTTCGCCGTTTTCCTCGGTGACGGCGATGATGCGGTCGTTGACCTTGAGCCGTCCGTCGCGCGCCGCGGGGCCGCCGGGCACGAGGGCGACGACCTTGATGAAGCCGTCCTCGCTGGTCAAGGTGGCGCCGATGCCGGTCAGCGTCAGGCTCATGTGGATCTCGAAATCGTCGTCGGTGGTCGGCGGAGCGTAGTTGGAGTGCGGCCCGAGGGCGCTCGCCAGCGAGTTGACGTACAACCCCAGCACGTCGATCGGCTCGCGTCTGTCGACGGTGTTGCCGACATCGCGCAGGCGCGCCAGAAGCCGTTCGGCGGGGGATTTTTTCCACGTCGGCGACTCCTTGGGGGCCTTCTTGCCTTTCTTGCCCTTTTTGCCGTCCTTTTCGGCGGCGGCGGAGTTCTCCTCGTCCTTGATCATGCGGTCGAGCATGCGGAAGTTGAGCAGATCGGCCTTGAGTCGCAGCCGCCACAACTCCTTGCGCTCGGCGTCGTCGGCGGGGCGCGGCAGTTTGCTCCGGTCGTACTGATAGTACTCGTCCGCGGTGAAGTCGACGTCCTGCTTGAGATACGCGGCGGCGAAGTCGCGGAACTCCCGGCTGCGGCGGCGGTAAAGCTCGTAAAGGTCGAGCGCGAAACTGCAGTCGCCGTCCATCAGCCTGCGGCAGAGATCGTCCTTGCGCACCTCGAACGGGGCGAGGTCGGCGGAAGTGAAGATGATCCGCCCGGGATCGAGCGTCTTGAGGTATTCGTCGTACAGCCGGTGAGACATGCTCTTGTCCGGCGGATCGCCGCGGTAGTGGTTTTTGACCAGTATCCGCGAGGCCAGACGCGAGATCAGCTGCAGTTCGTCGGCGCTGTATTTGCGCGGCGGAGCGGCGAACGCCGCCACGGCGGCGAAAAACACCGCCAGAAACAGGGCGATCCGCCGTGCCGGAAGCGGAAAACCATTCATCGTGTCACCCCCACATCAAACCGTGTCGCGGCCCCCGGAGCCGCGGATGAAACAAAAACGGCGACGTGCGCCAAGTGCGCAGCCGCCGTGAAAACTTTTTCATGAACTTCCGCGTGCGGAAGCGTCACTTGGCGCTGATCGTGTTCAGCAGTTTTCCGATCTGGGACTTCTTGTTGGCGGCGCGGTTGGCATGGATGGTGCCGACCTTGGCCGCCTTGTCCAGCTTGCTCGTGAGCTCGCGGGCCGCGGTCCCGGCGCCTTCGGCCTCGCCGGCGGCGACCGCCGCGCGGAACTTCTTTTCGAGCGTCTTCAACTCGCTGATGCGGGCGCGGTTGCGCAGATTGGCTTCCTTGCTGGTGCGATTGCGTTTGATTGCGAACTTTTTGTCGGCCATGATCTTTTCCTTGGAATGTATTTTGCTTTTATTGAAACAGTTCCGTCAAATCTCAAGACATTTAATATAGCACATCCCGGGGATTTTTCAAGCCGATCCGCCCGGCGCCGGGATAAATCACTTGTTTTGCGCCCGGTCGAGAAGCAGTTCGCCCACCGATTTGATGAAGTCGGCGGTGTCCGGCAGGGGGCTGCCTTCCGCCAGCAGGGCCTGATCCAGCAGGATGCGGGCGTACTTTTTAGCGCGCTCCGCCGAGTCGCCGCCCGCCGCCGCCAGCTGCGAGACCGCGTCGACGACGGGGTGGGCCGGATTCAGCTCCAGAATCCGGCGGCTCTTCGGGATGTCCTGATGCATGGCGCGGAAGAGCCGTTCCATGTGCGGGCTGAGCGAGTTGCCCTCGGTGACGAGGCAGCACGGGCTCTCGGTGAGGCGGGACGAGAATCTGACTTCGACGACCTGCTCCTTGAGCTCCTCTTTCAGAAATTCGATCAGCTTGGCGTACTTTTCCTGCGCCGCCTTGACCGCCGCCTCGCCGTCCTTGGCGTCGAAATCGCCCTTGTCGACCGCCTTGAAGGGCTTCTTCCGATACTGGAACATCGACTGCATCACCCAGTCGTCGATGGGATCGGTCATGAATAGCACGTCCCACCCCTTGGAGCGATAGTACTCGAGCACCGGCGAGTTCGCCACGGAGTCGCGCTTTTCGCCGGTGATGAAATAGATGTGCTCCTGACTTTCGGGCATGGCGGCGACGTATTCGGCGAGCGTGATGCGCTTGCCGGGCTCGGAGTTCATCGACTCGTACATCACGAGGTCCTTGAGCTTCTCGCCGTTGGCGAAGTCGGTGTGGAGCCCCTCCTTGAGGATGCGCCCGAACTCGCCGAAGAACTTTTCGTAGCTCGCGCGATCGGTTTCGAGCAGCTTCTTGAGTTCGCCGAGGATCTTGCCGGTGACCGCCTTTTCGATGCGGCCGATGATCGGATTTTCCTGAAGTATCTCGCGCGAGACGTTGAGCGGCAGATCGCTCGAATCGACCACGCCGCAGACGAAGCGCAGATAATCGGGCAACAGCGCCTTGCACTCGTCGGTGATGAACACCCGCTTGACGTAGAGCTGCAAACCTTTTTTCTGCAGATCGGGCATCAGCAGATTGAAGGGCGCCTCCTTCGGGATGAAGAGCAGAGAGGTGAATTCGTTGCTCCCCTCGGCGGAAAAGTGGATCGCCTTCAGATATTCGGTGCCGCCGTAGTTGGAAAGGTGCGAGTAGAAGCTCTTGTACTCCTCCTCCGTGACCTCCGAGGGCTTGCGCCGCCAGATCGCCTTCTGCGAATTGAGGACCTCCTCGCTCACCGTCTCCTTGCCGTCCTTGTCCTTGACGGTGCGGGGCATCACCACCGGGTACTCGATGAAGTCCGAGTATTTGCGGACGATCGACGAGACGCGCCAGAATTCCAGATACTCCTTGGCGTCCTCCTTGAGGTGCAGCGTGATCGTCGTGCCCGGCTCCTGCCGCTCCCCGGCGTCGACGGTGTACTTGCCGGTGCCGTCGCTCGACCACTTCACGGCCGGGGCGTCGGAGCCGGACTTCTTCGTTTCCAGCTCGACGAGCTCCGCCGCCATGAACGCCGAGTAGAAGCCCACGCCGAACTGGCCGATGAG
>Ga0310786_10012066_pt1 | contig 10722 bp, 9 predicted proteins | sample AusTroGonzalo_MG_FD_203881 | JGI IMG/M metagenome (GOLD analysis project Ga0310786, IMG submission 203881) | Bovine rumen microbial communities from tropical cattle in Woodstock, Queensland, Australia - Gonzalo_03 (v2) (version 2) | ecosystem: Host-associated > Mammals > Digestive system >...
CTTGGACAGATTGATTCCGTCGGACTAAGCGACATACTTGTCGTTGTCGTCAGATACTTCGGTGGGATAAAGCTTGGAATCCCCGGCCTGATAAGGGCCTACAAGACTTCCACATCGGATGCATTGGAAAAAGCGGAAATAATAGAGAAGATAGCCGGAACAAACTATTCACTGGAATTCGGATACATGGATATGAACAATGTGATGAAAGTTCTCAAAGACATGGGGCTGCCGCAGAAAGGACAGTCTTTCGGAGAGACTTGCAGCCTTCAGACCAGAGTCCGTCTTTCTGCCGACGATGATTTTCATGACAGACTTGGAAAGGTCTGCAAAATAAACGTACTTAATTCAGAATAGAAATGTCAAAGAGTCTGATTTCAATTCAGGATTTTTCTAAGGAAGAGATTCTTCACGTACTCGATGTCGCAAAAGAGTTCGAGAAGAACAGAAGCCAGGATTTCCTTTCGGGGAAAGTTATCGCCTGCCTCTTCTTCGAGCCTTCGACAAGGACCAGGCTTTCATTCGAAGCTGCCATCAACCGCCTCGGCGCAAGGGTAATCGGATTCCCGGACGCCAGGAACACCAGCCAGAGCAAAGGTGAAACTCTCGAGGACACGATCAAGATCGTCTCCAACTACGCTGACATGATAGTTATGAGGCACCCGATGGAAGGAGCCGCAGCCGTCGCAGCAAGCGTCTCGCCCGTTCCGATCATCAATGCCGGAGACGGAGCGAACCAGCATCCTACCCAGACCCTCCTTGACATGTACACCATTCTCCAGACTCAGGGAAGACTGGACAATCTGGACATCAACATGGTGGGAGACCTCAAGTACGGCAGGACCGTCCACTCCCTGACTCAGGCGATGTCGCATTTCAACCCGCATTTCACTTTCACGGCGCCGGACGAGCTCCGCATGCCTAAGAAATATCTCGAGAAACTCTCCGAACAGCATATAGACTACAAAGAGACCGAGTCTCTGGAAGAAGGTCTGGACAACTGCGACATACTTTACATGACCAGAGTCCAGCAGGAGAGATTCCCGTCCAAGGAAGACTACGATAAAGTCAAGGATGTTTACGAGCTGACCGCCTCCATGCTCGGAGGAGTCCGCAAGAACATGAAGATTCTGCACCCGCTGCCAAGGATCACCGAGATCGCTACCGATGTCGATGACACTCCATATGCATATTACTTCCAGCAGGCCCAGAACGGAATGTTCGTGAGGATGGCCGTAATCTCCTATCTTTTGGGATACCGTTAATGTTTATTAAAAGAAAATCAATTTACACAGCAATATAATGGGAAAGGTTCATGTTTTCAACGCCGGGCCATGCATTCTGCCCGAGCAGGTTATTGACAACACTATCAAAGCACTCAAGGATTTCAAAGAAACTGGCATGTCAGTACTCTCGATTTCCCACCGCGCCAAAGAGTGGGAAGAGACGATGAACGAGTGCCGCGCTCTCTGGAAAGAGCTTCTCCATATTCCTGACACCCACGAGGTAGTATTCCTCGGTGGCGGAGCAAGCCTTCAGTTCCTTTATGTGGCTATGAACTTCCTCGAGAAGAAAGCCGCTTATCTCGACACCGGAGTATGGGCCCACAAGGCACTCCAGCAGGCCCAGGGCATCGGTGAGGCATATGCCATCGCTTGCTCGAAAGACAAGAACTACACCTACATCCCTAAGGGCTTCGAAATCCCTAAGGATATCGACTACCTGCACATCACTACCAACAATACTATCTACGGTACCGAGATCAGGGAGGACATCGACTGCCCTGTTCCGCTTATCGCCGACATGTCTTCCGACATCATGACGCGACCTGTGGACGTCAGCAAGTATGCTCTCATCTACGGTGGCGCCCAGAAGAACGTAGGCCCTGCCGGAGTTGTCTTCGCGATCATCCGCAAGGACGCCCTCGGAAAGGTAAGCCGTTTCATCCCTACGATGCTTGACTACCGCACCCATATCGAAAAGGAGTCAATGTTCAACACTCCTCCTGTATTCGCAGTCTATGTGATGAACGAGACTCTCAAGTGGCTCAAGGGCATCGGCGGAGTAGAGGCTATCCAGAAGATCAACCAGAAGAAGGCTGCCCTTCTCTACGATGAGATCGACCGCAACTCCATGTTCGTCGGCACCGCTGTCAAGGAAGACCGTTCGCTCATGAACGTCTGCTTCGTGATGGCTCCTGGCAAGGAAGACCTTCAGGACGAGTTCATGGCATTCGCCAAGGCTCACGGCATGATCGGCATCAAGGGTCACCGCAGCGTAGGCGGCTTCCGCGCCTCTCTCTACAATGCCTGCACAATCGAGGACGTACAGGCACTCGTAGATTGCATGAAAGAATTCGAACAGCTCCATAAATAGTTAGAAATGAAAGTACTGGTTGCAACACAGAAACCTTTCTCGGCTACAGCCGTAAAGGGCATAAAAGAAATCGTAGAGGGCGCAGGATATGAGTTCTCAGCTCTTGAGAAATACCCTGAGCAGGCTGACCTCGTGAAGGCAGTCGCTGACGTGGATGCTCTCATCATCCGCTCCGACAAAGTCTCTGCCGAAGTGATCGAGGCCGCAAAGAACCTCAAGATCGTGGTTCGCGCCGGAGCCGGCTATGACAATGTGGACCTCGCTGCAGCGACAGCCCACAATGTCGTGGTCATGAACACTCCTGGCCAGAACGCCAATGCAGTAGCTGAGCTCGCCATCGCCATGATGATCTACATGAGCAGGACTCAGTTCACCCCTGCTACAGGCTGCGAGATCATGGGCAAGAAGCTCGGAGTCCAGGCCTTCGGAAATGTCGGCCGTCTCGTCGGCAAGAAAGCCGAGGCTCTCGGAATGGAGGTCATGGCCATCGACCCGTTCATCCCTGCCGACAAGATCCGCGAGCTCGGAGCAGAGCCTGCTGACAGTCTGGAGCATCTCTACGGTTCATGCGACTTCGTGTCCATCCATATCCCGGCAACTCCCGAGACTATCGGATCCATCAACTATGACCTTATCACCAAGATGCCTAAGGGCGCTTGTCTCGTGAACACCGCCCGCAAGGAGGTTGTGGATGAGGCCGGTCTCCTCAAGGCTCTCGAGGACCGTCAGGACCTGAAATATGTGACCGACGTCGCTCCGGACAACTATGAGACTCTCCGCGAGAAATTCGGTCTGAGAGTTTTTGCAACCCCTAAGAAGATGGGTGCACAGACCGCTGAGGCCAACCTCAACGCCGGCCTTGCAGCCGCACGCCAGATCGTCGATTTCTTCAAGACAGGCAACACCCGCTTCCAGGTAAACAAGTAATATCATGGTAAGAGTAAAACCGTTCGCGGCGATACGCCCTCCGAAGCCAGTTGTGACTGAAGTCGCAGCTCCGCCATATGACGTGCTCAACTCCGCCGAGGCCAAGGCTATGGCCGGCGAGAAATCCCTCCTCCACATCACAAAGCCGGAGATTGATTTCGAGCCTATCGCCGGAGAGCATGAGCAGAGGACTTATGACAAGGCTGTAGCCAACTTCAAGCTCTGGAAGCAGAATGGCTGGCTCGTCCAGGACAGCAAGCCTTGCTATTATGTGTATTCCCAGACCATGGGCAAGCGTACCCAGTACGGTCTCGTGCTTTGCGCCCATACTGACGATTACGCTGAAGGCAAGATCAAGAAGCATGAGCTTACCCGCAAAGACAAGGAAGACGACAGGATGATCCATGTGCGTATCCAGAATGCCAACATCGAACCGGTGTTCTTTGCGTACAAGGACAACGCCGAGCTCAACGCCATTGTCTCTGCGGCCATCGCAGCGGCTCCTGAATACAGTTTCATCGATGAAAACAATTTCGGCCATTCATTCTGGACGATCACCGATGACGCGGTAATCGCCCGAATCACGGAAATCTTCACCAATGACGTGGATGCATTCTACGTGGCTGACGGCCACCACAGGACGGCGGCTGCCGCACGCGTGGGAGCCGAGAAAAAGGCCCAGAACCCTGCACACACAGGCAATGAGGAGTACAACTGGTTCATGGCCGTATGCTTCCCTGAGAGCCATCTCAAGATCATCGACTACAACCGCGTGGTGAAAGACCTCAACGGAATGAGCGAGGAGCAGCTGATCAAGGCTCTCGAGGAAGACTTTACAGTCAAGGCCGAGAGCGATAAGGAGCCTTACTCCCCTTCCGGACTGCATAACTTCAGCATGTATCTCGGAAAGAAATGGTACAGCCTCCAGGCCAAGCCGGGACGTTACGATGACAATGATCCTATCGGAGTCCTCGACGTGACCATTCTTTCCAACCTCGTGCTTGACAAGCTTCTCGGCATCAAGGACCTCCGCACTGACAAGAGAATTGACTTTGTCGGCGGTATCCGCGGTCTCGGCGAGCTTAGCCGCAGGGTTGACAGCGGCGAGATGAAGGTCGCATTCGCCCTTTATCCGGTCTCTATGGAGCAGCTGATCAACATTGCCGATACCGGCAACATCATGCCTCCGAAGACCACCTGGTTCGAGCCTAAGCTCCGTTCCGGTCTTGCCATCCACTCTCTGGATTAAAAGTATTCATCATATCCCCACTCAGCCTGCCCGGATTCTTTTCTGAGCAGGCTGTTTTATTTCAACGAAAAGTTACGGATATATATAATTTTTGCTAAATTTGTGAGTCCGCAGGGTAAATCTGCGTATTGGAAGCTGAAACTAATTACTAATACAATAATCAAATGGCTAAAAAAAACGGTAACTTTATTGCAATCGTCACCATGATCTTCCTCTTCGGAATGATCTCTTTCGTGACTAATCTCGCAGCTCCTATCGGAAACATCTGGAAGATGCAGCCTCAGATAGCTGGCTCGAACGCCCTCGGAATGATGGGTAACATGATGAACTTCCTCGCATACCTCTTCATGGGTGTCCCTGCAGGAAAGATGCTGACCAAGTACGGCTACAAGAAGACCGCGCTCATCGCTATCGCAGTCGGCTTCTTCGGCGTATTCACCCAGTTCCTCTCAGGCGTTGTCTCCAGCTTCCCTGCAAACTTCGCTTGCTACCTTCTCGGCGCATTCATCTCCGGTTTCTCTGTATGTATGCTCAACACCGTGGTCAACCCTATGCTTACCCTCATCGGTGGCGAGAAGCACGGCAACCAGTACATCCAGATCGGCGGTACGTTCAACTCCCTCATGGGTACCCTTACCCCGATGCTCGTAGGAGCCCTTATCGGAACTCTTTCTGCCCAGACAGTGATCACTGACGTCAACCCTGTCCTCTTCATCGCAATGGGCGTGTTCCTCCTCGCTTTCGTAGCGCTCTGCTTCGTTCCTATCGCTGACCCAGAGCAGGTCGCAGGCGCAGCAAATGCAGAAAGCCCATGGAAATTCAAGCATTTCGTGTATGGCGTAATCGCCATCTTCGTATATGTGGGTGTCGAGGTCGGCATCCCTGGAACCCTCAACTTCTATCTCGCTGATCCGGCAAACCCTGCACACATGGGTGCCAACGCAGCTACAGTTGCAGGTTTCGTAGCAGGTACCTACTGGTTCCTCATGCTTATCGGACGTTTCCTCTCAAGCCTTATCAGCGGCGCAGTATCAGCCAAGACCCAGGTTACTGTAGTTTCTGCAGTAGCTCTCGCCCTCGTGATCGGCGCAATGGTAGTTTCTCCTGAGGTCAGGGCTTCCATGCCTGCATTCACTGGCTCAAGCTTCGAGATGGTCAACGTTCCGCTTTCAGCCCTTCTCCTTGTTCTCTGCGGTCTTTGCACTTCAGTGATGTGGGGAGCCATCTTCGCTCTCTCCGTTGAAGGCCTCGGCTCTGCAACCAACAAGGCTTCCGGCCTCTTCATGATGATGGTAGTCGGCGGCGGTATCATTCCGCTCGTGCAGAACCTCATAGCTGACCACAGCACTTACATGTTCAGCTATGTCCTCCCTGCAATCTGCCTCGCTTACATCCTCTTCTTCGGCGTGATCGGCTCTAAGCCAGCCAAAAGAGCGTAATTGAAACTTTAACACAACAATATATGGCACAAGATCTTGTAATCGGAATCGACGTCGGCGGACAGACCACCAAATGCGGTGTCATTGACGCCCGTGGCACAGTCCTCGCCCAGACAGTCATCCGTACCGACACTTATACAGAAATCGAACCTTACATCGCCGAACTGGCGGCTGCCCTTCAGCATATCATCTCTGAGGCCGGGGCAGAGGGACTTATCCGTGGAATCGGCGTAGGCGCCCCTAACGGCAACTACTACACCGGAGAGATCGAGAACGCTGTCAACCTCACATGGGGCGGCACCAAGAAGATCGCTTTCTCCAAGTTGCTTTCAGACGCAATGAACGGCATCCCGGTATCCCTTACCAACGACGCAAACGCCGCTGCAATGGGCGAAATGACCTATGGCGCAGCGAGGGGCATGAAGAATTTCATCATGATCACTCTCGGCACAGGCGTGGGTTCAGGTATCGTGATCGACGGAAAGATTGTCTATGGTCATGACGGCTTTGCCGGAGAGCTTGGCCATACATGCGCAGTACGCAACAACGGCCGTCTCTGCAATTGCGGAAAGACCGGCTGCCTCGAGACTTATTGCTCGGCTACAGGCGTTGCCCGTACCGCACGTGAATGGATCGAGATGACCAGCGAGCCTTCAGTCCTCCGCAGCCTCGACAAAGTTACGTCCAAGGATGTATATGAGGCAGCAAAGGAAGGCGACAAGCTTGCACTCAAGATCTTCGAATACACAGGTACTATCCTCGGTCAGAAATTCGCTGATTTCATCGAGTTCTCCGCTCCTGAGGCCATCGTTCTTTTCGGCGGTCTCGCAAGGGCTAAGGAGTTCCTCAGCGGACCTATCGAAAAGAGCATGAACGCGAACGTGCTTCCTCTCTGGAGAGGCAAGGTCAAGCTCGTGTTCTCTCAGCTCAAGGAGTCCGACGCGGCCATCCTCGGCGCCTCTGCTCTCGCCTGGGAACTCTAACCGGGACCATATAGCACTCCAAAGGCTGGCTCAATGTTGAGTCAGCCTTTTTTTCGCAAATAGCGGTGCGAAAATACGCGAATTGCAATCCAGGATATGACATACAATTCTTATGTTTATCACACAAATAATAAACACTAAAAACTAAAACAATGCACCGTTACATTCTTATGCTGCTTTTGCTTATGACAGCATGCAACAGCACCCCAAAAGTCACCACTATAAAGGGTACAATTAACCCAGCGGACTCCCTTGCCGAGATTTACTATTACGATTGGGTTGATTCAGAGCTCCAACGTCTATCCAAGACGGTTCCTGTCAACAATGGAAGCTTCGAGACCACGATTCCGGTCTGCACGCTCAGAGTGGCATCCGTCAGGAATCCATCTTGGGAGAAACAAGCTGATTTTGTCTCAGACGGCTCGACAATCATGATAGATGTTGACAGTTGCAAGGCCACCTCTTCCAATCCTGAAGGAATACATAGCCGCTACGTCAAGTATACGAATTATTACATAAATCATGAATATCTTGATGAAGCCTATGAAATATGGAATAGCGATAAAGAATCTTTGAATCGACTCAAAGAAATATGTGACAGCCTAGAGCTGGATATGTTACGAGAGGCATATACCAAAAACACGGACAACGTAATATGCGACGAAACAATATCCTGGCTCGAGGACTTTGTCTCTCTTGAGGAACTTCAGGCATATCTGGACATGGCATCCGAAGATATGAAGAAGGGATCAAGTATTGAACTGAAACTGAAATACATGCCGGCAAAGTTCAACACCGCCCCAGGAAAGATGTATTCCGACATAGAAGGCGTCAAGGACCCTGACGCCCCAGAATCAAAGGCGAGATTGTCAGACTATGTAGGAAAAGGGAAATATGTACTCGCTGATTTCTGTGGCGCCGGTTGCGGCCCTTGCCGGGGAATAACCAAGGACTATTTAGTACCAAACTACGAAAGATTAAAAGATAAAGTCGAGTTTCTTTCCATAATGGTATGGGACGAGCCTTTAGAGACAACGAAGTCGTTCGTCGAAACTTACGGTATCACATGGCCAGTAATGCACAGGTGCATGGAAGCCAGGGACATCTACGCTATTGAAGGTGTTCCAACCCTGATTCTCTTCGCGCCTGATGGTACAATAGTCTATCGTGGGTCTGGTCTGGAGCTGTTTCTCAAGCTTAGGAATTATATCGAATAACCGCCTAATTCAAGCGTGAAATGGATTACGCTTGTCATCAACGCTTTAAGCAAAGTAACCTGGTCGAATTCGACCAGGTTACTTTGCTTAATCAACGCAGTATCAAAGACATCCATTTCACGCATAAACCACGATTTCCGTCATCAGACAACGGTGGCGACAGGGATAAAAAAGAAGGGATCAGGCTTTCCCCAAAGCCTGATCCCGTATATAAAACGAACTTAACAAATAGACATGAAAAAATCTTTTCGAATGTCTGGTGCAAATATAAGTCTTTAAATCATTTTAACAAAACAAATTTTAAAATTTTTTCGATAAAATTTTTGAAATAGCAACTAAATCCGCACAAAAAACAAATAAGTTCGATATTAAAACGTTACTCTGAGACGACTGTTCCGGCATATTTGGTAGGATAAGTACCGAAGTTGAGCGAGAAATCAATCTTGTCACCCTTGATCGTACCTGTCATGCCTGTTACGGTAAACTTAGGGAACTCATTGCCACGTACCGTCGGGATAATGCCCTCGCCGCCGAAGGAAACAACGCCATCCTTCACAGTATAAGGAACTGCAGGAATGGTAAGGTCTATTTCAGCCTTCATTGCCTCGGCGAAGTTCACCCTGATCATCTCAATGTCAAGCACCCCCTCCGTCTCAGCAGAAGGAACCACATTAACCTTGACATCAGACTTCACATAATAAGGCTCTACTACGGTAACCTCTCCGACATATGTTGTCTTCTCGACAGTAATGTTCTGGACATCCTTGTCATCTTTGCTGCATGCAGCGAACACTGTGAGGGCGGTCATGAGACCGAATAAAAATTTCTTCATGATAATAATGTTTTATGTTACAAATTAAAATTCATATCTGATTCCTGCAGTATAGCTTGATGGCTTGCCATGCTGGAGGAAACTGTTTCCCATTGACTTGAAATAGAAAGTATCATATTCATGTCCAGTCAGGTTGCGCCCGCGCAGATATACGTCGATCTTCCCGAAATCGAACTGCACATCGGCATTGCACAGCGCATAAAAAGGCTGGACATAGGTATTGTCTTCATTCCACCAGATCTTGCCAACCCCATTGACATCGGCAGAGAGAGAGATTCCATGCAGGATGCCGCGGGATATCGGCAGATTGTATGAGCCCCGGACGAAAAGCGTCTGCTCCGGAGAGTAAGGAATCCTGTTGCCCGAGTAATCGTAATTACCGTCAGAGTACTCCTTAAACGTCGCGTGGACATAACCGTAAGAACCTGTCAGGCTGAAATTGCGCAATGTCCAGGAAAGCTCGGCTTCGGCACCGTAGCTCTTGGATTTGCCGGCGTTGTCCATCCTGCGTCCGGTGTTCTTTCCCGGAGGAAAGACAGTGATCTGCTGGTTGGTGCAGTCAATATAGAAAGCAGAAGCGGAGGCAGAAAGGCGGTGGTCCGGATTGAAGTTCTTCGAATAACGGACTCCGGTCTCAAAATTAAAGCACGTCTCCGGCTTGTAAGATGTAGCATCGGCCCCCAGTCCTGGATCACTGTTCGGAAAATGCACTCCCAGATCATCCATCATTGCCGTCATCATCTGTCCTTTGAGAATGTCCGAGAAAAGCTGGGTGTTGAAGCCTCCGGACTTATAACCCTTGGAGATGGTTGCGAACACATTGACGCTGCCGAAATCATATATGGCCGATAATTTAGGCAACAGCTCAAAGTAGAAGTTGTTCTCATTCCCTTCATAAACGATTTCAAAGCCCTTGTAATCCTTCATGATAGGAGTAAAGATGTAATTCAGGAATGCATCTGAACGATATTTCATGAAATTGCCCTCGTGATCCAGTCGGAGGCCGGCCGTAAGACGCAATTTACCAAAAGTCAGGTAAGACTCGTGGTACAGGGCCACGTTGTATGTATGAATATTGAATCTCGAGTTGATGACGAAATCATCCTCCTGAAAATCGAGCCAGTACGGATCAGGAATGCCCGCATTGGCCTTGTCAAGAATCAGCCCGTGGACCCCGTCAGGAAGGAAATGTACCGGACCGTCCATGTTGTTGTAACGCCAGAATGCGAACGCTCCGCTCTGCCAGTCCCAAGTCTCTGAAGGATTGGACGGCTTGAATACATACTCATGGGTGAGCGCAACCTGCTTCTGGGTCTGGCGAAGCGTGAACACCGACTCGGGAGTGTAGTCCTGGTCCATGTCCATACGGTCAAGAAGAACCTGGACGCTGGACATGCGCCTCATCTGATAATCGCCAATATCCTTCCTGAGCCTTGTACCGCCGATTGCGGAAAGCCTGCGATAACCGCTGTCGCCATTGTAGCAGACAGGAAGGAGGATTCCGCCATAGGCCGGGTCGCCCACCCCTTCATCGACAAGCCTGCGATAAGGATAGCCGCCCTGCTTGAGCACAGAGAGAGAAAGAGTATTGTCGATCCTGGCTCCGTCCTTGCGGTCTTTTCCGCCGGAGAGGCGCATCGAGAATGAATCATATCTGTCGATGTCGCGGCCGTCGAATTCGTTTACATAGAATCCGTCG
>Ga0310786_10012067_pt1 | contig 10721 bp, 7 predicted proteins | sample AusTroGonzalo_MG_FD_203881 | JGI IMG/M metagenome (GOLD analysis project Ga0310786, IMG submission 203881) | Bovine rumen microbial communities from tropical cattle in Woodstock, Queensland, Australia - Gonzalo_03 (v2) (version 2) | ecosystem: Host-associated > Mammals > Digestive system >...
GCGGAACACCCGCTGGGCGCCGTCAGCGAGCCGGTTCGTGATCTGATCCTGGAAGAGAATCTTTCGCTGACGCGGTATGACCGGAGCATGCGGGTCTATGCGGCTTCGGACGGGGAAACCGTCGATGTGCTGAAGCTGGGCCTGGACTCCTATACCGCGATCCAGGTCCCGGCCGGGCAGATCACGCTGGTCGGCCATGAAAAGCAGAGCGTGGATATGGTCATCCGCGTCCCGAACGAAACCAAAGCGGAAATCACGTTCCGGAATGTGAACATGAAAGGCGTCAACGAGCCCATCCTGCAGCTCGGGGACCGCAGCGACCTGACGCTTCACCTCGAGGGCAGCAACCTCCTGAATAAGGACGCAATCCGTGTTCCCTCCACCGCGCGCCTGACCGTCACGGGAGACGGAAACCTGAAGATCATGAATAACCGGAATTATTCGATCGGTATCGGCGCCAACTGCAATGACGCTTACGGTACGATCGTCATTGACATGGGCGGAACCCTTTCCGTTCACTCTTCCGGGGACAAAGTGGCCTGCCTCGGAGGCGGGCGCAGCGCCGGCGAGGGGATCCGGATCCTCCGCGGAACCTGCAGCCTCCATGCCTCCGGCATCACCGCCCTGGGCGCGGGCAGCATTGCCGGCGATACCCGGATCGATATCCGGGACGCCTCCGTTTCTGTCAGTCTGGAGGGGAACGATGCCGTCGGCCTGGGGACATTCTCCGGAGACGCTTCCATCCGCTCTTCCGGCAAAATCGATGTCCTCCTGCAGTGCGAGCGCGCAACCGGCATCGGGACCATGAACGGAACGGGTGAGACGTTTCTGGACGGCGGAGCGGTTTCCGTCACGGTTCACTGTGATGTGGGCGCCTGCATCGGCACCTTCAGCGGGGAATACAGCTCGCGCATCCGGGGCGCCGTCGTCCGGATTCACGGGGAAGGAAACCGGGTTGCCGGCTTCGGCAGTCCGGACGGCGCCTGCAGCACGCGGATCGAAAGCGGCGACGTGCAGGGCGAGATCCTGGCCGGTATAAGGATGCTGCTCGGCAACGAGCATTCCAGGACCGTCATCACCGGCGGCAATGTGCACCTCTTCCCCGAAGGATCAAACATCCCTCTCAGCCCCGGCGGCCTTCGCCTGCACCACCAGACCCCGAAGGAAGATCATTTTGAGCAGACCTTCTCCGACCGCCGCGGCTCCTGGACCTACGCAGCCGACCGCAACGCCGAAGGCAACCTGACCGTCTGGCTCCCGACCGAAGGAGCTTAATGACGGGAGAGAAAAGCAAAAAATGGAAAAGCTGAGCATTCTGTTTCCCCGGCAGGAGGAAGTAACCTACCGGGAGATCCCGGAGGAAACCTGGCACGACCTGGGCCTGGACGCGATCACGGAGAAGGTGGCCGCGAAGCCGCAGGAGGTTCCGCTGATCCGCCGGGTCATGATGAACCTGACAGCGGACCCGCGGGTAGCGGCTTTCCGCATCGACGTCTTTGAGGACATTCTGCGCCATCCGGAGATCCGGGAGAAAATGCTGAAGCTGCTGGAGAAGGTCCGGATGTTCTATGACTATGGCGTGGTAAACCGCCATGCGGGGGACGAGGCAGGCATCTGGGACCTGATGCACCGCCTGGAGGAATACCACGATTATATCATCACCGTGGAAGCCATCCGGGAATGCCTTGCAGACAGGGAGCTGAAATCGGAAGGGCTGACCGCCCTGCGGGATACGGTGAACCGGATCTATGAGGAAAAGGGGTTTGAAGCCCTGAAAAAAGACGTCGAAGAGATGCGGATCACTGCTTCGGAGATCCGCAGCCTGACCGTCGGCATTAACGTCAACGACCGCTTTGAAGCCGTCAGCATGGGCCTGGTTTCGGTCAACGGGAAACCGTTCACCCGATCCGGCCTGCTGAAGAATTTCCTGACCGCGGTTACGCCCCGGGACGAGATCCGGAAGGAGGCGGACTGGAGCGGGAGCTACAGTTATTATCCGGCGAATACGGAGACCGGGCTGCTGGAATCCGTGCAGCAGATCGCGGAAACGTCAATGATCCTGCGCAATCCGCTGGTGACCATGTCCCTGGCGCGGATCCCCGCCGCAGACGGAAGCGCCAATATCCCCCGGCAGATGGACAGTGCCGCGTCAATGCTGACCTCGCGCATTGCCCGGAGGCTGAAGGATGTGCTCGGACAGTACCTGAACATCAGCGTCAGGGAGATGGCGGACCTGATCCCGGAGCTGGTGTTCTATACCCGCTGGGCGGAATACATCGAAAAACGGCAGGCCGAAGGCTGGACCTTCTGCAAACCGGAAGCGGCGGAACGCGCGGGCGAAATGCCCGGGATGGCCGCGGAAGGGGTTTACAACCTGAAGTTGATAGCCACGGAAAAACCGGAAAACGTCGTGCCGAACGATCTGGCCTTTGACGGGGAGAAGCGGGTCTATATCCTGACTGGCGCCAACCGGGGCGGAAAGACGACCGTGACCCAGGCGGTCGGCCAGCTGTTCCTGCTGGCCCAGAGCGGGGTTTTCATCCCGGGCAGCCGGTTCCGCTTTACGCCGGCGGACCAGGTGCTGACCCATTTCCCGGCGGACGAGGACAAAACCCTTGATCTCGGCCGGCTGGGCGAGGAATGTCGGCGGTTCCGGGAGCTTTATTCCCGTTGCACGCCGGAGAGCCTGCTGCTGCTGAACGAGACCTTCTCCACCACGTCCTTTGAGGAAGGCTATTTCATTGCGGCGGACGCGGTGCGGGCGATTCTGCGGATGGGAACGCGCACGATTTACAACACGCACATGCACAAGCTGGCGCAGGATCTGGAAACCGTGATCAACGGACCCGACGCGCAGGGAAAAGCTGTTTCCCTCGTTGCCGAAACAAAAGAGGGAAAGCATTCCTTCCGCGTGATAATCGCGCCCCCGGAAGGGCAGAGTTTTGCGAGAGATATCGCCGAGAAATACGGCGTGACATATGAGAGCCTTACTTCAATTCAGAATTAAGAATTCATCATTCAGGGTTTCGCGATCCGGGCGATGGCGGGATTGGTGAACTCCTTTTCGCCGGTCACCTCGCGGATCACCTCGATGCCTTCCGGGAAGATGACCTCTTCATCCCGGTCATACAGCTCGATATCCATCAGTGCCTGATCGTTCCACTGGGGATAGATATCGATATTGTAATACAGTCCGTTCTCGCTCAGGCAGTAGCGCTGCTTGCGGATCGGCCGGTAGTCCGGATCGGCCTGCATCAGCAGCTCCAGATATTCGTTCTTGCTGAGGCGTTCTTCCATCTCGATGCGCCGCATGCCTTCGATCGTGCGTTTGCGCGTCATGAAATAGACATAGTTTCCGTCCCGGCCCCGCTGCCGGATGCGGATCATCTCGCCGGGGACCTCGCTGCGCAGATAGGCCTGCAGGATCTCGACCCGCTGGCAGTTGGGCCTGCGTTCGAGCGCCTGCACGTCGGGATAGCGAATCAGGTATTTCCGCTTGGTCTCCAGCGGGCGCGGTTCGCCAAGGAAGGAGGAAATCTCCGTGATCAGCATAAGCATCTTTTTGTCAAAGTCGTACCGGTTGTCGATGATCCGCAGATGGGGATGCCCCGTCCAGGCGCGGATCAGCTCTTCATCCACGCGTCTGGCTTCTTCGGGCGTTTCATACCGCGCGGCGTTGTTCGCGTAGGTATAGAACTGTTCCGCGCCTTTGGCGGCGGTCACCAGATGGAAGACCGCGTCGTAATGGTCCCGGAGTTCGACTTCATTGGTGTTCAGTTTTTCAAGGACGTAGCGGAATTCCTCGTCGTTCATGTAGGCGCGGTTGTCCAGCGTGCCGCGGTCACAGACGACGAGCACTTTCTCCGCCTCGAAGGTTCTGGCGATCTCGGTGAAGACCTCCTCCTTGGCCAGCATCAGCTGGGTGACCCGGTACTGATATTCCCGGTTGTTCCGGGTATACTTCCAGGGCGCTCCGCCGTTGGACAGCTGCGTGGCGGTTTCATCCACAAACAGAACCCGGTAGCCTTTTTCCGTAAAGGCGTTCTGGATCCAGCTCATGGCGGTGGTCTTTCCGGCGCAGGGACCGCCTGTGATGACGATGCGGGTAATTTTCTGTTCCATTTTGTCTGTCCTTTCTGTTGGAAGGAGGTTCGGTCTTCTTACGGGTTTCTGGAAAGATTATACCAGAAAACAGCCGGCAAAAAAAGCGGCAAATCCATTTCCCCGTTGTGATCCCGGGCGAAGCATGATACAATCTGTACGAACAGATACGCATCACGGGGGAAACAAATATGGAACGAAAAAAAACATTCATCATCCTCAGACTCTGTGCCGGGCTGGCGCTGCTCTTCTGCCTGGTGTTCCTTACGCTGTGCGCGTCGGCGGAGGAGAGCCGGTGGGCGGGAATGACCGCGGAGGAGATCACCGATCAGCTGACGCTGGAACAGAAGGCTTCCCAGATGGTGCAGCCGGCCTGCTACAACATTTTCGCGGACGACATGAAAAGGAACTGCTACGGCAGCATCCTGTCGCAGGGGGCGAATCTGAATGCGGCCGAATGGCGGGATTACACGGCCTGGTTCCAGGAAGCGGCGCTGCAGTCGGCGGCCGGTGTCCCGTATATCTACGGTCAGGACGATGTTCACGGCGTGAATTATTGCCTCGGCGCGGTGTATTTTCCGCACAATATCGGGATGGGCGCCGCGAACGACGAGGAACTGATGTACCGGATCGGGCAAATCACGGCAGACGAGGCGAAACTGTGCCACATGCTGTGGAACTTCGCGCCCTGCGTGGCCCAGAGCGCGGACCTGCGCTGGGGAAGAACCTACGAGAGCTACGGCGCGGACCTGGAGATCATCAAAAAGCTGAGTACCGCCTATACCCGGGGGCTGACGGAGGCGGGGCTCGTGGCGTGCCCGAAGCACTTTTTCGGCGACGGAAATGTTACTTTCGGGACCGGGGAAGGTATGGACCAGCCGCGGCTGATCGACCGGGGGGACGCCCGCCTGGGCGAAGAACAGATTGAGAAACTGCTGGCGGTTTACCAGGCGCAGATCGATGCCGGCGCGCAGACGGTCATGGTCAGTTTTTCCTCCCTGAACGGCGTGAAGATGCACGAGAATAAGCAGTATCTCGATCTGCTCAAAAACCGGATGGGGTTCAAAGGGTTCATCGTCAGCGACTGGAACGGCGTGCAGCAGACCTCCCCGCAGGGGTATTACAACCAGATGGTCACCGCCGTGAACGCCGGGATCGATATGTTCATGGAAGTGGACACGTTTGAAGAAGCCCGGGATATCATCGTCAGAGCCGTGCAGCAGGGTGATATTTCCGGGGAACGCGTGGACGACGCGGTCCGGCGGATTATTCAGGTGAAGATCGATGCCGGGATCATGGACGATCCGCTGTGCGAAAACCTGGAGACCGAACAGGAAGAAACCGGGTCGGAGGCCTACCGCGCGGTGGCCGAGGAAGCGGTGGAAAAAAGCCTGGTGCTGCTGAAAAATGAAGGGAATATCCTGCCGCTGAAAGCCGGGACGGCCGTGTATATCACCGGACCGGCGGCGGACCATGACCAGGCGCAGTGCGGCGGCTGGACCGTCGCCTGGAACGAAAGCCCCGAAAAGGATATCCCGGGCGTGACGTCCATCCTCGAAGGGTTCCGGAAGAAGGCGGAGGAATACGGGATCCGCGTGATCACGAATGAATCGGAAGCGGAGCAGGCGGATGTGGTGCTGCTTGTCGTGGGCGAGCGGGCCTATGCCGAATGGAACGGCGACACGGAGAACCCGGACCTGTGCGGGCCGATGGGCCTGAACGGAAACAAAACCGCCATTGAAAAAGCGAAGCAGCTCGGCAAGCCGACAGTCGCGTGCATCGTAGCCGGACGGCAGGTGTTTATCAGGGATTATATCGATGACTGGGACGGGGCAGTGATGTGCTATCTGCCGGGCAGTGAAGGGCAGGGCGTCGCGAACGTGCTGTGCGGTGGAAAGCCGTTTACCGGGAAACTGCCGAGTCCGTGGTATGAGAATGTGGAGCAGATCGGGACGGAGGAATATTGGCTGCCGCAGGGGTATGGGTTGAAATAACAATACATCCCGGGTCAGGGAGCCCGAACGCGGAAAAATAGGCGTCTTCCAGAGGAATCCAGCGATCAAAGAACCGCTTCAGGCTTTCCGGGGACTCTCTTTCCCGCAGCCGTTTTTCCCGGATCTCCCATGGCGTGTCCAGAAAAAACCGAATATCCGCCCTCTGCCGGATCACCGGCAGATTGCAGTAGCTTCCTTCCACGATCAGCACGCTGCTGTCCGGAAGCAGTTCTTCCGGAAGAAGGCGGTCCCGCCTGCAGTCGTACCGGCGCGTCCGGACTGGCAGCCCGTCCTTCCAGGGCCGGATGACTTCATGGAAAAGGCGTTCCGCGTCACAGTTTCCGCCCGGCGCCGCCAGGCGTTCTTCGGTCTTCTGCGCATGCGGGATAACATAGTCATCCGTATGGACCACGGCAGCGGATAACTGCTCCGCGAGCTGCGCCGCAAAAGTTGTTTTCCCGGAAGCGCACGGACCGTCAATGGTAATCAGCGGACGTTCCTGCGTGCGGATTGTCTGTGCAATCGCATCAGCGTATACCAACCGCTTTTCCCTCCCGTCGTTGTCTTTCATACCGCATTCTCTCTCGTGATGTTTCTCAGCCATTTCTTGCTCTTGTAGTGGCTGATGACCCACGGCCATTTCACAAACTCATCCGTACACAGCAGGAAATAGACCCACATCGGCGGCAGCTTCAGCACCGCCGCGCTCAGAAAGCCCAGCGGCACCGCGTAGCACCACATGTCGATCGTGTCGCAGATAAAGCCGAAGCGGCTGTCCCCGCCTGCCCGGAAAACACCGGCGATCAGCGTGGTGTTGACCGCCTGGCCCATCACGTAATAGGTATTGATCAGCAGCATGCCTTTCAGGTAGCCTTTGCCCGTCTCCGTCAGGTTGGCAAACCGCAGCGCGAAGGGAATCGAAACCAGCACGATCAGTCCGCCGATGATTCCGGAAAAAACCGTCAGTTTCATCAGCGCGCTCGCGCTTTTTTCCGCTTCCTCCATCCGGCCGTTGCCCATGATCTGTCCCAGCAGGATCCCGCCGCCGCTGGCCACGCTGAAGCACAGCACCGTGCCGAAGGTCCGTACCAGCGATGTGAAGGAATTGGCGGCCACCATATCCGTCCCGAGGAACTGCCCGATGATCACCGAGTACATCGAAAAAGCCAGTCCCCAGCTGACGTCGTTCAGCGTCGCCGGCATCGCCATCCTCAGGAAATCCTTAAACAGCACCTTGCTCCGGAGGAACATATAGGAGAGTTTCAGCTTGACGTCCCTGCTCCGCGCCGAAACAATCAGCGTAAGGATCAGTTCGACCACGCGGGAAAGGGAGGTCGCCAGCGCGACGCCCGCCGCGCCCAGCTTCGGCGCGCCGAACAAGCCGAAGATGAAAACGGCGTTCAGCAGGATGTTCAGCGCGAAGGCAACCATGTTCAGCGCCGTGCTGACCGCCACGCGCCCCACCGACCGCAGCGTGGCCAGGTAGATCTCGATCAGGCCCCAGCAGATATAGGCGACGGATACGTTCCGCAGATAGCCGGCGCCGATCTCGATCAGCTGCGGATCCGGTGTGAACACCCGCATCATCCCTTCCGGCACGGTCAGCGCCGCCAGGCCGAACAGCAGCGTCACGCCGATGGAGAACCGCAGCGCGATTCCCTCCACCGCGTCGATCGCGCGCATATCGCCCTTGCCGAAATACTGGGCGCTCAGCATCGTCACGCCGGTTCCGAGCCCGTAGAGCACCATGAACAGCACCGTAGCGTACTGGGTCGCCAGCGACACGGCTGAGATATGCTCCTGCCCCACAAAGTTCAGCATCACCACGTCCGCCGAAGTGACAAAAGCGCTCAGCAGGTTCTGCAGAATAATGGGCCCGGTCAGCTTCATGATCCGGCCATATACAGCTTTTTCATCCTGCGGTATTTTCAGCATTTTCTTAATCTGCAACTCCCTAAAAGTGTTCCTCTTCCTTTTGCTTTCTTTCCGAAGCCGAAGGGGTTTGGGGGGGTCGAAGCGTCAGGAGAAAGAGCCAGTGGCTCTTTCTCAGCGGAGAACGGGCGGCAGCCCAGGGCATTCGGAAAGCCCCCAATCTCTGATTTCCAACAATTCTTCAACAATCAGATCCTCCTGCCCGGTCGGCTCTACACAGCCATAAGCAGGCCGAAACAGCACCGCCGTCACCCCTGCGTCCCGGGCGCAGAGAACATCCATCGGCCGGTCGCCGATATAGCAGCTCTCTTTCGCTTCCAGCCCGTGCCTGCGCATCAGTTCCCGGATCCCGTCCCCGGAAGGTTTCGGCGCGAACCCGTCCTCATTCGTGATCAGATCGTCAAACTCGCCCAGAACGCCGAGCCGTTCCAGAATCGTAAAGGCGGATTTCCCCCGGTGGGTATAAACGTAGTTGGCGCCGCCGCCCTCCCGAAGCCCGCGCAGCGTTTCCGCCGCTCCGTCCATCAGCGTGATCCGGTCGTCCCGCTCATGGGTGATTTCCGTATACCGGCCTATCAGCTTTTCAAACGGAACACCGCTCGTCCCGGACGCGTTCCGGAGATACGATGTCAGGGACCGGTTTTTCATATACCGGAGCAGCTCCTCCGGATCGGCCGGAATCCCGTATTCCTTCAGCGCGTCCACAGCGCTGGAAGTAATGACCCCATAGGAATCCAGCAGCGTCCCGTCCAGGTCCCAGATAAATGCCCTCATCCCGTCTCTCCTGTTCCGTTTATCCTCTTTCACGCCTCCGCGGCTATCATATCATGTTGCCCGTAATAACACAACGTGTTAAAATACTTCATGTTTTCAATCACGAATTCCTCATTCCTCCGATTGCGTTTGTATCTCCAAATCCGGGTGCGGGGCGATGCCCCGCCACTAACTAATCCCCGTCCCCACGCAAGTCAATTCACAATACAGACTTGTTACTGCGTGGGGAAGGGGGCAGGGGGAAAGGGTTTCGAATGCCTGGAGGCCTATGCTTATGGATATACTTGACCTGCGCCAGCGTATCGACACCATCGACCGCGATCTGGTGGATCTCTACTGCAAACGAATGGAAACCTCCCGCCTCATCGGGGAATACAAGCGCCAAAATAACCTCCCCGTCCGGGACAGCGAACGGGAGCGTGCGCTTTTAAACAAAGTCGCCGGCCTGGCCGGCGAGGAGAACGAACAGGGCATCCGCGCCCTGTATCAGCTGATTCTTGACCAGAGCAGGCTCCGCCAGCAGATGGACGCCCGCCCGCAAAGCGCGCTCGGTCGGATGATCGGGGAGACAGTTGCCGGCACCCCGTCCCTCTTCCCGGAAAAGGCTCCCGTTGCCTGCCAGGGTGTGGAAGGCGCGTACTCCCAGCTGGCCTGCGAAAAAATCTTCCGTTATCCTTCGATCACTTACTTCCGTACCTTCACGGATGTCTTCACCGCCATTGAAAACGGGCAGTGCCGCTACGGCATCCTGCCCATCGAAAACAGCCTGGCCGGTTCCGTCAACAGCGTTTACGACCAGATGATCCGGCACCATTGCTATATCGTCCGCTCCGCCCGGATCAGGATTGATCACACCCTGCTTGCCCTGCCCGGCGTGAAACCGGATCAGGTCCGGGAAGTCTGCTCCCACGAGCAGGCCCTCCAGCAGTGTTCCGCTTTCCTGGCTGCCCGCCCGGAATGGCATGTGAACGTCTGCTCCAATACCGCCGCGGCCGCGCGAATGGTCCGGGACAGCGGGCGGACGGATATGGCCGCCATCTCCTCCGCGCACTGCGCCCCGCTGTACGGTCTGGATATTCTGGAAACCGGAATCCAGAACAACAGCAATAATCACACCCGCTTTATCTGCATCTCCAAAAAACCGGAGATCTACCCCGGCGCAAACCGGACTTCCCTGATGCTCGTGCTTCAGGACCGTCCGGGCGCCCTTTATCAGCTGCTGAGCCGTTTCAACGCCCAGGGCGTCAACCTGACCAAGCTGGAAAGCCGGCCGATTCCGGGCAGGGATTTCGAGTTCATGTTCTATTTTGACCTGGATGTCTCTGTCGCCTCTCCGTCCTTCGCCCGGCTCATTGAGGAACTGGACGCGACGCTGGATCAGTTCACTTACCTCGGCAGCTATTCCGAAGTCATCTGACCGCGTCTTTCATCTCTTTCACAAACGCGCCGACATACGGCGCCGCATCCTTTCCGTACTGCGCGATGATCTTCACGATGGCCGAGCCGACGATAACCCCGTCCGCCTTCCCCGCCATCGTTTTGGCCTGTTCGGGATTCGAGATGCCGAAGCCGATTGCGCAGGGAACGTCCGTGTTCGCGCGGATGGTGCGGACAATCGGTTCAAGATCGGTGGTAATGCTGCTGCGCACGCCCGTCACGCCCAGGCTGGAAACCAGATAGATAAATCCCTCCGCTTCCCCGGCGATCATGGCGACCCGGTTCTCGCTGGTCGGGGCGATCAGGCTGATCAGTGCGACCCCGTACTCCCGGCAGACGCTCAGGAATTCTTCCTTTTCCTCAAAGGGAAGATCCGGCAGAATCAGCCCGTCAATCCCCGTTTCCGCGCAGGCGGCAAGAAAGCGCTCCGCGCCGTAGGAAAAAACGACGTTGGCATAGGTCATGAACACAAGCGGAACCGTC